>OLPX01000991.1_pt1 | contig 22719 bp, 17 predicted proteins | sample 1672491 | NCBI WGS metagenome assembly OLPX01 (sample SAMEA3136692, study PRJEB25190) | human gut metagenome | biome: human gut; feature: human-associated habitat; material: faeces | place: Austria | collected 2013 | reverse complement strand
GCGGTTGTGGGCCCCACGGGCGCGGGGAAAACGACACTGATCAACCTCCTGATGCGTTTTTATGACCCGAATTCCGGGGAAATCCGGGTGGATGGCCATGAGATCCGGGAGGTGACGAGAAAGAGTCTCAGGAAATCATACGCCATGGTGCTGCAGGATACGTGGCTGTTCCACGGAAGCATCTATGATAATCTGGCATACGGAAAAGAGGGGGCTACGATGGAGGAGGTCGTGGCGGCGGCGAAGGCGGCCAGAATCCACTCGTTTATCAAGCGCCTTCCGGAAGGCTATGATACGATTTTGACAGATGATGGGACGAATATATCAAAGGGGCAGAAGCAGCTGCTGACCATAGCGCGGGCTATGCTGCTGGAGGCGAGGATGCTGATTCTCGACGAGGCTACCTCGAGCATCGATACGCGCACGGAATTGCAGGTACAGGAGGCGTTTGACAAGCTGATGCAGGGCCGCACGAGCTTCGTCGTCGCGCACCGGCTCTCCACCGTGCGCAACGCGTCGCTGATCCTCGTCATGCGCGACGGAAAAATCATCGAGCAGGGGCGGCACGAGGCGCTGCTCGAGAAGGGCGGCTTCTACAGCGAGCTGTACAACAGCCAGTTCCAGCCCTCCTAAGTATAAAAGAAATCCGGGAACCGACGCCGTTTAGGCGGTGCGGTTCCCGGATTTTTTGGTGATTTTAAGGCGCGTCAGGCCCGCGCGCAAGTACACCGCAGCCTGTGTTTTTATGCCCGGCCTGCAAAGCAGAATCGACGTATAGAGAAAACGGTGCTCAGCCGGATTTACAGAGGTTCGGAAAACAGGATTTGTACGGCAGTAAGGTGTTCCGATAATAAGAAAAATATACTTTATAAAAAATCCAGCGCTCTGAAAGTTAGGAAGTGCACTTCATAGTGCTTCCATTAAGAATAAGGTAAGATTTCCATGAAAATAGTCGAAAAATGGAGGTCTTGTCAAAATGAGCGATGATTTTAAAGCCGTATTGAAGGAAATGTTCTCCAAAAGAGCGGAGGAAATCCGCACAGAGAAGGGGCTGTCGCAGGAGGAAATGGCCGAGCTGCTGCATGTGACGCCGCGCGCCTACAACGACCTGAAGCAGGGGCGCTACTGCTTTTCCCTGCTGCCGGCCATGTTCCTGCTTTCGGAGGAGGACAACGACTGGGTCATGGATTTTTTGCGGGATTTCCGCAGAGCGGCCGAGGAGATCGAACGGCGGAGCTGATCCCCTCCGCCGAAACCCCGGCGGGTGTACGGCGGCGTATAGCAGTGCCGCCGATCCCGGCCGTGTTTCCGCGCGCCGGAAGAACGCACGCTGAAACGGGGGGCGGAGATACAGAGCGGATTGCAGATGAGGGGGGCGTGGGCAAAACTTTGCGCGCCCTTCGTTTATGCCGCATGCAGCGGGCGGCGGTGCAGACAGCCGATCTATGCAGGGGACGGTTCAGTGGCATTGAAAATATATAATTTGAGATAAAATAAAACATGATATAAAGGAAAACAGTTTGACATTAAATGTGATTTACAATATAATAAAAGAAACAGACAGCGCTTTTCAGAGGCAATTTTTCTGCATACCCGGATATGAGGCGGCTTATGGAGCGGCATTGCGGGGTGTGGCTGATAAAAAAGGGAGGAGGCAAGGGTGAGCGGGCATCCGCATCACCGGAAAAATGGGGCGTCAGTTGAAGTATGAGAGGGTCAAGTCGTTTCTTTTGCAGAAAATGGAGGCGGGAGAGCTGAAGCCGGGCGACCGCGTTCCAAGCGAGGACGAATACGCGAAGCTGTTCGGCGGCGTCAGCACGATCACGGTCAGAAAGGCTTATACGGAGCTTGTCGCAGAGGGGTATCTTGTCCGCATCAAGGGGAAGGGAACCTTTATCTGTGAAAAGAGCGCCCCGCAGGAGAGCAAGAGCACGAGCCGGCTGATTGCGCTGCTGCTTTCTACGGAGGATTATCTCGATGCATCTTATATGCAGATCATCCGCGGGGCGCAGGCGATGCTCTCTTCTTTTGGATATTCGCTGATCATCGAGTGGAGCGATAAAGACCCTCAGAAGGAAAAGGAGGTCATCCGCAAAATTCTCTCGCACGATGTGGAGGGGGCGATGCTCTATCCCTTCGACCCACAGGGCAGCCGGGAGAATTTAAAAGCGTTTGAGGATGAAAAAATACCGGTGGTGATGATCGACCGGTACGATGCGGAAAATCCGTGCCCGTATTTTGTCGGCTGCGACAACACGGACGCTTCGATGCAGGCCGTAGAGGCGCTTTTAAAGCTGGGGCACAGGAGGATCCGCTTCGTGAGCTATGATTTCTTCCTCAGCTCCGAGCAGGCGCGGTTTGACGGATACTGCACCGCCATGCGCCATGCAGGGTATACGGTGCAGGCGGAGGATCTGCTCAGCCACAGGGATATGGATCGTCTTGTCGAGGCGGTGCGGACGGGGGCGTGTACCGCGCTCGTCTGCTGCAACGATAAGCTGGCCGGCAAGGTTCTGCATGTACTGCTGGAAAACGGGGTGCGGATTCCGGAGGAAGTGTCCGTCTTTGGCTTTGACGATTGGGAAAAGAACCGGGAGCTGCCGATGGGGCTTTCGACGATGCGGCAGGATTTCGAGGAGATCGGCGGAATGGCGGCAAACCTCCTATGCAGCGTGATTCAGGGGCATTTTAAGAAAGGCCGGAAGGAGTTTTTATCCAAGGCGGAGCTTCTGCTGCGGGATACGGTCGGGCCTGCGCCGGAAAAATAAATGTGCGCAGGGCTTCTGTGCCTAGACGCACGAAAAATAAAAGCAAGGGAGAGTCCGCGGCATTCTAAAGTGCCGCGGGCTCTCCCTTTTTTCTTTATTCTATCATTCCGTCGCGGCGATGGCGACCTCGTGGTCAGCCGCGCCGTAATACATCAGGTAGCGTCCCTTGAAGTAGACGAGATTCTCTAGAAAGATGTTTCCGGATTTTCCGTTTTTTGACCATCTCCAAATGTCGTAGCTTTCTGTCGGCCAAATGAAGGGGAGCGTCGTGCGCATGATGACGCAGGTGGGGTTTTGGGATCGAGCAGAAGCTGTCCGCCGGCGGCGGGGTGGCCTCCGCGGAGGGCGGAGCAGAGGCCTCTGCGGAAAGCGGCTGATTTTGCCCAGCTTGTCGGAGATGTTGTCGAGGAAGCTGCCGCAATAGACAGGTGGTCTATGGGGCAGATGGCAAAGAATGACTTTTTTCCTTCCTGTAAGTGGTGGGAGATACGTTAAAGTATCGTTTGAAAAGACGGCAGAAATAATTGTAATCGCCGTAACCAACCTGTGCAGCGATTTCCACCAGGGAGGATTCGGTTTCCGTAAGCAGTGCACTTGCCTTTTCCATGCGGATATTCAGTAGGTATCCGGTGATGGTGCAACCGGTGAATTTTTTGAAGATCTCACACAGATAGGTGGGGGTCAGGTAGAATTCACGGGAAATACGGTTTAGATTCAGTTCTTCGTTGTAGTGTTGGTAGAGATACTCTTTCATGCTTGAAACTGTCTTGGGAATTTGGATCAGTTCCTCTTGCTCGGGCTGATTGGTGTTGAGAAGTTGCATGAGATAATCGAAGATTTCAGCAGTGTTTGAGAATTTCGAAGAAATGTCGTCGAAAAAAAATTTTTCCAGATTAATCTCTTGGCTTTTCTGACTGAACTCTTTTCTGGGGAGGATAGAACAAGTGAGGCGGGAGATCAGTATAAGCACGGAGGCAGGATTGCTTTGAAATTTCCATTGGTCAACAAGACGTGAAAGCTCCCAATAAATCTTTTTGCTGTCCTTTTCCTCGTAGAGCTTTTGCAGGGTGTCCATCCAACGTTCCACCTCTGTCAAATTGGGCGGAGCGTACAGATAGCAGTCGAAGCGGTCTTGTAGACGAGTGCAGCACAACGCACAATTTGCTTGGCGAAACATGTTGTGGTATTCTTTGAGGGAAGCGCCGGGCTGACTCAGCCCGATAGAGACGTTGCTTTCCCGGCTCCATTGCTGCAGACGCACCACATCGCAGGGAGAGGATTGCGTACGGGAGAGCGCCATACATAGTACGTGACCGCCATAGATATTTACTGGATGCGATAAAACAGTATTTTCTGGGAGGGGCAGTTTCAGTACCTTGTCATTGTCGATGAGGATAAGTTGGTAAGAGCTTCCGGTTTCAGCTAGCTTTTCGCGCCCTTTCCATGCGTGCTGAAAAAAAGCATCAAAATTCATCGGATCGATAGGAATGCTGGTTTCACTTCGGTTGCGTTCTTCCAGTGACTTTTTTACCCGTTGCAGTGCCACGACCAGCTCTGATTTTTTTAAAGGCTTGAGTAGGTAGCCATAAGCCCCATGATGGATTGCCTTTTGGGCTACAGAGAAATCACTGTAGCCGCTCAAAATGATGAATTCTGTGGGAATTCCCTCTTCACGGATCATTTCCATAAGCACGTCACCATTGATTTTGGGCATGTGAATGTCTAAAAGGAGCAGATCCGGCTCGTTTTCCCGGATACTGTGCAGGGCCTGTTCCGGATCGCTGAACTGCCCGGAAATGGAAAAGCCCTGTTCTTCCCAGTCTAACATTTCCGCTAGGCCACGCACGATCCACTCTTCGTCGTCTAAAAGCATAACTGTGTGCAGTGTCATAAGATTTACTCCTTTTCTGGTGGCAGCCAAATTCTGATGCAGGTGTAAAAGCCGTAGCGTGAGGATATTTCCATGCGGCTTTCTCCATTATAGGCCAGCTTGAGCCGTTGGTTAATATTGAACAGGCCGATGTTAGAATCGGAGGACGGTGCCAGTTCGTCGCTGTCTTTTTGCAATTGAGCGTTGAGCTGCTTGGCTCTGGCTGGCGGTATGCCGAAGCCGTTGTCCGCCACCAGAAGGCACAGTTCGCCATTTGTTTCCAAAGAAGCCCGGATTAGCAGGCAACAGGGCGCTTCTCTGCCCTCAAAGCCATGCTTTACGGCATTTTCCAATAAGGGCTGTAAAATCATTTTTTGCACTTTTTTCTCCCTGCATTCTTGGGAAATGCTAGTTTTGAGAAAATACCGATTGGTTGTGCGTTGTGCAATAACATTGTAATAATTTTCCGCGTGGGTGATTTCTTGCTGGAGCGTGACCACTGTGGCATCGCTTACGGAATAACGGAAAAGATCAGCCATGGAGGTACAGATGCTTTCAATACAGGAAATGCCAGAAATGCGGGCCATTGCAGAAATACATTCCAGCGTGTTATACAAAAAGTGAGGGTTAATCTGGCTGCGGTAGTATTGAAGTTGGGCCTGTTTTTTCAGTAGGGAAGCTTGATACAGTTTTTTGTGCGCCGCCTCCTGCTCCAATTCCATCTGGCTGATTTTGTCAAGCATATCGTTGATGCTTCCAGACAGCAGATCAATCTCCTCCACCTGTACGGAGTCGATGCGGGTGCCGCTTTCATTTTTCAAATCGATTTTTTGAATATCCATAAGAAGTTTTCGCAGGGGAGCAGAAAGCTGATGAGTGCCGATTCCAAGCAACACCGACAGCAAAAGAATTCCCGTGAGGATGAAAAACAGAATTATAGCTTTAATGGGGGCCAGATCGCGGGAAAAAGCCGATTCCGGTGCGGTGATTATCGCGTCCCAAGAGGTGCCTTCCAGACTGTGGCGGAAAGCCAAAGAGGTTTCCCTATTAAGAGAGAATACATTTCCGCCGTAGTTTACCGTAGCGAGCTTGGTCTCTTCCTGTGTGGACAGCGGGCGGTTGGAGAATACCAACCGACTTCCCTCCATTAATACGACCGTCATCCCATCGATATCCAGTCCGTCTAAGTGGCGTTCTCCCAGATTCTGCAACTTAGCTAATATTAGGCAGGTTGCAGCAGGTTCAGCGGAAAAATCCCCTTCGATGAGAGAGTAGATAGGGTAAACAAAAAGAAAATAAGGGGTAGAAACGTCAGTCGGTGAGAATGTGTTGTAGATTACCGGGGAGAAAAAGGCTGTTTTTCCCTGATCCAGTGGGCTTAGGCTCTGGTTTTCCGCGACGGTTCGTAGTAACGTGGCATATTCCCCGTTGCTCTGAATTAGTATGCCGTTTGACTTGACAAAGGCGATCTCACAGATATCCGGCGAAAAAGCCATGATATTTGAAAGAAGATCCGTGGCTGCATGTTGGGCTTCAGCCCGGAGATAAGTGGACGTTTCAAACAGGAACTCCTGAACGCTGCGGGAATAGGAAGCTAGGTTAGCTGTACGCTGAATCTCCTGCAAATAAGTCGAAACACTCTGTTCTGCCTTAGCTGAAATCCCCTCGAAATATTCAAGAGAGCGCTTTTGGCTCAGCGTGTCAGTGAGACAGTAAAACAGGATTCCGAATATTGTGAGCAAGATCAGAGAGATCAGTGTCAGATAGCGCGGAATTGTCCGCAGCGTTCTTTTCTTCATGCTATTCCTTTCTTGGTTATAAAGCCAAATATAGAAAGAACAGCCGCTCGATTCCGGGCGGCTATTCCTTCATTTAGTTTTAGCTAGCGAGTTCTGTGTTGATTTCATCGAGTACGACAGAGACCTGCGGTGTTTTTTCTTCGACCCAAGCTCTCCAGTTGTCTTCGATATCGCCGTCCATGACGATAAGCTTGGCAAATTCTTCTCCGTAGTTGTATTTGGTCTTTTCGTAATTGGACGAAGTGAAGAAGTTCAGATCCCAGTCGATTAGGGCGACGGTACCCTGGTCGCATCCATCTTTCTGCTTGCCGGCAAAGCGGGCGTCTACGACTTCCTTGATGTCTTTATCTAGGCCGGGGTCGACCAGACCGAAACCGTCGGGCAGGATGGACAGGTTGTTATACAGTGGATTCAGAGAAGGATAGATGGTATCCAGATTGACGAAGTTCCCATCAGAATCCTTTTCGCGCAAGATGGTGATATCACCGTTTTCGCCGCGCTCCCAGTCCTTGCCTTCAAAGCCCATGCGGATCAGGTTCTGCCCCTCATCGGAAGCTGAATATTCCAGCAGGTCCATCAAACGCTCAAATTTCGCGTCCTCCATCGTGGGGGAGAAGATAGAGGCAGTCCAGTAGTTCGAAATCTCTTTTGAATAATACTTGCCGTCATCGCCGACCAGATAGGCCATATGCAAGTCGGTTTTTGGATTGCCGCCGGAGTTGGTGGCGTAGCGTTCAGAGGTGAGTTTCATGCTGCGGCCGAAGCCTTGGTTGAAGATGACGCCGGCAATACCGGATTCATAGTGCGAAACCTCCTCCTGATTCTTCAGTGCAAAGAAATCAGGATTGATGAGACCCTCGCGATAGGCTTGAGAATAGAGCTTGAGGCCCTCCAGTGTGCTTTCCTCTGCGGCGCCCCAAATGTATTTCCCGCTTTCATCTTTATAGAAGTCGCCGTAATGAACATTATAAGGGCTAATGAATACATTTGCAAGGTTGTCCGGGCTCATATCGATGGCCAGCGTTTTTCCGTTGCCGACAGGATCGGCTTCTTTGATCAGGCGTGCATACTCCATGATCTCTCTGGGGCTGTATTTATCCTTGACTTCAAAGCCGACGTCTCTGGCCCAGTCCTGCCGGATCCACAGATTGGTGTGGGTGACCAACGGTGTGGTGGGCATATCGAAGTAGGTGACGCGTGGGATCATATATCCGGCGCCCAGCTTTTCTTCCAGTGCCTCCGCGATGCCAGTGTTTTTATATACCTTAGCCATATTGGGCCAGCGGTCTTTCCAGCCGTCGGGCAGTTGGCGAATAAGACCCTGCTCGGTGTAATTTATGTAGTCGCCGTAATTGAAATCCCACATGACGAAGTCGGGCATGTCGTTGGAGTTGATCCAGATGCGGATCTTTTCACTCCAGTTGTCCCAGGTCAGCGCGATCGGCTCCCATTCTATGTTGAATTTTTCCTGAAAATGCTTGGAGAGCTCGTCCGCATTGTAATCCACGCCCTCCACCATAGCTACAGCCGCATAGGAAATAGTCATTTTCTCGCTGTAATCGGTGCTGTCGGAAGACAGCTCTGTGTCAGACACGGGGGTGCCTCCGGACGTGGTGGTGTCGGTGCCTCCGCTGCAGGCTGTCATGCCGACGACTAGCGTTACGGCCAGAAAGGCCGCCAATAGTTTTTGTGCCAGTTTCATGATGTTTTCCTCCTTGTAATAAGTTTTATGGATTTTTAGCTGGATATCCGGTATTTTCCCGTTTTATTTTTCCGCTGTCTATTTGTGAACATCAGGCCTTAATCGCTCCGACCAGTACGCCCTTGACGAAGTATTTCTGCAGGAATGGATAGACCACCATGATGGGAGCCATCGTGACCACTACGGCTGCCATCTTCATGCCCTGCGCGAAGCGCACTACACTATCACTGGCCGCTGATGAGCCACCTAATGCGGATGAATCGATCATTTGAGCGTCAATGACGATAGAACGTAACACCAGCTGTAGCGGTGTCATGTTCATATCCCGGATGAACACCATAGCATTGAACCATTCGTTCCAGCGGTCGACAGCATAGAACAGCGTAATGGTAGCCAAAATCGGCGCCGATAGCGGAAGAATGATGTGAAAAAGAATGGTCCATTCGCTGGCACCGTCTATCTTTGCGGATTCAATCAAAGCTTCCGGCAAGGACATGAAATAATTGCGCATGATGATAAGGTAGAAGGTATTGATACCGGATACCAAAATTACCGACCATATGCTGTTGGTGAGCCCCAGTGATTTCACTTGCAGGTACAACGGGATGATGCCGCCGGAAAAAAACATGGTGAACAAAGCATACAGCATAAACAGTTTTTTTCCCGGAAAAGCGGGCTTGGACAGCGCATAGGCTGTGCATATGGTCAAAAGCATGTTGACCGGAAGGCCCAGCAACAGGATGAGGAGGGTCGTGCGGTAGCCGATCCAGATACGACCGTCCTGAAACAGGGCGCTATAGGAATCCAGAGTGGGATTTGCAGGGAAGATCACAAAGGGAGAGCGGACGTATTCACCCTCAGAAGTGATACTAATGACCAGCACGTTTAAAAACGGAATGACAATGAGAAGAGCGAGCAGCGTGAGGATAAGGTAGGACATGACGAGTACGCCGTCCAGTCTTTTTTCTCCCACGATGGAGGAAACTACTTCGCCGTTTTTTTTCTTTTTCAAAGTTGATCCTCCTTTCAAGCAAACAGGCCGTTCTCGCCTACCATTTTGGCAATACGGTCACAGGCGATGAGAAATACGAAGTTAATTACCGATTTGAATAGCGCAATGGCTGTGGAGAAGGAAAAGTCGGCGGAGGATTGGAAAGTGATCCGGTAGATATAGGTATCAAGGATATCGGATACATTGCGCACGGCAGGATTGCTCAGATTGAAGATCTGGTCAAATCCGGCATTCATAATGCCACCAACAGCCAGAATGAATAGTACTACGATCGTGGCTTTAATACCCGGCAGTGTGATATACAGCATCTTTTGTAGGCGTCCTGCGCCATCTATTGTTGCAGCTTCGTACTGTTCCGTATCGATTCCGGAGATCGCTGCCATATAGATAATCGCGCTCCATCCGGCACTTTTCCAATTTTCCGTAATATACAGCATGGGACGGAAGAGACTTTCATCCCCAAGGAAATTGACCGGTTCTATGCCCACGGCGCCCATCATAGCGTTAACTGTGCCATTGTTACCAAAAAGATTCAGAATCATGCTGGCCACGATGACCCAGGAAAGGAAGTGGGGAAACGTATAGATCGTTTGCAGTATCTTTTTATAGCGCTGACTGCGCAGTTCATTGAGTAGAAGCGCTATAAAAATGGGAACCGGAAATTGAAAGAGAAGTCGGCAGAGACTGATGACGACCGTATTGCCCAGCGCACGGAAAAAATCCGGATCCCGAAAAACGAAATCATAATTCTGCAAACCGACCCAAGGACTGCCCCAAACGCCTAGATTAGCCTTGTAGTCTTTGAAGGCCAAGCTCAGACCGCCCATAGGCATGTAACAGAAAACACCGTACCAGATCAGTCCCGGAAGTAGCAGAACGTATATCTGCCAATTTAATAGGATTTTTTTCCATAGGCTCCCCTTGGCCGGGGGACCCTTCAGCCTGTTTTGTTTTGCGACTGTCATGGATAGTTCCCTCCTTTTCACGTTGCGCCTTTATTTTAGCAGACAGCGTTCTTTGGAGTATAGCACAATTTTATTGTGTGGTTAAACTATTTTTTGGTTTAGCTTTTTGAGAATTGGAATATCCCAAAATTGTGAAATTCTATCCCAAAATAATCCTTGCTCTTTGTCCTCCCTTTTTTTTATACTAGGTATTGGAACGGGCAATTGCCCAATATTTTGAGAAGGAGCGATAATATGGAGCAGAAAGACCTGCCCACTTATCTTCTCACCTATGACCATGGGGGATACATTCTTTGGGGCGAACATTTCAAGGAACGACTAGACAGCGCAATAGATTGGCTGGAAAAATACCCCTCGTTCAAGCTGGGACTGGACAATGAATCCTTTGCCTACGACCAGTACGCGGAGACCCAACCGGAGATCATTGCGTTTGTAAAGGAGAAACTGCAGGCGTTTGCTGGCAGACTTGCGATTGGTTCATCCACGTATGGGCAACCGCTCTCTGTATTTGTCAACGAAGAATCCAATGTACGCCAACTCACTTATGCGATTCGGGCCAATCTAAAGCATTTCGGCCAGACGCCGGCGGTATACGCGGTCAGCGAGCACGCTTTGCACAGTCAGATCCCTCAGCTGGTTAGCCTGTGCGGATATCGGGCTGCCGTAATGCGCACGCATTTCATGATGTATGGCTACAATCCAACATATTCGGTAGGATATGGGACATGGGAAGGAGTGGACGGAACGGAGATCGCGACTGTGCCTACTTATGACGGTGAGGGCGCGGAATTCGGTATGACTACCTATGATAACTGGGTGCTGACACGCTGGCCTGATCAGACGGATCGCTCTTTGGAAGATTTTGTGGCTAAATTTCCTGATATTTGCCCGCTGTTAGCTTCCCGATACGACGACATCGTTCTGCGCTGCGAGGGACTAACGCAGTATGTGGAGGCGCGTAGGGACCAATATCAGTGGATCTTGTTGGAAGAAATTCCGGCACTGTTCGGTGAGCCGCAGATGAAATTTGCTCCCGGCGCTAATGAATTTGTGGTGCGTATGCCTTGGGGATACTGCGGCAATCAAATTTTTAACGGTTGTCGGCAGGGGGAGTTGAGTGTCCTGACGGCTGAACGGCTGAATGCATGGGCCGTGCTGGCCGGCGGAGAATTGCAGCAGAATCTGCTGGAGGAAAGCTGGAAAAAGTTGTTGGTTACCCAGCACCATGATATTCAGATTTGCGGTTTGCTGGAGGATAAGGAAAGATTTCTTTCCCGCTCGCTGCAAGCATCTCGGCAGGTCGCGGAGTCGTCACTTGCCTATTTGTCCCAGCAGTTTGAGACGGATGGCGATAGATATGTGATGGTATATAATCCTCTTTCGTATCCTGTCCGCCAGACGGTGGAGCATCAGGTATCCTATCCCAGAGGAAAGGGCGGCACGGAATTTTCCCTGTGGTTTGGTGCGGAGGAGATCCCCTGCGAATATGAGGCGCTGGATTATAAGGCGGAGCGGATCAGCAGGCTGAACCTGCGCTTTACGGTTTCCGTACCAGCGCAGTCCATCCGCTGCTATCGGATTTCCACGCATGCCGGGAGGCTTTCTGAGCAGGCAACACGGAAGGTGCTTTTTGGAGAAGTGATCGAGACGCCCGAGTATACGTTGGAGCTGGACGAGGGTGGTATCCGCACGCTGAGAAAGGGGAGTGCTTGCTGGTTTTGTCGGGAACAGGGTGCTTTATTTGCCGGTGTTATCGACGAAAAGTCAGCGGTATCCCATGGCTCATGGAGTGTGGCTAGTCGGGGGAGTCTGATCGAGGCGGAATATCTGGGGCATATCGGGACGATAGGTATTCAATTCACGATGACCTTGGCTGGTCGGCGGATAGATTGCCGCGTGAAATTCATCCATCATGGGGAGAAAATTGGCTCGGCAGCACAACCGGAGTCCTTTAAAGACAACCAGAACGGCTTTGTCCATGAGGATAAGCTCCGCTTCCTGTTGCCGTTGCAGCTGGGAGAGGCCTTTGGTGTACGTGATCTACCCTTTTTGGTGGAGGAAACGGACGACCGATATATTCAGGGTAATTACTGGACGGCGTGTGGCGACGGCAGAATAGGCATAGCCTGCTTTAATCGGGGCTCCATGTGTATGGTACGTGAGCAGGAAGGTGTTTCTATCCCTTTGGAATATGCTAACGATTATGTGTGGGGATCCCGCGCGCTGTACGGCGAGATCGAGCATGAATTTGCGCTGCTGCCCTATCAGGGCGATTGGAAAATGCAGGATCTGCACAGGGCTGCTCTGGCGTATGCATATCCACTGGCGGCTTACCCTGTGGCTTCCGATCAGAAGGGAGTCTGGCGGAAGGAGATCGCTTTTCTGCAAGTGAAAGGGAGCGAAAATGTGTTGCTCAGTGCGTTATACCCGGAAGGTGATTCAATAATAGTCCGTGTATATGAGGTGGAGGGAAAGGACGGTTCTGTTATGATCTCGTCCCCCTTTGCCACCGTAGAGGAGGAAGTCAACCTGTTGGGTGAACCAATGGGGGATTATCGGGATGCTTTTCCGATAAAGGCCCACAAAATTCATAGTTTTCGGATGAGGAAGGGAGGCGATTCCTGTGGCTGACCCTTTCCGTTTAGATGGGAAAACGATTATGATTACCGGTGCCAGCAGAGGAATTGGCAGAGCAGTTGCGGAATCCTTTGCAAGGCAGGGCGCAAAGCTATTGCTTACCGCTCGACAGGAGGACACGCTACGCCACACCGCTGAAGAGTTACGCGCGCTGGGTGCGGCATGCAAATATTTTGCGGCAGATCTAAGTCGGATGGAGGCGGTGCGAGAGCTGGTTGCATGGATGCAGGCGCAAGAGGCGATAGACTGCTATGTGAATAACGCAGCTTTTACAGTGCTCTCCTATCCCATGGAGACGCCGCCGCACAACATGGAAGCTCTGTTCCACACCAACTATCGCGCCTCTGTGCTGCTGGCGCAGGCCGCAGCGCGGCGCATGCTGGATCAGGAAATAGAGGGAAGCCTACTGTTCATCACCTCGATCAACGCGCTTTCCGCGCTGCCCAGTCAGGCGGCCTATTCCAGCACGAAGGCTGCCTTGGAGTCGATGGCGCGGTCTTTTGCCGCCGAGCTTGCGCCCCACGGCATTCGGGTGAACACGCTGGCACCTGGAGCGATCCTAACAGATATGAACGCCCATTTTACCCCGGAAAAAATTGCGGAGCTTAGCTCCAAGATTCCTTTGGGGCGTATCGGAGCCCCGGGAGATATTGGAGATGCGGCGGTTTTCCTGTGTTCGGATGCAGCCCGCTATATTACCGGCACTACTTTGGTGGCAGACGGAGGATATCTGCTACGAAGATGAGGAGGAGTGTGCTATGAAGCTCGCAATGGCTTATTTTTATCCCGGCCATGAACAGAAAATACAACTTGCACAACAGATGGGGGTCGACCGGGCCGTCGTCAATGTGTGTATCCAGAAAACGCTCATGCCGGAGGAGGGAAGATGGAATTTCACACCTTTTCGGGACAAAGTGAAGGCTTTTTTGGAAGCAGGTATCAAACCTGAGGTGGTGGAAGGCCCGACGCCACTCGAGAGAACAAAGCTGGGACTGCCCGGGCGAGACACGGAGATCTCAGCGTTTTGTGAGTTGTTGGAAGTAATGGACGCACTGGATATCCGCACGGTTTGCTATAACTGGATGCCGGTGATCGGTTGGTTCCGCTCCCGAACAGATATCCCCACCCGGGGCGGCGCTACCGTTACCGGATACTGCCATCGGGATATGGAAGATGCACCGCTTACAGCGTACGGGAGAGTTTCGGCAGACCGGCTTTGGGAGAACCTGAAATACTTTTTGAAAGCTGTGGTGCCGCATGCCGAGCGGCACGGTATCCGCCTTGCTGTCCATCCGGACGACCCGCCGGTGAAGATGATCCGGGGTATAGATCGTATTTTGATTTCGCCTGACTCCCTGCAAAAGGTGGTGGAGATGGTGCCCAGCGATTACAGCGGGATCACCCTGTGTCAGGGGTCGGTCAGCGCTTCCGGGGTGAGTGTGACTGAGACAATCGAACGCTTTGCCCGGCAAAATAAGATTTTCTTTGCGCATTTTCGAGATATTCGCGGTACGGCAGAAAATTTTCAGGAGACTTTCCACGATAATGGGCAAAGCGACATGTACCGTTGCATGAAGCTCTATTATAAATACGGACTGGACTGCTGCATCCGTCCCGATCATGTGCCGACGATGCCAGACGAGATTTGCAGCCAACCGGGATATTCCGTGTTGGGGAATCTTTTTGCTGTCGGTTACATGAAAGGGTTGATGGAAGCGGCGAAAAAAGAGACGGGAGGAAATTGAAATGACGCTGGAAGAAATGGAAAAATACAGGGGGATGCTGATGCAGGCGTATTCTGCGGATCTTTACGATGTGTTGGACAAAATGGGGTATTCGAACCAATGTCTGGATTTGGGTATTTCCCCGCTGAATCCGTTGTGGAAGATCGCCGGACCGGCTTTCACGATCTGGGGCATCCGAGAGCCTCGCTTTGATGCAGCGTTGCCCCGCCCGGATTTTGATGATCATGCGCTGTTTAACCGGATTTATCCGGGGTGTGTTGTGGTTATCAATGCCGAAAAGGATCAGGTCGTGGGACACTGGGGAGAGATGATGAGTTACGGAGCGCGGGCTGCTGGCGCAGTGGGTGCGGTCATCGATGGTGGCACTCGTGATAAACCGGGAATCCTTCAAATAGAAAACTGGACCTGCTTTGCGCGCTATACCTCGCCGATTGAGTCCAAAAGCCGATGGCGCCCCCGGGAAACGCAGATCCCAATTTACATGACTGGCAGCTTGACCCAGTCGGTGTTGGTGCGCCCCGGAGACTGGCTGTTCGGCGATGTGGATGGTGTGCTTGTCATCCCCGAAGAGATTCTGGGGGAGGCGGCGACACGGGTGTGCGAGTTGACCCGGCTGGAACGGCTTTCTCGTACCGCTTTCCGGGAGGGTGCTTCCTTTCGAGAGGTCTATGAAAAGTATAGGCGCGCGTAAGCGTTTATCTGCACAGCGATAAAGGCCGGCCGGCTTGAAATAAGACTTTCTGCACACGGGTGGTTGCAGTTTTATAGAAAAAAGGAAGCAAACGAGTTGTTTTTAACATCGTTCGGCGCGAAGCGTCCACTAGATGCAGAGCTGATCTGTGAATTTCAGAAGAAACTGACGCAGAACACCTACGATACTCGTCGATACCAGCTCGGTGAATGGCCGGGCACCTATTAAGCTGCACGACTACGTGACAGGCAGGGAAGAGACTGGCGCAGCGGCAGAGGATGTAGGGGAAGAGATGGACGAGCTTCTCAAAGAGGTTTCAGAGATTGCAGATAAAGATGCTCTGACAGCTGTTGCGTATTTCCATGCGAAGTTTGAGAATATCCACCCGTTTGTGGATGGGAACGGCAGGACCGGCCGCCTTGCGATGAATTATTTCCTTATTCAGCACAATCATCCGCCGATCATCATCCACGAGGAGGATCGCAGAGCGTACTACGAAGTGCGGGACAGCGTTCAGGATCTGGAACCCCTCCGGGACTTCCTACGTTGCGAAACGGAAAAGACGTGGGAAAAGCAGATTGTCAGGGCAGAGCGACGCTGGGAAAGGAAACAGTCGCTGAATTTCTAGCTTGTACTTTGAAAGGAAGCTGCAAATATGTAAAAGATCAATTTAAATATTGGAAGCTGCTCTAGAAATATAAATTTCTCAATAAATACCGTGAATGTTTATCACGCTGAGTTGAAAATATAATAAATTTCGGACGGCAGCGGTTCGACACCTAGAAACATAGTATTAAAGGGAATTACTCAATCAGGTGAGTAGTTCTCTTTTTTTCAACCCTGCAAAAAGCGAAGATGAAATGCGGTTGTATTGAATAAGAGAATTTCCCGAAGCTACGCTTGGAAGTATATCAAAAACCGATTGAATTTGTGCTTGTCTGTTACAATTTGAGTCAAGAAAATATTTTCCTAATCTATTTTTCTGGAGGAATCATAATGGAGAAGCAAATGAAAATCGGAATATGGCTGGACGTATGGTTCGAGACATACGCAAAGCCGGTGTACGCATCAAACACGCTGAGGCTGTACATGGATGTACGGGAGAGGATGTAAAAAAGCAGCCCGAGTATTGAAGAATGGGAGTTGGAGGATCTTCTGCCAGTGCATTTTCAAACGGTGATGAATCGCATGGCAGAGCGATATGCCAAGCCAACGATCAGCCATATTAGGACGTTGTATAATAAGATGTATGAAAAAGCCATCGACAACGGCTTGTGCACGGAAAACCCGATTATAAAAACAGAGCTGCCGAAGAATGCTTCTGTAAGGACAGTTATGGCCATGACAAAAGAGGAACAGGAAGCATTTATTCAGGCATCCAAAACACTTTCTATGAGAGATCAGTTTATTTTAATGACGTATCTGCTTACAGGATTGCGGCGCGGAGAATTGAAAAACTTGCTGTGGAGCGATTATGACAGAACTAGGAAAATCCTTTTTATCCGTCGAAGTAAAACGGCAAGCGGTGTGCGAGAGGTTCCGGTTATTCCAGAAGTAGCGTTAATGCTGGCACACTTGTGGGGTTGGGAAAGAGGCAAAAAGGATCAGAATACGTATATTTTTGGAGGAAAGGAGCCACTGAATGTAAATCATCTGCGCTATATCTGTGAAAAGACTGCGAAACTGGCTGGAATTCCGAGGGTGCCCCCGCACAGACTTAGACACAGCTTTGCAACTCGACTCATCGAGGCGGGAAGAGAGGCAAAAAGTTTATCACTTATTATCGGCCATCGTGATGTCGCGTTTACTATAAAGCGTTATGTGCATCCAGACCCCGCACAGCTTCATAGTCAGATGATGCTTTTGTCGCAGGTGAAAAGCAAAGCAGTAAATATTGAATAAATGCAAAAAGCCCGAGTTCTAAAAAGAACTCAGGCTTTTATGCAAAATAGACGGACAAAAATGAATAAAATGTGTCAAACACCTTGACACAACACAAAAGAGGAATACAATACATATGAGGATTCCCCTTTAAGCAGAATCCAACTGGCCTTTTCTGAAGCAACCAACTTCAGCGCGGCCTGCTCAGGTGATACACACACTATCACGGAAGCATTTGAGAACTCTGAATATCTCAGATGTCCTTATGAGTAATCATAACACATCTGCTTTTTGAGTGCAAGGCTTTTGTCGATTTTTGTTGTATCGCAAACCTTGCCTTTTTTCATGCCGTTCTTTTCGGACATCCGAAAAGAACGGCACAAAAAATTGAATAGCCACACAGGTAAGAATACAAAGCCTCAAAGAACAGCTATGCCACGACCGCATCCCGCGCGAGCGAGCCAGCGATTCCAGCGCTGCTACCCTGCGAGGTGGGTAAGATGACACATCTGCGTTTAAGACCCGGTAGCAGCCTCTACTGCTTGAACCGAAATGGTTAGCAGCGGCGCTCAACCGGAGGAAAAGGTAACCTGTGCTGCGTGCAAACGATATACGCTTGCAATCGCAAGTTTAAATATCGATCAATGGTAATAGCTCAAGCTGTTATCATTGACCAATGTCCTCAAGATCATTGAGCATATTGGTCAATGATAACGGGGAAACCCCATTATCACCGATTTATGATGGTGGAAACGCGCGGGCTCGAACCGCGGACCTCCTGCGTGTGAAGCAGGCACTCTAACCAGCTGAGCTACGCTTCCAAATGACCTGTTTATTTTATCACACTTTTTTCCGTTTGTAAAGATATAAACAGAAATTTTTTGAGAAACGGATTTTTCGGTGCGGCTTATGCGGGGGCGGCGCTTTTTCGACACCTTATTTTTGGTCATTATGATACGATTATACTCCGGAAAAATCGATTACAACCAATTTTTTACAGAAACATTATCGGAAATACACAAAGCGGGAATAAAAATCATGGATTATTATTAGAAAATAGCTAAAAACCCTTGCACTTTTTTCTTGTTGTGGTATTATATGTACAGAAAGCGATGCGCGGATTTGGTTCCGCATGTGGATTGTGCCGCAAAACACGTGAAAATGTGCTTTTTGCGGGAAAAAGTGAAGGCGGGGAGCGGGCCGTGCGGCGGCAGAGTGCAGTGAAGGCAGAGGCGTAATGTGCTTCCCGCGTGAACTTCAAACGGAAAGGATGATCTCAAGAATGAGCGAAAAAAATTCTGCGAGAGCACAGGAGGGCAATGTGCCGCTCTATTTGTTCCGAAGCGGCAAAAACAGCCATGCCTATGAATATATGGGCGTGCACAGCACCGTGCGGGACGGCAGGGCCTGCACCGTCTGCCGCGTCTGGGCGCCGAATGCGCAGGCCGTTGCGATCACCGGCGAGTTCTGCGGCTGGGACCCGAAGCGCTATCCGCTGGAAAAGATTGACGACGCGGTTTGGGAGGGCTATACGGACGAGCCGCTCGAGCCGTATACGGCGTATAAGCTGGCGGTTACCGACGCGGCCGGCAAGACGGTTCTGAAATGTGACCCGTATGCGTTCCACGCGGAGACGCGGCCGGGCACGGCCTCGCGCTTTTACGATATTTCCGGCTACGAATGGAAAGACGGTGCGTGGTTCGACTACAAGCGGAAAAAACCGCACTACAACCAGCCGGTCAATATCTATGAGATGCACGCCGGCTCGTGGCGCAAGTATGCGGACGGCTCCGTGTTCTCCTATGAGAAGCTGGGCGACGAGCTGATTCCCTATGTGAAAGATATGGGCTTTACGCACATTGAGCTGATGCCGCTGACGGAGTACCCGTTCGACGCGTCCTGGGGCTATCAGGTCACGGGCTATTTCGCCCCGACTTCCCGCTACGGCACGCCGAAGGACTTCATGCGCTTTGTCGACCGCTGCCATCAGGCGGGCATCGGCGTTATCATGGACTGGGTTCCGGCACACTTCCCGCGCGACGAGGCCGGCCTCGCGAAGTTCGACGGCGGCCCGTGCTACGAATATGCCGACCCGAAAAAGGGCGAGCACAAGGAGTGGGGCACGCTGGTGTTCGACTACGGCCGCACGGAGGTTGTCAGTTTCCTCACCTCGAGCGCGCTGTTCTGGGTCAAAGAATACCACATCGACGGCCTGCGCGTGGACGCGGTCGCCTCGATGCTCTATCTCGATTACAACCGCCGCGACGGCGAGTGGATCGCAAATAAAAACGGCGGCAAGGAAAATCTCGAGGCCGTCGCGTTTTTGCAGCGGCTGAACGAGGCCGTTTTCGCCGAAGCGCCGGAGGTCATGATGATCGCGGAGGAAAGCACCGCGTGGCCGATGGTCACGAAGCCGACCTACATGGGCGGCCTCGGCTTCAATTATAAGTGGAACATGGGCTGGATGAACGACATGCTGCGCTATATGTCGCTGGATCCGCTGTTCCGCAAGGGCAACCACAACAGCCTGACTTTCTCCTTCTTCTATGCGTTTTCCGAGAACTACATCCTGCCGATCTCGCACGACGAGGTCGTGTACGGCAAGGGCTCTCTCTACAATAAAATGCCCGGCACGCCGGAGCAGAAGGCCGCGGGCGTGCGCTGCTTTGCGACGTATATGATGGCGCACCCGGGCAAAAAGCTGCAATTCATGGGCACGGAATTCTCGCAGCACGACGAGTGGAATTTCAACGAGGAGCTGGAGTGGGGCCTCCTGCAGCACAAGGAGCACCGGCAGGCGCAGGAATTCTTCCGGGCGCTCAACGCGTTTTACATCAGCCGCGCCGAGCTTTGGGAGGTCGATTTCTCGTGGGAGGGCTTCTCATGGATCTCCAACGACGACGACAGCCAGAGCGTTATCGCATTCCGCCGGTTCGACAAGAAGGGCAACGAGCTGATCGCCGTGTGCAACTTCCTGCCGGTTCAGCGCACAAATTACTGCATCGGCGTTCCGTTTGCCGGTGTTTATGAGGAGGTCTTTTCCTCCGATGCCGTGGAGTTCGGCGGCGGCGGCGTGACAAACGGCAGAGACATCCGCACCATTCAGGAGCCAATGCACGGTTTCGAGCAGCAGGTTTCGCTCACCTTACCGGAAAACACGGTCTTTTTCCTGCGCTGCAAGCGCAAGACGCCGAAGAAAACGGCGGTGAAAAAGACGATGCGCCGCGGCAAGGCCACGGGCAAAGCAAAATCCTGATTTTCGCAAACTGATAGCATAATAGAGTACATTACAATCAGAAAGGGGTCATCAGTCATGTTACCTAAGCAAGAAGTAGTCGCCATGCTGCTGGCGGGCGGCCGCGGAAGCCGTCTTGGGGTTCTCACAAAGAATCTCGCAAAGCCCGCAGTGCCGTTCGGAGGGAAATACCGCATCATCGATTTCCCGCTCTCCAACTGCGTGAACTCCGGTATCGAGACCGTCGGCGTCCTCACGCAGTATCAGCCGCTTGAGCTCAACGAGTATATCGGCTCCGGCCAGCCGTGGGATCTCGACAGCATGAATGCCGGCGTACATATTCTCCAGCCGTACGAGCAGAGCAGCGGCTCTGACTGGTACAAGGGTACGGCGAACGCCATTTACCAGAATATTCCGTTTATCGACCGCTACAATCCCGATTATGTCGTCGTCCTTTCCGGCGACCACATCTATAAGATGGACTACTCGAAGATGATCGCGTTCCACAAGGAGCAGGATGCGGCATGCACGATCGCCGTGTACGAGGTTCCGATGGAGGAGGCGCCGCGCTTCGGCATTCTGAATACGAACCCCGACGGCTCGATCTATGAGTTCGACGAGAAGCCGGCGGTGCCGAAGAGCAACAAGGCCTCGATGGGTATCTACGTCTTTACGTGGAGCAAGCTGCGCGATTACCTGATCGCCGACGAAAAGGACCCGAGTTCCTCGAACGACTTCGGCAAGAATGTGCTGCCCACGATGCTGAATGCGGGTGAGCGCATGTTTGCGTACCGCTTTGAGGGCTACTGGAAGGACGTTGGCACGATCGACAGCCTGTGGGAGTCCAACATGGACATGCTGCACCCGAAGGCCGGACTCGACCTTTCCCGCGAGGATTGGAAGATCTATTCGAGAAACCCGGTTGTGCCGCCGCAGTACATCGCAAAGGGCGCGAAGGTGCAGAACTCCCTCGTCGCCGAGGGCTGCAACGTGTACGGCGATCTCGAATTTTCCATCCTCTTTGAGGGCGTCTACGTTGCGCCGGGCGCCGAGGTGCTCGACTCCATCGTCATGCCGGGCGCTGTGATCGAGGAGGGCGCGAAGGTGCGGTACGCCATCGTTGCGGAAAACGCCGTCGTCGGCAAGAACGCCGTCATCGGCATGCGTCCCGAGGACATGGAGAAGCGCGAGGACTGGGGCGTCGCCGTCGTCGGTCCGGACTGCAAGATTCCGGAGGGCGCGGTCGTTGCGCCGAAGGAAATGATCGAAGCTGAGGAGGTGCAGGCGTAATGCTGGGCAATAATGTGTTGGGCATTCTTTTTGCCTATGTTCACGAGGAGCGCGTCAGAGATCTGACGGAGATGCGTGTGATGGCGTCCGTCCCGTACGGCGGCCGTTACCGCCTCGTCGATTTCGCGCTTTCGAATATGGTTAATTCCGGCCTCAATAAGGTCGGCATCATCACAGAGGCAAACTATCAGTCTTTGATGGATCACCTCGGCTCCGGCAAGGCGTGGGACCTCTCGAGAAAGCGCGAGGGCCTCTACCTGCTGCCGCCGTTCGGCAAAACGATGTCGAGAACGGACGGGAAAATCGAATCGCTCGATTCGATCCGCCGGTTCCTGAAAAATTCCCTTGAGGAATACGTGCTGCTTTCCGACTGCGATACGGTGTGCAACATCGACTACCGTGAGGCGATCAGCCAGCACATCCGCACCGAGGCGGACATCACGGTGATCTACCGCCACGGCGATTCGCCGGATGTCGAGCGCAACACGGTTTACACGCTCGACCCCGCCGGCCGCATCCGCGAAATGCTGATCCACCGCGGCAGCGAGCGCGACGTCAACTACGGCATGGGCATGTATATTGTCGGCCGCGAAAAGCTCCTCGAGCTCGTCGAGGGCTGCATGAGCCGCAACGAATACGATCTCGACCGCGACCTGATGCGCGCGGTCCACGAGCTCAAGGTGATGGGCTTTGAATTCACGGGCACGGCCTACCAGATCACCTCGTTCGAGGCGTATTTCGAAGCCAATATGGCGCTGATGGAGCCGAAGATCCGCGCGGAGCTCTTCAACTCGAACCGCCCGATCTACACGAAGGTGCGCGACGACATGCCGGCGAAGTACGGCCTGAATTCGAGCGTTTCCAATTCGCTGATCGCGGACGGCTGCGTGATCGACGGCGAGGTTGAAAACTGCGTTCTGTTCCGCGGCGTGAAGATCGGCAAGGGCGCGAAGGTGCGCAACTGCGTCATCATGCAGGATTCGATCATCGGCGAAAACAGCCGCCTCGATTACGTCGTGGCGGATAAAAACGTCGAGGTTGAGGCGAACCGCACGCTGATGGGCTACCAGACGTACCCGGTGTTCATCGCAAAAGAAAGCAAGGTCTGACGATACGCCCCTTTT
>OLPX01000985.1_pt1 | contig 22861 bp, 15 predicted proteins | sample 1672491 | NCBI WGS metagenome assembly OLPX01 (sample SAMEA3136692, study PRJEB25190) | human gut metagenome | biome: human gut; feature: human-associated habitat; material: faeces | place: Austria | collected 2013 | reverse complement strand
TGATGGAATGGTCTCCCCCCATCACCACGGGCATAGCGCCCTTTGCAACGATCTTGCGTACCGATTCCTCGATATTCCGAAAACTCTGCTCCAGGTCGCCGTGGACGATATCGGCGTCGCCGCAATCCACGATGCGCCAGCGGCTGTCCAGAAACATCTCATCCCGGTCCGGATCATATACCCCGTCGTCGTTGGTAAAAGCCGTCAGCTTGGAACCGGCCCGGATACATTCCGGTCCCTGATTGGTGCCGGAGCGGTATTGGATTCCCATATCATAGGGCACGCCAAGAACCGCCACATCGGCCTCCAACCGATCCAAATCCGTGCAGATTTCCTTTTTCATAAATGAACAGATGCCTGTCATCGGCAGATTTAATCGCTTTCCATCCATATCATAACCTCCATAAGAAACTTGGTTGAATCGTTCCGCTTCAGGGCCCCTCAGCTTTGACCTCCATCTTATATGCATGTCCCGAACCGGTCAACGGCAAAAACAATTCAATTTTGAATTATAATACTGAATTGTCCGTTCACGTTTTATGGTATCATATGAACACTTGACGAGGTCTTTTCGAGTCTAGTGAGAATACATGCCGAAACACTTAGCGAAGTCTTTCACGAGCTTAGTGTTTTTGGTATAATAAAGTAACGCTGGAAACAAACAAGGGGGATCATTATGGACGCAAAATACGTTGATCGTGTTCCAATTTTTTACTTTAATCAGAGTATCCGGGATTTGCTCCACTATCTGCTGCAAAATGATATTGACAATGATCACATCATTTTGTGCGACGCCAGGCGAAAACCCTGCGGAATCATTCACACCGGCAAGCTCTATAAGGAGATTGCCTTTGGCCTGCAATTCGATCATGTATTGGAGTCCATAAGCGACAGCAGCTATGTGACGCTCTCGCAGAACTGCCGCTTCATCAACCCGGAACTGATCGCGGGCAAAACCATTGTGGTAACCGATGAGGACGGCCGCTGCGTCGGGATCGCCAATCAAACGGCCCTCCTGCTGGATCACATTAAATCCGACGACACCTACCGGAAAAAAATCAGCAAATCCTTCCTGGCCGATCTCAATTTTGGTTTCATGTTCTCGGATATACATGGAAATATCCTGAGCATGAACACGGCCGCCAACCGTCTGCTCTGCAAAACCGGCCTGTCCAGCCTCGGGCGGATCGACGATATCCTCCCCAGATTTAACTACTCCAATCTCAAGCAGACCTATCAGGCCGTATACCGCGACATCAGCCTGGAGATTCAATCCTATCCCTATTACGAGGCGGACGAACCGGTCAAAATCGCGCTGTTCCTGTTCAATCTGTCGGATCTGCATGCCAGCAAAAAATCTTTAGCCGAGGTAAAGGCGAAGTACAAGGAGCTGTTGGAGATCGCCAACCACTCTTACGACGAGATATACGTCACGGACAACACCTGTATGTGTGTGTTTGTAAACAAGGCATGCGAGCGGATCTACGGACTGAGGCGGGAAGAGATGCTGGGAAAAACAAGCGCGCAGATGAAGGCGGGCGGGTTTATTTCTTCGGACCTCAGCGAAAAGGTCATCCAAACGAAGCGCCGGCTCCAGGAGGTCCAGACGACTAAAATCGGGCAGAAAATCCTGGTCATCGCAAGTCCTATACTGGACAAAAACGGGGATGTGCGCAGAGTTGTGATCAATTCCAGAGAAATTTCCGATATGATCGACGTCAGGGTCTCGGCGGACAATCTGAGCCGCCAGAACTGCTCCAATATTGCGGACAAGCTCATGGACCTGACCCTGACTTCGAATAAGATTGTGGCCGAATCCGGGATCATGCGCAAGGTGATCAAACAGGTGACCCGCATCTCCCAGACAGACGCACACGTTCTGATCTCAGGGGAGACCGGCGTGGGTAAAGACGTGATCGCCACTCTGATCCACGAAATCAGCAGCAGGCGCGGCCACAATTTGGTCCGACTGGACTGCGGGGCTCTTTCCGGCGGACTCATCGAGTCGGAACTGTTCGGCTGCGAAACGCCGGCTGCGGCCGGGCGGAACGCCGGAAGACCGGGTTTATTAGCCCTTGCGGACAAAAGCACCCTGTTTCTGGACAAAATTGACGAGTTTCCCTATGACCTCCAGGGGAAGCTTTTGCACGCAATCGACGACAAATGCTATACGCCCATGGGCAGCAGTCGGTCCGTCAACAGCGATTTCCGGCTTGTCGCCGCCACAAGCAAAAATCTTCCCGAGCTCGTCCGGGAAGGGCGGTTTCGGGAAGATTTATACTACAGACTGAATGTAATGTCGGTGGTGATTCCCCCGCTCAGGGAACGCCAGGAGGATATTCCGTTTCTGATTCAAAGCTTTTTAAGCGGCATCAATAAAGCGGCGGGAACCCAGAAGCGCATCAGCCCGGGGACGATTGAACAGCTGAAGCGGCATAAATGGGGCGGAAATCTGCGGGAGCTGAAAAATATACTGGAACAGCTCTGCGTGCTATCCGACGGGGACCAAATCGAGGAAAAGGATCTGTTTCTTTTGCCTGAATTTGCAGCGAATGAGGCGGAGCCTGCCGACGATTACACCTCCCTGATCGGACAGCGGGAGCTGCCCGCCATACTGGATCTGTTGGAGGAAAAGCTGCTCAGGAGTTCGGTCAAGCAGTGCGATTCAACTTACAGCCTTGGGAAGCTGTTGGGAATCAGCCAGGCTACGGCGGTGCGCAAATTGCAAAAATACGGGCTAAGATTTTAATTCCCGCCGATTTCCGCCTGCGGGCTTTTTATGTATTTTTCTTCATACTCTGAAATCGGTATCGGTCTGCTGAACAGATAGCCCTGCACGGTTTTGACTCCGTATTCTCTCACAACGTCTAACTGCTGCTCGTCCTCGATGCCTTCGGCAATTAATTGAATGCCCATTTCTTCGCACATTTTCGTCATAGTCCCGATGATTATCTGCGCTCTCTTATTTGTAACAATATCTTTTACAAAGCTTTTATCGATTTTCAACACGTCGATTTTCACGAAGGACAGCATCGCCAGATTCGAACTTTCCACCCCGAAATCGTCCATCGCAACGCTGAACCCTGAATTTCTCATCTGATCAATTCTGGCTACCAGCGTGTCCAAATCTGTAACCTTTGCGCTTTCCGTAATCTCGATCTCCAAATACTTTCGTTGCACATGATACTTCTCGCTAATCGCTTCGATCCGTTTTACAAACTGGTCCTCCATAAACGTGATTCTCGAAAAGTTGCTGGATACCGTAATCCCAGACTTTCCCTGCTGATTCCAGGCGCTCAGGGCTTTGCATACCTCCTCAAATACATAATAATCAATCTTACTGATCAGGTATGTATCTTCCAGCACCGGAATAAATCGATCCGGCGCAACGATCGATCCATTTTCATCCCGGTAACGGATCAGCGCTTCCGCTCCCGCCATCCTGCCGCCTTCCACATCTATTTTAGCTTGTAAATATACGGTGAACTCATGATTCTCTATTTTTTGCTTTAATACATCGGGATCGGCCAAAAATCTCAACACGTCATTATTATGTCTGTAGCGGCCGGTAGCGTGATGCCCCTGATAAAATTTCTTTTTATCGCTGTACATTAATTCGTCCGCTTCCTTGATAATCTCCTGGATATCAGCCGATTCTTCACTCCATTTGCACCCGATCGCAGCCTGACATGCACTCTTCTCAAAAGCATTTTTTAACAGCTGAACCTTGTCGTAAAAATCCCCCTTCGCGATATCCAGATAGATTATGACGAACTCATCGCCTCCTATGCGGTAAAGATTTTTTGAGGCTGCGCTTTTTTTCATAATATCGGCGCACGCCTTAATCAATTTATCGCCCGCATCGTGGCCAAACGAGTCGTTCGTCTCCTTCAGCCCATTGATATCTAAATAGACCACCCCAACGGAAGCTTTGCGCTCTTTTAATTCCGATACGTCCTGAATAAAGCGATTCCGATTATAAAAAGAAGTCAGCCGGTCGATTTGACTCAACTCAAACAGCATCTTTTCATTTTCATTTCTCTGCATGGTAAGAGAGAGAAAATACTGGACGGTCTGCAAAAACGGCACCGCGATCTCAGCCATCCCCAAATCCTGATTATCCAATCCGATTGTCCCGTTTACCGTTCCATTCTTAATCAGGGGCACCCATATAATATTTCGTATCCCCTGCTGCGTGAGCAGCTCATAGCCAACATGGAATGAATCCTTTATTTCTTCCACATCGTTAATCACTACCTTTTTGTGTTTCTCCAGCTCATCCAGCCATACCTGATAATCGCCGATGGGAATATTTTGCAGATTATCAATCTCCGGCAAAATACCTTCCTTACACCATTCCGCGATATTGGAATAATAATTGTCATGAAACAGGAATACATAGGAGCGTTCAGCCAGAAACAATTTTCCAATATATTCCAGAACCTTTGTGATTGCGTTTTCTATGTCGCGGTTATTGTAAAGCTCTCTTACGCAGGCAAGGCGTATATCGTCCCGTTCCAGCCTTCTTTTCAATTCATTCTTTTCATTGTTGGCTTCCGTGATGTCAAACGCGATCTCCATTCTCGCGATGCGTCCATCCCATTCAATCAAACGGTCTTTCAAAAGATAATGTTTTTTTATGATAGGGTTTGTATACTCCCAGGAATAGGTTTCATCCAGCTTAAGAAATTGATTCGTGCAAAAAGGACACGGTTCTTCAAAACCCTGCAGCACTTTATAACATTTTAAATTGGGCAGGCTGTCATCCACCTGAAACATTCTCTTTCCCGCTTCATTGACAAACAGCAGGTTATACGTGTCCATATCCGAGACATACATCAATTCTGATATCTCATTCATGGGCGCCATTAATTCCTGCGCCCGTTTTGACAGCTGTTCGCTCCTTTTTATATTTTCCTTCTCCGCTTCGATGAGCTTTATCTGGCGTTTTTCCTGATAAAAGGTAAAAACAGAGCTGCCGATCGCCATTAATATAAATATAAAGTTCGCTGTCACAAGCGACGTTCTTGCGTGCTGCACCGTCTGTTCCGTATATTCTTCCGCGGTGAACACGGTGTCATTGGCCAGTTTAAAGTAGTCTTCGCTCAGTTCATAGAGAAGCTGGCTGGAGGCGCCTTCCCGATACTGATCGATCTGCACTTTGAGATCCTCCCAGTCATCTCTCATTTCGATTAACCGATTCTGGAATTCTTCACTGTCAAGCTTAATCAGATTTAATTCTTCACTTCCATTTGAAAGTCCCAACAAAATATGATCCAGATAGAGAATCAGCTCATCGTCCGGATCATGATTCAATTCCTTTTTGATCAGTCTCTGCGTTGCACCGCGTACGATGCCGATATAATTTATGACCCTGGCATTTCCCTGTAAATCGTCCGTTAAATTCAGCGACATGGTTGCTGTATAGATCAGCGCTATGCAAAAAATGATCGGAACTAAAATGCCGCCTAATTTCGCTATCATTTTCTTCATATCGTCACCCTCCTTTGTTCTTTGTAATTTATGGTGATTCGTATGTACCGCATCGCCGTGCGGAGATCTAACGCACCGGAAACGAACCCCTGCGGCACAAAAGTCTGTCGAGAGTAACAGCAGCGCTGGGTCTGCTCATAGAAAGACTAACTATGATTTTAATCCTTTCCTGTAAAGCTGTCAAACAAAACCAGCAGTTAGCGACCATTTTCCCCACTTACGCTGTAAATTCGTTTACACAAAAAAAGGCCAGCTCCGTCCGATCGGCTGACCTTGAAATTTTGCTATATCCGTTAAAAATCTTCTGGGTAATCAACGCAATGGATTCCCGCCGCTCTCCCCCGATTCCAGCTCATACGCGCTCACCAGATAATAGTGCCTCCCGTTCGCGCTGGTCTCCATCGCCGCAAGCTTCCTCAGCGCCGCCGCCTTCCACCTTCGGGCCTCCGGGGTCATTTCCCCGGCATTTAACAGCAGGTCGCAGAGCTCCAGCGCCCACTGGTATTCCCTCTCCTCCACCGCAGCTTGAACCGCGCGCAGAACCGCCTGGGGGCCGCCCATCAGGGCGACGGCCTTTTCGCCCCTTTTTCCTGGGGCCAGGGGGCGCAGATGGGTGGGGTTGCCGTCGAACCAGCCCGCGTACGCCGTAAAGATCGCCCGGACCGTCCACTCGACCGTGCCGTAATACTCCCCGAGATAGGGCAGGTTTGCATATTTCTCCGGCAGGGCGATCTCAGCGGCCAAGGTATCCATGTCCTTGCCCTCGTTCATGCCGCGGAGGGTCTCTTCCAGCACATAGGCGATGGCGTTGCGGAAATTGCCCAGCACCTCCTCCACCTGTTCCCGGCCGCAGACGGGCTTCGTATGTCCGGGCAGCAGGTACTCCGCCTGATAAGAACGGATCTTGTCAAGGCTTCTGACCCAGGCGGCGATATCCCGGTACTGGCCGCCCCGGATGGCGTAGAGATTGGGCCAGCAGCCATAATAATTATCGCCGCAGCAGAGCACTTTTTTCTCAGGAAGCCAGACCATAATCTGGTCGTCGGTTTCACCCTGAATCCGCGCCATCTCCACGGTGACGCCGTCGATTTCCCGGATCACCTGATCCTGGTTGTAAACAACGGTCGGCTTGCGGAATGCCCTGGACTCCCCGTACACCGCGCCGGTGCGGATTCCGATTCCCTGGGAAATGTTCTCCTCGTCGCTCAGGGTAAAGCCGAACTGCCGCGCGCCCCGTTTGTTCAGGATATCCTGCACCATGCCGCTGTGTTCCAGCACCGGGACACAGGATGAAAAGGCAATGGTCTCCGGGTCCGAGGGATCGAAGGCTCCGCCGCCGCCCCTGTGGTCCACGTGGCTGTGGGTGTAGATGATGGTCCCCACCTCTTTCCCGGTTGTAGCGTGGATGATCTCCCGGAGGCGCTCTCCCCGTTTGCCGGTGTCCAGGGTGTCAACCAGGATGATGGAGGTATTGCCTTCGATAAAGATTGCGTTGCTGTGGCCGATGCTTAAAGCGATCCAGACGCCCGGAACAATCTCCTCCACTGATTCCTGGAAGGTATTCTCTGTAAAATTCCTTAAATCCTGTTCTCCGTTTTGTTTCAACATTTTGATTTCCCTCTGTTTCGCGCTTATTAGTTTTATCTTAGCCAATATTCCAGGGATTGTAAAGCAAAAGACGGAAACAGCCGCGCAGATATCTCCGCCCAACTGTTTCCGTTTCCACTTCCATTATTCCCGCTCCCCGGCCGTCTCCCCCGCGATCATCTCCCGCAGGACCGAGACCACCAGCGCGTGGTCCTCGTGCTCGGCCAGGCCGGATACCGTCACCGTGCCCACAATGCCGGCGCCCTTCACGCACACCGGGACCGAACCCCCGGCGGCCGCGTAAAGCCCGTCCTCCAGGCCGTACCGCGGCCCTATGGAATCCCCTTTCAGCTTCATATACAAAGACATTTCATAGGAGCTCTTGAAAAACTTGTAGACAGTATTTTCTTTTCTCCTGACCCACTCGTCGTTGATGGGAGTGGTTCCCGCCATGGCGCAGGCAAAGAGCCGCCTGCGGTTCAGGGTTATGGAAATGGCCACCGCATACCCCTTCTCCCGGGCGATCTGGCGGAGGCGGTTTCCCGTCTCCCAGGCCGTCTGTTCGTCAAAAACGCCGAATACCAGCTCCTCCTGCTCCTGTCTGATTCTCTCTATCTCTTTTTGCAGCTCTTCCATATCACTTGCTGGTCTCCATGGTAACCCCTTTGCCGCACAGGCCCTCGAAATCCTTCACAAAAGCCTCCACCGCCATGGCTACGGAATCATTTTTGATCAGCGCCTCAATGACGTCCGGGGAAATGGTGGCGGCTCCGATCCCATACTCGCACAGCTCCTGCACCTGCTGGGAATTCTTGAAGCTGGCCGCCAGCACCTGGCAGTCCAGGCCGTTCTTCCGGAAGATGTCGTGAATATCCTGGGCCGTTTTCACGCCGTCGCCGCCCAGATTGTCGATGCGGTTCACGTAGGGCGCCGCGTAGTCCGCCCCCGCCTTGGCCGCGAGAAATGCCTGCATCCGGGTGTAAATGGCCGTGGCCGTGACCCGGATGCCCTCCGCGTGAAGCAGCTTCATGGCTCTCAGGCCTTCCTTTGTGGTGGGCACCTTGACGTAGGTATTTTTTCCAAGCACCTCCACGATCCGATGACCGTCCCGCACCATGCCCTCGGCGTCCGGCGCGATCACCTGCACGTGCAGTTCCGCATCCGGCCCGATGAACTCCCTGATTTCCGTGAGAACCTCGTAGGGCTGCCGGCCGCTTTTGGCCAGGATCGACGGGTTGGTGGTCACCCCATCCACTGCAAAGGTGTTGTAAATATCCTTGATTTTTGCAATATCCGCATCATCGATAATAAATTTCATATTCTGTACCTATCCTTCCACAATAACATTTCTGACTCCATTTTCCCGCGCCGTCCGGGCAAATGCTTCCATCTCCTCCGCCGTGTAGCGCCCGGGATTCTCTTTGAAACAGAACTCCCGGTCCACCAGATGATATTTGGCTTCCGCCAGCGGATTGTAATTGAGCAGCTCCCAGGCGACGTCCGGGTAGAGGCCCGACAAAAGCCTGGCGATTCCGGCGATATTTTCCCGGTACGCCGTAAATTCAGGGATCAGGGGCGTCCTGATGACGGCCCGGTCCCGCTTTTCGGATGTGAGCAGCAGCTCCAGATTGTCCAGAATCTGCTCATTGGAGGCCCCCACGTACCGTCTGTGGCGTTCCCTGTCACAGATCTTGACATCCGCGTAGATCAGATCCAGGTGCGGCAGCACCATACGCAGCGCCTCCGAACCGGCGTAAAGGGACGTCTCAATGGCCGTGTGGACGCCTTCCTCCTGCATCCCTTTCAGCACAGCGGCCGCAAATTCCGGCTGGAGAAGCGGCTCCCCGCCCGAGAGGGTAATCCCGCCCCCATATTTAAAAAATGCCCTGTCTTTCAAAAGCTCCTCCACAGCCTGGCCGACGGTAACCGTCCTGGAATCCCAGGCCAGGGCCCCGGCCGGACAAGCGTCCACCAGTGCAGGCCAGTCCTCCTGGCGGTCCGGGTGAAGCCGCACGCCCCCGTCCTCCCGGGTCATTCCGCCATGCTTTGCCAGGCGGCAGCAGATGCCGCAGCCCATGCATTTGGTTGGAAAATGCAGGGGCCTGGGCTCCACGGAGATTCCCTCCGGGTTGTGGCACCAGACGCAGGACAGGGGGCAGCCCTTCATGAACATGGTGGTCCTGATTCCGCCCCCGTCATGGGTGGAAAATCGTCTGACATCAAAGATGGTTCCCGTCATTCGTCAGCCTCCCCGTCAGATATCCGTATAGCTGGTTCTGGCTATAATTTCCCGTTGGAGCTCATCCGCCAGCTCCGTAAAGTAGGCGGTATATCCGGCCACGCGAATGGTCAGCCCCCGGTACTGCTCAGGATTCTCCCTTGCGGCGATCAGATCCTCCCTGCGCACTACGTTGAACTGAATGTGGGGGATCTCCAGGTCCACAAAGGTTCTGAGGAATGCGGCAAACTGATCGATTCCCGTCTCCGTCCTGAAAAACTCCGGCAGGAATTTCATGTTCAGAAGGCCCCCGTTGCTGGTCAGGTTCCGGTCCAGACGGGCTACGGAGTTCAGCACGGCCGTGGGGCCGGAGACGTCTCTCCCGTACGCCGGCGACATTCCGCCGTCGGCCAGCGGCGTCCCGGACAGCCTTCCGTCCGGTCCGGCCCCCACGTTCTCCCCCATGGGCACATGGGCCGAAACCGTATACATGCCGGTGTGGTAGCGTCCGCCCCTGTAATTCGTATAATGGGACAGCCGGTCCTTAAAATATTCCGCCCATTTGGCCCCCAGCCGGTCCACCCACTCCACATCGTTGCCGTATTTGGGCGCTTTGTTGAGGAGCGTAACGCGCAGGACCTCATCTCCCTCGAAATTGTGCTCCAGGGCCCGCAGCAGTTCCTCCCTGCCGATGCGCTTCTCGTCAAATACCAGCTTTTTTAAAGCCGCCAGGCTGTCCGCCAGGTTCGCCACCTGGATCATCTGGATGCCGGACAGGTTGTACCGGGCTCCGCCCGCGGTCACGTCCATTCCCTTCTCCATGCAGTCGCCGATCACCGCGGAGAGGAAGGGCGAGGGCAAAAGCTCCATATGGGCCTTTTCCACCACCTCACAGGCTTTGACCATCCGGTCCATGTACTCGTCCAGATACCGTTTCAGCACAGCCTCCAGCTCTTCGTAGGTGTCATAGGTGGTCAGGTCGCCGTAGTCCGGACCCAGTTTTGCGCCGGTCAGAAGGCATTTTCCGCCGGTGAGGGTCAGCTCCAGGGCCTTGTTCAGATTGAACATGGCGGCGTCGCTCCATCCCAGGTTGTTCCCCTGGGTGGTCAGCTCCACGCAGCCCACCACGGCGTAGTCCCTGGCGTCCTTTTCGTCGATTCCCAGTTCCTCCAGAGCCGGTATCACCGCCTTGTCGTTGAAGAACTGGGGCATCCCGCTGCCCTTTGCCACCACCCGGATGGCCGCCTTCAAAAACTCGTCTCCGGTCCCCGGGTGGAGCCGGACGGAGAGATTGGGCTGGGGCAGACCCAGATGCTCCTGGGCTTTCAAAAACAGGAAGGATAAGTCGTTGACAAAATCATTTCCGTTCTCATCCTGGCCGCCGGTGACAATATTGAAGCCGATGGGAAAGCCCGCGAAGAATTTGGCGCTGTTGGCGTTTCTCAGATAGACGATCTGGTTGAATTTCAGCCACAGGCACTCGATGATCTCCAGCGCCTTTTCCCGGTCCAACGTCCCGGCCTCAATATCTCTATTATAATACGGCGCCAGGTAACTGTCCATCCGGCCCGGCGAAAAGGACGAGGCGTTGGACTCCATATGCAGGATGACGAACAGAAACCAGATGGACTGCACGGCCTCGTGGAAGGTTTCCGCCGGCCGCTTTGAAAGGTTCCGGCAGTTTTCCGCCACGGACCGCATGCTCTCCTGAAGCTTCGGGTCCTGTTCCTGACCGGCCAGTTTCCCCATCAGATCGTGATAGCGGTCCATGAACGCCATAGCGCCTTCCATCACCAGCGCGACGCTCCTGTAGAAATCCGCCTCCGGGCCCTGGCCATCCGCAGTCTTAAGGCGCTCAAGGGCCTCCTCCCGCAGCGCCGCCGGGCCCATTTTCAGCCATCGGGCGCAGTCCGGGCAGATGTGGCCCTGGGCGTGGTCCTTCTGGTTGATCTTTACCACTTTCGCGATCTGGTCCAGCTCCCCGCCGTATCGCGCCCGCAGCACGTCCTCCAGGGATTTCCCCGCCCAGTAGGGTTTTATCTCCTCCCGGAAGCAGCGGATATCCTCCTCCCGCACCTGAAAACGGTCCTGAGGGCGGGTGGGCAGCGTTTCAAACTCCCGGTCCACCCAGGAACTTCCACTCTCGGGAAATACCACCCCGTAGCGGACTCCCGCCGTCCGGTTGCCCACGATCAGCTCCTCCGGCTCCACCCGGATCTCCATCTGCTCCAGCGCGGCTTTCAGCGCCAGAGCCCTCTGGATGATCCTGGGTTTCTCTTCATTGGCCTGGTAGGTTTTTGTGATAATTTTTGCCTGTTCAATGGACGCGTACCGCGGCTCGGACAGCATCCGCTCCTTCAGCCGCCCGATCCGGGCGTTCATCTTTAATTCTTCCACCGGCGCTCACCTCCCACGGTCATGCCGTTTCATTCTTTTCGTTCAACAGTTTTTCAATTTTTCCGATAATGGCGTCGGCCTTCTTGATCGCGTCCCCAATCCACACTCTTACAATGGGAATATCCTTAAAACGCTCCTCGCCCAGAATCGACATATCCTTTGTCAGAATAATGGCGTCGGCCGCCGCTACGTCCTCGGGCGTAATCTCATTTTCCACTCCGATGGACCCCTGGGTCTCCACTTTGATCTGGATTCCATGTTTCTTAGCCGCCTTCTGCAAGGCCTCGGCCGCCATATAGGTATGGGCAACGCCCGATGGACAAGATGTAATTGCCAGTAATTTCATAATCTATGTTCTCCTTTCAATCTACTCAAAGCTGATATCGATATCGTCCCCGGAATCGTCCGCCGCTTTTTCAGCGGCCGGTTTTTTCACCAGGTTCACCAGAATCGCCGTCACCGCGGCTCCCACCAGCACGGAGATGATCCAGCCGATCCGGTTGCTGATGGCCGGAAGTACGATGAATCCGCCCCATGCAACGGTGCAGGTGGTATTGAGGGTGAAGGCCAGGGCGCTGCCCACGGCGTCGCCGATCATCAGACAGGGGATGACGCGCAGGGGATCGTTGGCCGCAAAGGGGATGGCTCCCTCCGTGATTCCCACGCAGCCCATGGCCAGCGCGGCCTTTCCGGCTTCCTTCTCCTCAGAGGTGTACTTCTTTGGGGCCAAAAATGTAGCCAGCGCCATGCCCAGCGGAGGGATACAAACGGCGGCAGCGGAGGGTCCCGCGTAGGTATAGATTCCCGCGCTGACCGTTCCAACACAGAATGCATAAGAAACCTTGTTCACCGGGCCGCCCATATCGAAGGCCGTCATCAAACCGCAGATCACGCCCAGAAGAATTTTGTTGCCCTGGGACATTCCGGTCAGCCATGCGGTCAGCGCTTCCATCAGGCCCGCGATGGGGGTTCCGATTACCCAGTACATGATGCCCGCGGATACCGTCACGCCCACAACCGGGATAATGATGATGGATTTCAGCGAACTAAGCGATTTCGGCAATTTGATCTTTTTCAGATAAAAGCATGTCACACCGGCGATGAAGCCGCCTGCGATGCCGCCTAAAAATCCCGCTCCGATGCTGTTTGCGATGAAACCGGCGGCCATGCCGGGGGCCAGACCAGGACGGTCGGCAATGGAAAATGCGATAAATCCGGCCAGAATCGGCACCATGAAGCCCATGGCAGCGGCGCCCAGCGCCCACAGGTCAGCCGCGAATCCGGTATCGGGAACCGCGCCCTCCCCGTTGATGATCACCGCAGCGGCAAACAGCACGCCGCCTGCCACCACGAAGGGGATCATGTGCGACACGCCCTTCATCAAATGTTTCCTTGCATCCCTTAAAATCCCTAATAATTCATTCATATTCCCTAAACCCTCCTATATTATTTTCGTCTATTGTAATGATACAGGCTACTGAACCCCAATCTGGTCCCCGATCAATGCCAGAATCTCCTCTGCGCTGGCCGCCGCCGCAATCTGATCCCTGAATTCGTCGTAGATCAGCTTCCGCGAGAGGGCCGCCAGAATTTGTAAATGAAGGTCCCCCGCCCCTGTACAAGGCACAGCCAGCTGGAAAATCATGGTGACGTCGTCGTCCTCATCCCAGTGGATGGCCTTTTTGAGGCGGGCAAAGGCCACGCTGGCCGTCTTTACCGCATCCGTCTTGGCATGGGGCGTCGCCACCGAGAATCCAACTCCCGTGGCGTAGGTTTCCTCCCGTTTGAAAACCTCCGCAATATACGTTTCCCTGTCATTGAGTCTCCCGGCCCCGTCAAGCTTCTCCGCCAGCAGGCGGATAACGTCCTCCTTGGACTCCGCCTCCACATCCAGGCAGACCAAATCCGTTGTAATGACCTGTTCCATATCAATCTCCCCTCTCTGTTGTTGCTAAATTACACACAATTCTCCGATATCACCCGGATCAGTTCCCCCGGACTTGTCACGCCCCGCAAAAGCTCCACAATCTTCACTTCGCAGGTCAGGTGATAAAAACCGTTGAAAAATGCCCTGGTGCTCTCGATATCTTTAAAGTTCAGCGCCAGCATGAAGATCAGACTGACCGGCTCCCCCGCCCAGTCCATACTCTCCTCCAGGCGCACCACGCTGACCGCAGGGCGGTTAACGTACCCGGACACTCCGTGGGGAATCGCCACGCCAAATCCCAGAGCCGTGCTCCCCCGGCTCTCTCTGGCCATAACGTCCTCCAGAAACTGTTCCGTCACATACCCTTTCTGCTCCAGTCCCTCCGCCATAAAGCGCAGCACCTGATCCTTGTCTCTCCCCTGGTAATCCAGAACGATCAGGTCCTCGTCCAGCAGACCGGCCAGGCCGTTCCGGCAGGTCTCGGCCTTGGTGTAGACTTCGGCGCAGGCCCGGTTTAAAAGCTTTAAATCCCGCTCTCCCAGCACCGGTGAGATGAGCACCGACGGGCAGGGGGTCTGAATGCCGCTCACCGTGGTGATCACCAGCTGGGGGCGCAGCCTTGCGGCCTCCCTGACCTGCTCCGAGCCGAAGATTCCCAGAATCATCAGCTGGGGAAGCCGGTCTCTCAGCTTCCTTGCCAGAATCTGGGAGGTTCCCACCCCTCCGTTGCAGATCACCACAGCGCTGATCTTCTTCTCCGACCGGACAATGGCTCCTCCGATCAGGAGAGAAAGGTAGGAGACCTCATTTTCCGAAAGCTCCTCGCCCGTCACCCTGGGGTAGATCACGCTGCCCGCTGCAAAGCAGGCGGAGAACACAGCGGGGTAGGTCTTTTTTACATCCTCCAAAAATGGATTCTCCAGCTCGATGCCGTACCGGCACCGCAGCGCGGCGGACCGGTGATACCAGTTTAAGGTCTGCCGTAACAGCGTGTCGCCTGTGAAGTCCAGGCCGATGACGCCGGAGACGTAGCGGATCAGGTCGTCGGTCAGGAGTTCGGCCTCGGTTTTCGCGGGCTTGTCGGCGATTCCGGCTCCCCCGGACCCGGCGGCGTTTTCCCCTGCCTTGGCTTCGTCTCCCCAGACCTCCGGCGGCTCCCCCGCCCCGGTCTCCACCTGTCCCTGGTATTCCATGCAGTCTAAAAGCAGCTGCACGTAAGCCCGCTCCTCCTTTGGCAGCTCCAGAGCCTTTGCCAGGAATGCGGCCTGCTTCGCGGCCCCCTCACAGTTTTCACCCTCGCCGGCCCTGAAGCCCTTCTGGATCACATGGCCGTTCTTTGCCCTGAGACTGGTGACGATCAGATATTCCGTCAGCGCTTCCAGGGCCCGGTCGGACAGCTTTCTCCCCCAGCTATCCTCCATTTTCCGAATCAGCTCCACGCAGGTCTTTACACGGCAGCCGCGATAGCAGGTCTCCAGCCTGACGAAGGTCTCTGCCTTCATCCGGCAGTCCCCGGTATCCCGTTCCGGCTGCTTCCCAGCCCCCTTTTCGTCCGGGCCGGCCATGCGGTTCACCCGCACCATGGCCCGCCTGAGCTTGGGCTCCGGTCCCCGGACATAGATACCGGCTCCCGTCTTTTTCACCACCTCCAGACCCATCCGGTTCAGCTGTTCCTCCGCCCGCTTTAAATCCTGGCAGACCGTATTCTTCGACACCTTCAAGTCCTCGGCAAAGAGCGCCGTGGTGTAGCTGTTCCAGTTGTTTAGGAGAACCCGGACCATATAGCGGACCCTGGAATCCGGGGAATCCGCCCGGCCGATCTGTCCCGAGAGAAGCCTCGCAAGCTCCTCCTCCCTTCCGGGACAGCAAACCGCGATTCCCACTCCGGTCTTATTGCTCACGCGGATGTTCTCTTCCCGGCAGAAGTCGTAGACCTCTTTCAAATATGTATTGACGCTGCGCTCCGAGATTCCCAGCGCACCGGCGATCTTTCCGGCCGTCATGGTCCTGTTTTTATGCCGGATCAATAATAACAATATCTTTGCAGCCTTTTCCGACAGCATATGATCCCCCACCGTTCTGTCAGCCAATTCCTCCGAATTTCTCAATCAACGCCTGTTCCATCACATCGTAGTCCGGGCGGATTCCCAGATACAGTTCATCCTGGGCAATAGCCTGAAGTATCAGCATTTTCGTTCCCCGCACCACCCGGCAGCCTGCCTTCAAGGCCTCTGCCGCAAAGGTGGTGTGTATGGGGTTGAACACCACATCCAGCACCACAATGCCCGGCGGAAATTCCTCCGCCATTAAAAGCGTCTCGCTGGACTGATTCCCCACCGGGGTGGCGTTAATCAGCACATCCCAGCCGGCGTTTTTGTCAAATGCCCCAGGCAGGCCGCCGAACTGCGCGCCCATCTCCAGGCACAGGGCCTCCGCCTGTTCGGGAAGCACATTGTACACGGTCACCCTGGCCCCTTCTTTTAAGAGTCCGTAGAGAATGGCCCTACCCACTCCCCCGGAGCCAAACAGCGCGACCTTCTTATCCCGCAGCCCGGTCTCCTCCAGCAACCCGTCGATGGCCCCACGGTAGTCCGTGTTGTACCCGGTCAGCTTTCCCTGGTCATTGACAATGGTATTCACCGCCCCTATGGCGGCCGCCGTCTCGTCAATCTCGTCCAGATACTCCATGATCTCCGTCTTGTAGGGCATTGTGACGCCCATTCCGCGGATTCCCAGATTTCTCATGGCCTCCACCGCTTCCTTTGCCCCTGTGGGCTCAAAGGATACATAGACTGCCTCGAGCCCCGCCTTCTGGTAGGCCCTGTTGTGCATCACAACTCCCAGTCCCCCGATCTTCCCCGCGATGGAACCGCAGAGTATGGGTTTTGATCCCGGCATATACATCCCTCCTTATTCCAGCAATACGCCTGCCTTCTGGGCTTTTTCCCCGATCTCCCGATCCGGTTCCCGGTCCAGAATCACCGCTTCAAACTGGGTCAGCCTGGCAAATTCATAATTGCCGTCCTTGTGAAACTTCTCCTGTTCCGCCACCAGAAACGCTCTTCTGCACGACCGGATTGCGGCGCTCTTCACGCTGCCGTCCTCCAGATCGTAAGTGAACGCCCCTCCGGTGTCCACATCCATACCCACGGCCCCGAAGAAGCCCTTGTCAAAGCGGAAGCTTTCAATGAACCGGATCGCGCCCGAACCCCAGAAACCGTCGCCGGTTCTGTTGAGCTCCCCTCCGGTAAAGAACAACTGAATCCCACCCGAGGCGGCCAGGGGAATCAAGTCCACCATGTTGGTCACCACCTTGACCTCCAGACTGTTTCGCACAATCTCCTTCATCAGCTCTAAGTTGGAAGTGGAAATATCCAGATACACCGTATCCCCTCTGGACAGATGGGCAAACGCCTTTTTGGCGATCATCTGTTTCCCCTCGATATCTTCCGATTTCCGGTCGCTGACATGAAATTTATGCGGATTGCTGCGAAGCTCCATGGCTCCCCCGTAGGTTCTCTTTAAAAACCCCTGATTCTCCAGAAACGCCAGGTCCTTGCGGATGCAATCCTCCGTCACGGCAAACCGCTCGCTCAAGTCCTTCACCAGCACCGTTCCATCCTGGTGTAACACCTGAAGAATCACGTCCCTACGCTCCTGTGCAAACATCCTTTCACCTCCCTGTTGTCAATCCTGTTCTGTGACTTTACTTTACTATTATTCTTTATCATTGTCAATCGTTTAGAATTGTTTTCATTTGTTTGTTATCCTTCTTTTTCGGTATGATACTGCAAAAAAGAAGCCGGACGCCTGGTTGGGGCTGTCCGACTCCTCTGTAAGGATACTTTTTAAATTCGCTTCCATTCATTCTAAATTGCTTCGTTTTTCACCCCACCACCCATTTCTGAAGTACCGTATAAAGCAAATCGATTTCCAGCGGTTTCGAAAGGAAATCATTCATTCCCGCTTCCTTTGCCATATCCTTATCCTCCTGGAATGAGTTTGCAGTCAGAGCGATAATTGGAATTTTGGATGCATCCGGATGGCTGGATGCCCGTATTGTCTTTGTGGCCTCCACCCCTCCCATGTTCGGCATCCGCATATCCATTAAAATAAGGTCAAAATGTCCGGGCGCGCTTTGCTCAAAGAGCCTGACTGCCTCTACACCATCCTTGGCATGTTCTACTTTCATTCCCTTCATAGATAAAATCTCAATCGCAATTTCAGCATTAATCGGGTGATCCTCTGCCAGCAGAATTTGCGCATTTTCAAAATGGAACGAAGCCACTGATTCCGATTTTAATTCCATAGGCTTTCCAAATAAAAGGGGAATGCTAAAGGAAAATTCGCTGCCCTCATTTATTTTGCTTTTCACATTCAGGGTGCCGCCCATGAGCTGTACAATATTCCGGCTGATCGGTAAGCCTAACCCGGTCCCCTGGCTGCGCATCAGATTGGACCCGGCCTGCACAAAGGATTCAAAAATACGCTCTAAATCCTCTGCTTTTATGCCAATGCCGTTGTCCGAGACCTTGAACGAATAAGTAGCTTGCCGGTCGGAGGCTACGGCTTCCTCCACGGCCAGATGCACCGTTCCTCCCGGCGCTGTAAATTTCACGGCGTTGGAAACCAGATTCATCAAAACCTGCTTTAATCGGATCGCATCCCCTTTCAAATCAGAATGCTTGAAATTTGTTTCACAGCAGAGCGCTATCTCCCGGGTCTTTGCCTGGGTCTGCATCATGCTGCAAAGCTCGTCCAGCATCTGCTGTAAGGAGAAATCTTCTTCCACAATCGAAAGCATACCGTTATCAATTCGGCTCATATCTAAAATATCATTGATTAACCCCAATAAATACTGTGAAGTTGCTTTCAGCTTCGCCAAATGGCCTTTTATGCTTTCAGGGACGTCGTCCTTCATGGAAAGCAGCGCCGTGGTTCCAACAATGGCGTTCATCGGCGTGCGGATTTCGTGGCTCATTCGGGAGAGAAATTCACTTTTTGCTTTATTCTCTGCCTCCGCCCTGGCAATGTCTTTCTGCATGTTTGCATTTTTTACGCGCAGGTTGGCGATTGCAATGACCACGATGATGACGAGCAGCAAAAATGCAGATATGGCGGTAATAGCTAAGATGGGGTTGGTCTCCACAAAATTTGCCAGCGATACCTGGGCATCTCCAATGGAGACCAGATTGTGATCTAAAAGGGAAATCCGGTCCTCCTCGGACAAGCTGTTGATGCCTTTGTTAATGATGGCCAGCAGCTCCGGATTCGCAGGCATAGGCATAGCAAAGCTGATGTTTATGCGGTTTTCCGACAAGGTAACCGGAACCACGTTGGTATAGACATTTTCCTGCATCATCTGCTCCACCCGGGCGGAAAGTCCGCAGGCAAAATCCACCTTCCCTGTATTAACCGCGGATAATACCTCTTCAATGGTTGAAAAATATATGACCTCGCTTGCTTTCACATAAGCGGGCAGGTGGCGCCCTTTTAAAAGGCCGCAGGTTAACCCATCCGCCGGGTAAGTCACGGCCCGGTTGCGCACAATTAAGTCATTTAACGCGGCATAGGGTTTGGTCTGTGCCAGTTCACTCCGCATGGCAGCCGCGGCATCGTCAAAGAAAATGCCCGCCATATCGGCTTTGCCTTCGATTACGAGTTGCTGCGTCTGGGCATAGGAGTCTGCCAGAAGGTAAGAAAATTGGATCCCATAGCGCGCCGTTATTTTATCCAGCAGTTCCGGAATCAGTCCGACATGGTCCCCGTCCTCATATCCGACGCAATAAAGCGGATGATAATATTCGGGAACTGCCACCGTTACGCTGCCCTTCTGTTGAATATAGGCTTTTTCTTCCTCGGTCAGCAACAGGTTCTCCACGCCTGTATCATCAAAATACCGATTATAGACTTCTTCCGAAAAATGTGGATCCGACAGCAGGATATGCTCCATTGCCCAATTCAGCTGTTCCAGCAGCTCCTTGTTATCCGGTTGCGTAACCAGATAATGGGGCTGTGCGTCAAAATACGCGACCGCTCGAAACGTCCCGGTATCATCCGGCGCATTTCCAAGTTTCAAATCAATTCTTCCGGCTTCCAGATCCAGATCCATCTGCTTGGCGGCAGCTTCCTCTGAGGTGTACGGTTTGATTGTGCATACCAGGCTGTTGGCAGAGAGGAATTCCTGAAGCCGGCGCACATTGTCCGTTGCCCGCTGCACAACGCCTATGGTTTTCCCATTCAAATCCTTTAAATCATACCCCTTAATGGTGCCGTCATCCTGGCGGGCCAGCAGCACTGCTTTAGTATAGCCGCAGCTATAATCCGGGTAGGCAAAGTATTGCTCAAAATCCTCTGAATAGTATGTGCCACCCATGAGGTCATATTTACCCGCAATAAAGTCCTTCACCATGTGATTGGCATCAGTATCAATGAATTCGTAGGACCAGCCGGTATATTTTGCAATTTCATACAGATAATCCACAACCAGTCCGGAGCGTTTCCCATTTTCATCAGTCATTGTAAAGCCTTCGGTTTCCGGAAACGGAATTCGAAGCCTGGCAGAGTTTTCTTTTGCGGCAAATGCGGGGAAATCCATTGAAAGCAGGATCACGAGCAGAATCGTCACGGAAATAACTCTTGTTCTGTATTTTTTTGATTGTCCTTTCGCTTGTTTCATATAGACTCCTACTCAAATAACCGCAGTTCATTCCCACCGAAGTGTAAGCCGGTGGTCCTTTGCCGGAGAAATGGTTCCCGCCTGTTTGACAGCGGAAGTGATCAGGTCAATATTGCTGCCAAACACGCTGTGTATGTTCAGGGTGGAGGTAAGATAGGATTCGTCGATGGAGGTGGGCCAGGCGGCGACGGTGTAGCGCTTCCCGTCCTCAATCTCACTTCCGTCCTCCAGGGTCACCTTGATCACATTTTTATCCCAAGCCCGCCAGGGAGCGTATTCCATATTCAATCCGGAGAATGCGTACAGGGCATTGATCTCCTCGCCATTAATAATGGGGTGCTCCATCAGCTTTTTCAGATTGGCGCCGGTGATTTCATAGGTGGTCAGGTAGTCCCCTGCCCCCAGCCCTCTCAGATAAAAGCGATACAGCATTGTAACATCACCTTCGTAAAACTTCGCCAGATTCCCCGTATAATAGGTTCTATGGGGAATCAGAGCGATCTGCGCTCCGGTGGCGGAGCGCATGGCATCGGCAATAAAGGCGCTGGTTTCCAGAACTGTAAACTCCTCGGCTGCGGTTCCGATGGACTCCACCGGCTCCGGGTCCACAGAACTTTCTTTCACCATGGCATCTGTTTGGTCAAGAACCTGCTCCAGGGTCAGCTTGCCGTCCAAATATGCCTTCAGATTTAGGTTGTGCTGATCGTTTCCAATTCTGTCTGCAAAAAAAATCTGTCCGTTTTCAATACAGTTTTGCACATCCCGGTATTCTTCCCTCAAGTTGGCCTGGGCAGATTTTACGCTGCTCAGTCCCGAAAAAACCTCCAGCAGGGCCGCCTGCCCCTCATTGGTGCTGAGAAATGCCAGGATATCCAGCAGCGTCTGCTTTTTACCGGGGTCCTCCATAGACGCCTTCGACAGTGCGATACTGCGCCCCGGCATCATTTGCATCCATCGCTCCCCTGGCGTATCGGTGGGATAACCGATAAATCCAATCTCACATTCCGGCTGTTCGTCCTCGTACAGGGAAAACATGGTCAGCTGTTCCGGCAGCATCGCGATCTTCCCCTCGTAAAGGGCGTGGCGGTTTCTTGTCAAGCTGGAGGAAAAGTCGTCGTCCATCACGATACCGCGGTCATAAAGAGTTTTGTGCACTTCAAAATATGGCTCCAACAGGCCCTTACAGGAGGCTTGACCGCTGCAAAAAAGGTCGTACTGCTCCCGCCTGTCCATGGTGGAAAAAATGGCGCGGTTGCTGAATCCCAGGCCGACTCCATCCGGAGAATACTTAAAGCAGGGGACAAAGGGACGGATACCCTGTGCGGAAATTTCATCGCACAGCGTATAAAATGCATGAATCGTCTCCGGAATTTCCCAGCCGTGCGACTCGAACAGACTTTTGTTATAAAAAATCCCCTGTACGGAACTGTTGATCGGGAGCTGGTAAAGATTTCCTCCGGAACTTATGCTGTTTAGTACCGATTGATTGTAGAGGGAGGTAAAATCTTCCGCAGATAAATCATAAAATATGCTGTTGCTTACTTCCATATCCTGCAAATAGCCCGTGCATATAATATCCTCTAATTCCTTCTGTACGCTGGGCTGCCTTACGTGCGTCTGAATGTCGGGAATACTGGCCTGTTCCAGGACGACAATATCCACATCTGGGAATTGAGTCTCAATGGCAAGCTCCAACGGATCCGAATTGCAGGGTGCGTATACGCCGATGGTGATAACCGTTTTATCAAAATCCACAGGTTTATAGGTCAAAATCTCATTTTCCGGGCAGAAACGCGCTTTCGTCTCCGTTCCGCGCGGTGTCTGGGCGCAGCCTCCCATGCAAAACAGCATATTGAACGCCAATACGATGCTAAAAAACTTCCGTTTTTTCATTCCGCGCTCCCTCTTTAGCGTATGTATTTGACAAATAGTTTCTTGATCGTATTGATATCGACCGGCTTGCTGATATGAGCCTGCATGCCGTTGGCAAGCGATTTCTCCACATCCTCCTCAAACGCGTTTGCGGATAAGGCAATGATTGGGATTCTCTGCGCGTCCATGTGCGCCGATCCACGAATGGCCGCGACGGCCTCCAGACCGTTCATCACCGGCATTTGGATATCCATCAAAATGATGGAATAATATCCTGCGCAAGAGTGTTTGAAACGCTCCAACGCCTCCACGCCATTTGTCGCCACATCGACCGTAAAGCCGAGTCCGGTCAAAAGTTCTGCTACAATCTCACGGTTGATTTCGTTATCTTCCGCTAACAGGATTCTCTTGCCAAGCAAATAGGCAGGCAATTCATCGATTCGCTTATCTTCCGGTTCCAATTCACTCAGCTCTGTTCGCTCCAGAGGAAGCTCTATGACAAATCTGCTCCCCTGATTTAATCTACTCTCCGCGTGGATTGTGCCGTTCATCAGGGTTACAAGGCTGTGTACAATCGCCAACCCCAAACCGCTGCCCACATGGGTGGAGGTCAGAGAGGGCTGTTCCTGCTCAAAAGGATGGAACATCTGCTTCATAAACTCTTCGCTCATGCCGATCCCGGTATCCT
>OLPX01000983.1_pt1 | contig 22883 bp, 15 predicted proteins | sample 1672491 | NCBI WGS metagenome assembly OLPX01 (sample SAMEA3136692, study PRJEB25190) | human gut metagenome | biome: human gut; feature: human-associated habitat; material: faeces | place: Austria | collected 2013 | reverse complement strand
CGGACAATAGATGGGAAAAACGCCTATATTTTGAAGCTTGAATCCGAAAGAGAATCTATAAAAAATGTCTATGAAGATACGGTGTCGCAAAAAGATGCTTATATAAAAGAGCTTGAATCTTTAAGAGAGAGCGTCAAGAAAGACTACCAAAAAACGATTGAGGAGAAAGATTCTTACATTTTGAGTTTGGAGTCAGAGCGAGAGAATATTAAAAATGCCTATGAAGATACGATTTCTCAGAAAGATGCTTATATAAAAAAGCTGGAAGGGGATGAAAAGGATCTTCAGGAGATGTATCATAGTGCGCTCCTGGAAAATGAAAAACAAGTAGCACAAATGGAAGAGGAAGTCCAGGCTTATCGAAGGAGCTACGAGGAAATCATCCGGAGCAGGGATGACAATATTAAAAAAATGAAAGAAGAGATGGAAACATCTTGCCAAAATTATGAGAAAAGAATTTTGGCAAGTGAACAAGAAACAAAACGGTTGGAAACAGAGGTGCTTGGACTCTGTGAAGCAGTGAATGAACTCCAGATTAAGTATCAAAAGACGATGGAATATAAATTAAGCAGACTTTTAAAGGGCAAAGAAAAATAGACGGAGGATGGGGGTTATGTCAATTCTTTCATTGATAATTCCTGTATATAATACGGAAAGGTATTTGGAGAGATGCTTGGATAGTATTTTAAAACAGAGCTATGCTCAGATTGAAGTAATAGTTGTAGATGATTGTTCGCCAGGGAATACGGATGAAATTATTGAAAAATATAAAGGTAAATTTTTTTCTTTAAAATATCTGAAACATGAGAAAAATAAAGGACTTTTTCTGGCGAGGCTGACGGGATATCGCCATGCAACTGGGGATTTTATTGCTTTTTTAGATAGTGATGATTATGTGACTAGAGATTTTTATAGAAAGTTGATATGTAAGGCGGAAGAGGAAGATGCCGATATTGTTATAGGCAGAACTGTAATAGAGAAGCTGGATGGTTCGCACTGGATATATAATTTTCATGATGTCAGCCTTCGCTTCCCTACGATTTGTGGCCATGAAGCAGTACGTGCAAAATTTTGGGAGCAGGAAGGCTTATGTTATTCCTGGCATACTATTTGGAATAAAATCTACCGAAAGAATTTATGGGAAGAGGGAATTCGCTATTTTGAAAAGATTAATACACATGTCATAATGACAGAGGATATTGCCTTCTCTTCTGTGATTTTCTATTTCGCTAATCGGGTTGCCTCTGTTGATAATGATGGCTACTTTTATTGTGAAAATGAGAACGCGTCAACGAATTCCTCGAATATACCGATTAAAAAATTCTCAAAGAATTTACAAGATATCATTACTGTCTTTGACTTTGTAAAAGATTTTCTGGAATCGCAGTCTGCAGATGAAACCATTATGGCACATTATAATAACTTTCGGAAGTATTATGCCAAAATGTGGAAAAATCATGCTCAAACAACTTATAGTGGAGCAGATAAAGGAGTTGCTTTTGAATTAATAGAAGAACTGCAGCCTGGACTAAGAGAAGAAGTACAGTATGAAGATCATTTTTTTAATACACAGATGACTGCATGGAACGGTGGCTTAGAATATGCTAAAGATTTGATAGCAGATAAAAGGTTTGACTGGATCAGCTTTGATATATTCGATACGCTAGTTGTGCGCCCGCTTTACAGACCGGAAGACGTATTTGCCTTTTTGGACCCTATGTTTCATGAGTTGATGAAAACAGGAGCTTCCTTTAAGAAAATACGAATTAACGGGGAGAAACTTGCAAGAGAAAAGTGGGGAAAGATACATCCCAAAGCAGAAGACCTGGTATTAGATGAGATTTACCGTGTGATTGGAGAAGCTTATGATATTCCGGAAGCCGTTACACAAAAAATGATGAATCTGGAAATTAAACTGGAGAAGGAAATGCTCGCAGTGAGAGGCTCTGGAAAAGAATTGTTTGATTTTTCGGTTGCGCTCGGGAAAAATATTGTTTTGACCTCAGATATGTATTTGAGCAAAAGTACGATCACTGAAATATTAGAGCAATTTGGTTATAAAGGCTACAAACATCTATTCCTCTCTTCAGACATAGGCTTGACCAAAAATACAGGCTCCCTCTTTCGCCATGTATTGAACAGCTTGAAGATTAAAGGGGAGCAGCTGCTCCATATTGGAGATACATGGAGCAATGATATTGAGAGGCCACAAGCGCTAGGAATCCAGACGTTTTTCCTTCCGAAAACAAAGGATGCAATGGAAAATAAGATCCAGGGAATACAGACAAATATGTGTGCTACTATTGGTGATTATGCCTGCTCTGATATTGTCGAACGAAAAAAATATAAGAATTCAATGGGATATGGGGCATTACATGCGTTAGCAGCGAATCGGTATTTTGATAATCCATATAGGTATTTTAATGGAGAGAGTGACTTCAATAAGGATCCTTACTTTATTGGTTATTATCCATTGGGAATGCATTTACTGGGCTTTGTCAGGTGGCTAATCGAGGAAAGCCAGGCATATGGATATAAAAAGTTGTATTTTACGTCTCGTGACGGATATCTTCCCATGCTGGCCTATAACCGTCTGCGGCGCGTGTACCCTGATGCACCAATTGCAGAATACTTATATACCTCTCGAAAGGCATTGATGCCTTATATTCTGGCAAATCCATATGATTTTTATGATATGCCAGTCGAGATTACTAACCACTCTCCACAAACATTGATGAGCATTCTAACATTCTGTATAAGGGATGGGATAGAGAAAGAATTTTCAAACATATTGAAGGAAAATAAAATAAATAGTGCTGCTTGTTTCAAAAACAGGGAACAATATAAGCGGTTTATTTCATTGTTTCTTACATATGCATACGACCCGACAAAACATAAAAAGGCGAAAGAACTCTGTTCGTCTTATTATGCATGCATATCGGAAGGAGCGGCGGCGGTGGATATGGGGTACAGCGGGCGTATCCAAGGTGCAATATCTGAAGCGGCGGGGCGGGGAATCGACGTGTTTTTCGTTCATTCAGATGATAAGCAATATCAGATGGAGAGCAGAAAACATGGGTTCAGAATCCATACATTCTATGATTTTAGCCCTTGTATGACAGGAATGATTAGAGAACATATTTTTTCATCTTTTGAACCATCCTGTGTTGGATTTAAACGAGAAAATGGAGGAATCACAGAGCCCGTATTTGAAATGGAGGCGAAATCCTATCAGGACAAATTTATTGTTCAGAAAATTCATGATGGGGCGCTGGAGTTTATAGATGATTTTATTCGCATATTTGGAGCTCATTATGAAGAACTGCCATTGAAACCCATAGAAATTTCATATCCATATGAAGGATTCTTACGCTACATGAAACAGGAAGATTTAAAAATTTTTGATGCTTCCTTTTTCGAGGATACAGTATATGGAGCCCGTGAAAAATTAAAAATTTCCGATTTCTTACATCAGCAGCTCGTGAACTTTGATATGACCAATGATGTGGAAGCGGTGGGCGTAAATGTAAGTTCATTTAGTGAGACTCTTTTAGAAAGGATGAGAGGAAAAAGCAGATTTTTAAAGTTTGTTGTCTATTTGGCAGCGGATAAAGAGAACTTTAAAACGCGTCTGTGGTTTGAGCTGCAAAACAGGCCGGTTATATTTAAGATATGCAGAAAAGTATATCGGGTGTTTTTGAAATAAAGACGGAATGTGAGGGAGTAGAGGTATGAAATCTTTGCTTAAGAGAATGATGGTACTATGGTCTTTAGTAGTCATCACAGCATATCCAGTAATTTTTCTTTATGGGCAAAATTTTAAAGAAATTAATTTAGAGGAGATTGTTAATCCTATTATTCTTCTCGAAATACTTCTTGGTGCTATTTTGCTTATTAATCTAATACTTCTTAGGCAATTTAAAAGAGCATCTTTAATTACTTTTTGTATGGTTGTACTCTGTGATTATTTTATGCTTTTTTTGAAAGGTGTTCAAATAATTATACCGGCAATGAAATACTGGCATATGTGTACGATCCTTTTGGTAATATGGGGGGCGTTGATTTGGTTTAATAAAAAAATATCGGATGAGAGTGTAAAAGCAGGGCTTATAGGAATAAGCATACTAGCTAATATCTATGTGGCGATTAATTTGACTCCAGTCGTAGTGGATCATTTACAAAATACTAATATACATAGTAGTTCAGACACCATCAGTGCAAACCTTACTGACAAGGGGATGCCTAATATATATTATTTAGTTTTTGACGAGTATTCCAGTAATGAATTTATGAAAAAGTATTATGAATACGACAACAGTTCCGTGACTGACAAATTGACAGAGATGGGGTTTAATATTTCATATTCAAGTAAAAATGAAGCATATATGACAGAAATATGTATGACAAATATTATGAATCTAGATTATTGCTTTGATATGGAAGATGAAGCGGATGATAGCATGGGAAGTGTTATTACAGAAGCGAGAAAAAATAACCTGCTGTTTCAAATATTAAGGGAACATGGGTATGAGATCCAGGGTATTGGAGATGCGGATTTTTATGGGCTGGATGACGCTTCTGATGCAGCATCTTTAGAGAGTACGACATTAGAAGGCAAGAGTTTTAATGAAATAGTGTTTGAAAACACAATTTTGGGTCCTTTTGTACAGCAAAATACTTCAACAAAACTGGAGAGCTTGAGAAAGAATAGTGAGTATATAAAACAACTTTATTTGACTCCTAATAGTGGAAATTTTGTTTTATTTCATGTGGAACTACCGCATACCGCTTTTGTAGCAGACAAAAATGGAAATCTTATTAACGCAGAAAATCGGCTAAATTGGGGAAATAAAAAATACTATTTGGAACAATATCAATATGCATCGAATATGATGCTGGATATTGCAGAACACTTGGTTGAGTATGATAGAAATTCAATAATAGTAATCTGCTCTGACCACTCAGCTAGAGGCAGGGAAGAGTTTAGTGATATTGATAAATGCCAGATTTTCAATAGTGTATATTTTCGGGGAGAGAATTTCAATATTGAAGGCCTGTCTGGAATTAATACAATCAGAAAAATATTGAATGAAGTGTTTGGATTAGATTATGCGATGCTGGAAACTGTTCCGCTAGAATCTAAGTGAGGTAATTATGCGCAATAAAAAAAGTTTACTTTTGTTTGCAATTATTTTTTTGTGGATGTTCAATGCAACAAAGATTATTGCTTTGTTTGCAAATAAGGATATCGAAATTAGAAAATTGGATGAATTGCCCAGTGAAGTGAATTCATCAATATATTATTGGATTGATGAGACAACATTGTCAGCCGATTTATTAAATACTATTTCAATATATGGGTGGTTGGTAAGCCAGCCAGATGATGCAATGAATGAAAAAGAAGTAGCAATCATTTTTAAATCAGATCAAGAAATATATGAAATACCGGCTGAAATCTTTCCGGAAAATAATGTTTTAGCTATGCTAAAAGGCAAGGGACTAAACATTTCCAATGAAAATATCAGATTTGGAATCTCATTTTCTTCACTTGCAATGAAACAGGGAGTTTATCAAATGTTTTTAAGCAGCAGAGGGAATGAGGGGGAATTGGGGCTTGTGGAAACTAATATATTTTTTGAAAGAAACAATATGGGCTTAGAAAAACATTATGCTGAGTCAGAGACAATTACAGCACCTCACTCAATGCCGGAAGAAAAAGCCTTGGGGTATGGATGGGTTGATTCTTTAAAAGTTCAAAATAATATACTATATCTGACTGGGTGGGGGTTTTTGGATGGTATGGATAGTACACAACAACAGGTAGTTATTAATATTAAAAATGTAAATGGGAAAGACGAATATTATAGAGCCTATCCTTATAGCCGAGTGGACTTGGTAGGGTATGAAAGTAACTTAAGAAGTCAAAATGCAGGAATAGATGCAGTTATTGATATTGGAACATCGGAAATATCCCCGGATGATATTACGGTTTTTGTTATTAATGGTGAGAAATGGTTTTCTTTTAAGCCGACCATAGAAATTCAACAGCTATAATGTGGACTGACAAAAGATGTATTAAATCTGGGATGTAATGATTCCAACAGGAAAAGTATTTCAATAGAAAAATAATTCAACATTAAACCACGAGGTAACAACACAATGGACGTATTAAACAACCTTCTAGGCGTACCGCTAGGTGCGGTCATGCGCTTTTGCTATGGCCTTATTGCAAACTACGGCCTGGCGATCATACTATTTACATTCATAACTAAAATTATTCTATTCCCGCTGACAATCATGGTGCAGAAAAATTCGATCAAAATGATTAAGCTCCAGCCAGAGCTGAATATGATTTCCGCCCAGTATGCAGACAACCCGGATAAAGTGTCCGAGGAACAGCTTAAACTGTACAAAAGAGAAAACTATAAACCTCTTGCAGGACTGATTCCGATGCTGATACAGATTCCGCTGGTGCTTGGGGTCATGCAGGTAATCTATAACCCGTTAAGCCATCTCCTGCGTCTTCCGGAGACGGCCATCCAGGCTTTGACCATGCATACCATGGAGATTCTGGGGCTTTCTGAAGCGGGAAGTTCCATACAGGTTTCTGCCATTAGCCTGATTCAAAACCCGTTATATACAGAGTCTTTCTCGAATCTTCAGGTATCGGGCGTTGATATGCCGGCGGTTCTTCAAACGATCCGGAACTTTGACATGAATTTTTGCGGGATCAATCTTTCAGCGCTCCCGTCTCTCAGTAATTGGGATACTCTGCTTTTGGTGCCGCTTATTGCCGGCGCAAGCTCCGCACTCCTTTGTGTTTGCCAGAATCGTGTCAATGTCCTTCAGAGAGAGCAAAGCTTTTGGGGAAAATGGGGGATGACGATTTTTCTGGTTCTGTTTTCCCTGTATTTTGGTTTTATTGTTCCGGCAGGCGTTGGGATTTACTGGGCAGCAAGCAATCTATTTGCCATTGCTGCTATGTATGCAGTGAACTGGATGTATAAACCTAAAGATTATATTGATTATGATGCGCTTGAGAAAAGCAAAATTGCTTTGGCTGAGAGCCGGGAAATGGCAAAAAAACTGAAGCTGACAAAAGAGGAAAAGCTTCAGGCGAAGAGGGATTATAAGGAATTCTGCCGGAATGAAGAAAAAGAAGTGATTTTCTATGCGGAAAAAAGCGGTTTCTACAAATACTTTAAAAACATCATTGAGTATATTCTGGAGCATTCAGATATTGTAATCCATTATGTAACCAGTGATCCCCATGATGCTATTTTCAAGAAGAATCACCCGCAGATTCGCCCATACTTTATTGATGATAACCGGTTGATTCCACTGTTCATGAAGGTGGATTCAGAAATTATGGCCATGACTACGCCGGATCTGAACACCTTCCATTTAAAACGCTCCTATGTAAAAAAGGATGTGGAGTACATTTATATTTTCCATGGCCTATTAAGTACAAACATGGTGGTAAATAAGGGGGCGTATGACCATTTTGACACTATTTTCTGTGTGGGACCGCATCAGATGAAAGAAATTCGCGAGACAGAAAAAATGTACCAGCTTCCGGAAAAGAAACTGATTGAGTGCGGATACGGTCTGTTTGATGATATGTTGGCGGATTACCAGGCGGACGAGCAGTCAGAGCACAAGAAAAAAGAGATTTTAATTGCGCCTTCGTGGCAGGAAGACAATATTTTAGAGAGCTGTCTGGATGAAATGATTGCTCAGCTTTCACAGACAGATTATCAAATCATCATTCGCCCTCATCCGGAATTTATTAAGCGGTTTGCAGGGAAAATGAATCAAATCCAAAAAGAATATGGTACGGGAAAATACCCGAATGTTGTATTGCAGACAGATTTTTCCTCCAACAGCACAGTTTTTGATGCAGACCTTCTTATTACTGACTGGTCCGGAATCGCATATGAGTTTTCTTATGTAACAAAGAAGCCGTCCCTGTTTATCAATACCAAAATGAAGGTGCTGAATGAAGAGTACATAAAATACGAAAATCAGCCTTTGGATATTACACTCCGGGATCAAATTGGCATTTCTTTAAATAAAGATGAGCTTGGAAGCTTAAACATCGCAGTGAGAAGGCTTTTGGAAGAAGAAAAGGATGCGTATGTCAGCAATATTGACCGTCTGGTGGAGTCTTATGTATTTAACATCGGACACAGCGGAGAAATCGGCGGTCAATATATCATAGATCGCATTATGGAGAAGCGGCAAGAAAAACATTTCTAAAATACGGATAGGAGGATGAACATGCAGGCGATTATTTTAGCGGCAGGTATGGGAAAACGTTTGAAGGATTTGACCGCCGATAACACAAAATGCATGGTTAAGGTCAATGGTGTCACGTTGATTGAACGGATGCTGACCCAACTGGACAAACGAAATTTAAAACGGATCATTTTGGTTGTCGGATATGAGGGGAAGAAGCTGATTGATTATATCGGGACGCTCTCCATACAGACACCAATACAGTTTATTACAAATCCAATTTATGATAAGACGAATAATATCTATTCTTTGGCGCTCGCGAAAGACTGCCTCTGTGAAGATGATACTTTGCTTTTAGAATCAGATCTTATTTTTGAAGATTCTATTTTGGATGTGCTCATGGAGGATCCGCGTCCTACGCTCGCGCTTGTGGATAAATATGAAAGCTGGATGGATGGAACCGTTGTTAAACTGGATGATGATGACTCTATTCGAGAGTTCGTTCCGGGAAAGAAGTTTAAATTTGAAGACATTCCCTACTACTATAAAACAGTGAATGTTTATAAATTCAGCAGACATTTTTCTGAAACTCACTATGTCCCATTTTTGGATGCATATTCAAAAGCATTAGGGAATAACGAGTATTATGAACAGGTTCTCCGAGTCATTACCATGCTGGATGAACCGGAAATTAAGGGGAAAAGGCTGAATGGGCAGCTATGGTATGAAATTGATGATATTCAGGATCTGGATATTGCTTCTTCCATGTTTGCGCCGGCAGATGAAGAAAAGCTAAACAGATTGCAGCGGAGATACGGCGGTTACTGGAGATATCCCAAGCTGTTGGATTTTTGTTATTTGGTAAATCCGTATTTTCCGCCCCAAAAGTTAATGGATGAAATGAAATCCAATTTTGAAAAGCTTCTTACTCAATATCCATCAGGAGCTGCCGTAAATGCCCTTCTGGCAGCTAAGAATTTTAGTGTTCACCCGGAACATATCGCGGTGGGAAATGGAGCGGCGGAGCTGATAAAGGCTGTTATGGAAGGCAGTCATGAAAGAATAGGTTTTGTTCGCCCAACCTTTGAGGAATATCCCAATCGTTATGACAAGGAAAAAAGTTCTGTATTCATTCCACAGAATGAGGACTATTCTTATACAGCAGATGACCTCATGACTTTCTTTGCAGATTCCGACCTGGAAATGCTGATTGTGGTAAATCCAGATAATCCATCGGGGAATTACATACCAAAGTGTGATTTGCTTCGTTTATGTGAGTGGGCTAGGAAAAAGGGAATGCGGCTTTTGATTGATGAAAGCTTCTGTGATTTCTCGGATGAAGAGGATAATACGCTGATAAGCGAACAAATCTTAAACAGATATGAAAATTTGATCGTTATCAAGAGCATTTCCAAATCATATGGGGTTCCGGGAATTCGTCTGGGAGTGATCGCCAGTGGAGACGAGGAGCTCATTGCGCGGATAAAGAAAGATGTTTCTATATGGAACATCAATTCCTTTGGAGAATTTTACATGCAGATTGCAGAAAAATACCAAAAGGATTATAAAACTGCCCTGGTACAATTCCGAAAAGAGCGTCAGCGCTTTATTGCGGAACTGAAAAAGATTAAACAGCTTCGCATATTGCCGACACAGGCGAATTACATTATGGCTGAGATTCTGGAAGAATATTCCTCGAAGGAACTGGCGAAAATTCTGCTGGTGCACCATGACTTATTCATTAAAGATTTATCGAAAAAAATAAATGACAGCAGCCGGCAATTTATACGCATTTCTGTCCGAAATACGGAAGACAATAATAAGTTTCTGGCAGCTGTAAAAGAAGTTTTTAAGGAAAGGGCATGAAGGAAATGAAAATCATGGATTTTGAAACAATAAAGGCTATGGCTCCCACGCCTCTCCAATGTTACCAATGGGTAGAGGAAGGGCTTAAGATGAAGAAAGATGCATTTCTTCCGACAAAAATCAGCATGAAGCCCGGAATCCCGGGAGTCTTCTATAATTGTATGCCGTCGGCACTTCTACTCTCGTTTTAGAAAATACGAAAGGAGAAAATGTATGAAAATTTGTGTCATCGGAGGCGGAAACATCGGCACTGCTATTGCTGCAGATTTGGCAAGGAAAAACCAAGTTACAATGCTAACCGGGCATCCGACTAATTGGAAAAAGGAATTATTTAGCCATGATACAGATACAGGGGAAGGCTTCCAGGCAATATTGAATGATATTACTGACTCTGCTGAAAAGGCAGTGAAAGATGCGCAGGTAGTTTTCCTAACGGTTCCTTCCTTTTTAATGGAGCAAGAAATTCGCCGTTGTGAGCCTTATCTGGCCCCCGGGACAATTTTTTGTGTAATGCCTGGAACTGGCGGGGCAGAATTTTTATGTAGGGGGTTATTGGAAAAAGGGGGTATCTTGGCAGGATTTGATCGGGTTACACATGTGTCAAGGCTAGAAACGTATGGAAAATGTGTAAACGTAGCTAAAAAGAAAAAGGTTCGTATAGCAGCCTTGCCCAAAACAGAAGTGGTATCTGTTGCAGCATTAATGTCTGAACTTTTTGAAATGGAATGTACTCCATTAGAAAATTATTTGACCGTAACCTTTACACCATCCAATCCTCTTTTGCATACGGCAAGAGTATTCGATTTATTTGGCGATTATAAAGAAGGAATGACTTGGCCAAGAAATATTTTGTTCTATGGAGAATGGACCAACTTTGCATCAGAAGTTATGCTAGAATGTGATGCCGAATTACAGGCATTATGCCGTCGAATCGAAGCTGCGCAGAATATAAATTTGCAGGGAGTTATTCCGTTAAAAGAGCATTATGGAGTAGAAACGATTTCGGAATTAACTGATAAAATGCAAAGTATAAAAAGTTTGCAAAATATTACTTCTCCAATGTCTCTTCGGGGAGAAAATTACATTCCGGATTTTAACTCACGTTATTTTTTGGAAGATTTTCCGTATGGTCTCTGCATTTTACGCGGCTTTATCGAAGTTGCAGGTTTATCAGCCCCATATATGGACAAAATTCTTAAATGGTATTGTCAAATCACGGGAAAGCAATATTATTTTGATGGAAAATTTAAAGGAGCTGATTTAGCAGAGACAGCGATTCCCCAAAACTATGGCATTACGACTTTGGAAGAATTAGGGATTTTTTATAATCAATAAAGGGATTGGTTTCAATATACCAAGAAAAAAGAGGGGTAAGTTAATATTTTTTCTCCCACAAAGAGATAATTTGCGCAGATTTTTAATTATACGGTTGAAGGAATGGAGTATTATCCACAGAACGGCGGAGCTTGGTGAATTTTTTGATAATTTTATAATTGAGGTGACTTATTTTATGAGATGACTGAAACAACGAAAAAGATCTCTTTAGCTCCGCCAAAGGATAAATTTTGGATTTGATTAAGAAAACTTACGAGAACAAAAAATAGGAGGATAAAATCATGACTAAGAACTTTTTAAAGTACGCTTATTTTACGACAGCCTTTTCTATGCTGTTCAGTTTCCCATCATATGCTTACATTGACCCTGCTACAACGTCTTATCTTATTCAGATTGTAGCCGGTGTAGTAATTGCGGCCGGTGCTACTGTGGGTATTTTTTGGAAAAAAATCAAGTTAGCATTTAAACGGAAGAAAATGGAACACTTAGAGCAGAGTTTAAAAAAGAAGGCAGAAAAAGAAGACGCTAAAACAAAGTAAGGGGTGGTGGGAAAAGATGGATAATAAAGGGATTGCGCCATGTTTTCTTTCTGCCAATATACTGCTGCCTTCCTATGGAGCAATGTCAGATGCTTGGCCAGTTGTTGCCTGCGACCAATATGTCAGCCAGCCGGAATATTGGGAGGAAGTGAATGACCTTGTGGGAGATAAACCCTCTTCATTAAGAGTTATTTTACCGGAAGCATATCTTTCAGAGCGGTCAGAACGCATTCCGCCGATGAGAGAGGCCATGGAAAACTATCTAAGCAGCTCGATTCTAACGGAGCAGGTAAAACAAGGCTTTGTATTGGTAGAGCGGACGACCGAAGCTGGTGTTCGAATAGGCCTAGTTGGAATGGTTGACTTAGAGTCTTATGGAATAGAAGCAGATTCCAAGCTGCCCATTCGTGCAACGGAAGGAATTGTTCCATCCAGAGTTCCTCCAAGAGTGGACGTACGGCGACAGGCACCGCTTGAAATACCTCATATCATGCTGCTGATTGATGATGCAAAAGGACGTTTAATTGAAACAGTATATGCTCAAAGAGGGCATTTACGGCAGCTTTATGATACAGCCTTAATGAAAAATGGAGGGCATTTGCGGGGATACGCTGTTGAGGGAGATGCGGCTGAAACGGTTTGCCGCACGCTTATGGATATGCAGAATCAGTCAAAGGGCCTTTTCCTGGCAGTCGGAGACGGAAATCATTCTCTGGCTGCAGCAAAGACATACTGGGAAGAGCGAAAAGAGACACTTTCGGCAGAAGAAGCAATGCATCATCCTGCCAGATACGCGTTGGCAGAAATTGTAAATCTGCACTGCCCTGCCTTAAAGTTTGAGCCCATTCATCGTGTGGTCTTTCATATGAATGCCCAAAAAGTGTTAATGGCATTTGAAGAATATGCCACATCACGGGGAATGGCTTTGCTCCCGGGGGCAGATTTCTACGTTGTGGGGAAAGAACTGGAAACTGGATTTTCAATATCAGGCCTGAATGGCCGCTTGATTGTGGAAATCGTACAGGATTTTTTGAGCAGCTATGAAGAAAAAAATCCACAGATAGCAGTTGATTACATCCATGGAGAAAAAGATGCGTTATCTTTAGCGCGTAAGCCGGAGTGCTGTGGTTTCCTTTTGAAAAGCATCGATAAAAGAGATCTGTTCCCGGCAATTGAGGCAGGCGGTGTGTTGCCAAGGAAAACCTTCTCAATGGGTGAGGCGAGTGAAAAACGATACTATATGGAATGTAGAAAGATAGCATATTGATAGCAAAAAGGGCCTTGATTTTCTGAAGGGCAGCAAAAACCCGCCGATTTCAAAGTAGTTGTTGAAAATCGGCGGGTATGCTATGTGTATTGTTATATCGAATTCATCTACCGCTTACGATATCCGTTTACTCAGCACTTCCCTCAAATCACAGAACATCTCAACATACCGTTCTTTTGTCTCCCTCACGATCCCTAAAGCAACAGCTTGATTATAGGAATGGGCTACATTGTTCCTGGCTACCAACGCTGACAGCCAGCATTCTTCATCTGTGATCATACCAATTTTGTATGCGGACTTGATGATCATTTTGGGCGAGCCTGTATCCGCCTCGCGGATCCCTTCTGCGGACATAATTTCTTTCATCGCTTTCCAGGCCTGCTCAAAACAAATTTCGTAGAGTGCTACCAAACCGCTCAGAATCACATTGTTATATGGCTCATCATATTGATAGATATCTTTCAGATTCTCCAGAGCCCTGCAAAAATTTTCATATTTTTTCATAGATAATAATCCCATCCTTATTTATGCTTTCCAGTAACTCCTCTTCCATAGGGGCATTTAAGTTGATGATATCAAATTTTAAAAGCGTATCTATACACTCTTCCGCATCTAACGCAAAACGATTAAAGTCTCCACCCGAAACAGCCAAATCAATATCGCTGACGGTATAAAAATCTCCGCGAGCACGGGATCCAAATAAGATCATTCTCTCTATTTGATATTCTTTCGCCAGGCAGATGAGCTGCTGAAACACCTCTTCTTTTATCCCGGATACTTTTGGAAGAAACACCTTTTCTTGATCCATATATTTCAATAACTCCCTTTTAGTCTACTCTAGCCTCGATAAAATCTCTGATTCCTGCTTTTGGGATGTTCCGGAATTGTCATTTTAAGCTGCCCACTTTCCAGAAGCGGGTTAATGTAATTTTGGCTCACATAATAAATCGTGGCAATTCCAAGATAATCCGCAATTTCCTTTCTTGAACGCGGCTCACGGCAGAATTCCAAAAGATCCTGCTCTTCTGTCCGATCAGTAAAGTGGACTTCTCTCTGGACGCCATTATAGAATGTAACACAAAATTCACTCCTGGAATCCATAAATTCCGCATCCCGCATCCCCGCCTGCTTTAATTCCCGTCGGATGGTTGGAATGCCGGAATAGCGGTTTTCTGTAATTCCCAGCGTCTCCAACGCCCGTGCAAGAACGGGATTTCTTGTATCCGGCTGTACCTTGCCAAGCTTGTCAATGGAAAGCCGGCCATATAGTCCGCCTGGATTGCGGATTTCCAAGCGATCCTTGTAAATAATCAATTCAATGGGCATAGCTTCGGTATGGAAGCTGTAATCACGATGGACAAGGGAATTGAGAAGTGCCTCGCGGAGCGCGATCATCGGATATTCATACTTGTCAGCTCTGTAACCGGTGGACGGGTCGATGATGGTTTTAATTTTCAGATTGCTGTGCAGAAATTTCAGCGCCTGTTCCAGCACTTCGGGAATTGTCCCCTCAATTCTAAGATTATCACTGAAGCGAGAACCATCCGGCCCGACATCTCCTCTTTCATAGCCCGGAACCACCATGGCATTGATGGTGTACTGTGGATATGACATTTGCGGATAGAGGGAAAACAGCAGTGTGCATGTCAGAGTCGGCTTCCCATCAATAACTATGTTTAGGAAGCGAAAGACATCCTGATCCGGGAGCTTGGATAAATTGGGATTTTTATCTTTCACTAATTGAATGTAACGATTTAAAGCAGACATATCAATCGTCGTCATATCTGCTTTTTCATTGACCCGAATATCATCCTGATATTTTTTTCGGAATGCCTCGTAGCTGTAAATTTCATAATCTGTCATTGGTTCGTCGGAATCTCCGGAACGCACATAGGAGCCTTTCGTTCGGCCGACTCCACCATAATAGCAGGGGCGTTCTGTAACATCTGTCGCCGGAATTTCCGCTGATACAATGTAACCGCTGCCATACCGGACGCTGGTGAAGATGGGGCGGATTGGCGGAACCATCTGCTTGCACTGCTCATTCACTTTTTTCTGTAAATCCTGTACGTCATAAACTCCGACGCTCTGGAAATCGTTTGTCTCGTCAAGACCAAAAATCAGGACACCGCCGCTGTCCTGGTTGGAGAATGCAGACAGGGTATCATACAGGCGTTTTGGACAGCCATGATGAGCGGCTTTCACCTCGACGGTCTGCGTTTCGGCCTTCATATCCTGGATTTTTTTAATTAGTTCGAGTAATTCTATTTCGATCATGAAATTCACTCTCCTGTTGGGTTCTTGTTTGTATTTTACCCTAAAATCAGTGGAATTACAAGGGGATAAGCAAATGAAATAGAGAATAAGCAAAATTTTTGTTGGGTTATTAAAGGAAATAAGCAAAATGAGAGTTGGGTTATTGGGAGAGTTTGTTGGGAGAATGGAGAGGAAGAACATAGCCGCATCACATGCTTCAAACCTAACAGGCTGAGCAAACGGACATTTGCAGAGAAATCCATTTTCACCGGAATAAGCTATTTGTTCTATTGGCATGATCTGCCAGATGGGCATTTTCAAGGAGACGCGTTCAAGACAATCCTCCCTTGCACGGCTGATCCGGTAAGGATAATTTGCTTTTGTGATACCGTGATTGGCACACAACTGACAATACTCATGTTAGCCAGACAGCTGATTTGAATAGCTCATTCCTAAAGACGGCATTGTTCAGAAATCATAGCGGTTTCTGAACGTATAGATTTGTCCCTATATGCAGGTATCAAAAGTTAAGGCTTAACTTTTAATACCTATGATTGAAATATAGCCTATTGTCTCATATATTATCATACTGGTCGAGGTACGTACTATCTACAACTTACGGCATATCACTTAGCTATTTCCCTCCTAGTAGACCGGCAAAACAAAAGACGTTGCCCGAAAGCAACCCCTTTTGAAACATTCACCACGCGCAAACGGCGTATTTATATGTTTTTTGAATTTTTATTGGAAGTCTACCCGCGTGTATTTGATAGTTTTTAGCGGGGATCCCTGTGGTTAATTTGCTGAATCATTGTTCTTCGAAAGTACACTCGTATTTTTCTGATGATTGTACAATATTCGTCTCTGCGCATATATAAATTGGACGATTTTTGCTTTCCAAATATAGTTTAGATATGTATTCGCCCAAGATACCAAGGCACAATAATTGAAGTCCTCCAACCAGAAGAACAATACAGACCAATGACGGCCAACCAGCAACAGGATCTCCATACATAAGAGTTCGCAGTATGATGAAAAAAATAAACGCAAAAGCAACAATACAACACAAAACACCCAAAACGGCAGCGATTGCTAACGGAACTGTAGAAAACGCGACAATTCCTTCGAGACTATATAAAAATAATTTGCCGAAAGACCATTTTGTTTGCCCGGCAGCCCTCTCTACATTTTCAAATTCCAACCATTTTGTTTTATAACCAACCCACCCAAATAAACCTTTTGAAAAACGATTATATTCTTTCATTGATATTAATGAATTAACAAACTGCCTTGTCATAAGACGATAGTCACGAGCACCATCTACTATTTCCGTTTTGGAAATTTTATTTATTAATTTGTAAAAGCAACGTGCAAAAAAAGAACGAATTGGTGGCTCACCTTTTCTTGTCACTCTTCTTGTTGCTACCGAATCATAATGCTCTTCGGTAATATATCTGAGCATTTGGGGCAATAATTGCGGCGGATCTTGTAAATCAGCATCCATAATAGCGACATAGTCTCCACTGGAAGCTTTTAAACCAGCATAAATAGCCGCTTCCTTACCAAAATTTCGAGAAAATGAAATATACTTTATATCACTATTTTTTTGCGCCAAATTTTTTATTATGCTTAAGGTATTATCCTTTGAGCCGTCATCGACAAAAAGGATTTCAAAAGAATATTCTGATATACTTTTTTGTACATTTGAAATTGCCCGATAGAAAAGTGGCAAAGATTCTTCTTCGTTATAGCATGGAACAATAATTGAAACTAGCGACATTCTCATTACCTAATATATAGCAAACTATATATTTTTCCTTTCCGTATATGATTCGATTATCGTTTTGGGGTTAAAAAATTTAATTTTCATACATAGCGATGTCAATTAAACACTACTCATACTAGATACATCTTTGCTCTCCAACAACGTGACAATATATATATATATAACTGCTTTTCGTTGCTGTAATACTTTTACACAAGCAAGATATAGTGCCCTCTACCCAAATCAGTACTTGATCCAGTATAAGGTGTCATTCACAAAGATCAATTGTTCTTCCGGAATAAATGTATCCCAATTTTTTCTATCCGGCAAAAAGCCAACTAACGAAGAATCAAAAACGACTTTCTCATAGGCCGTGTTATTATAATAATTAATTGCATTCACATCTCCCCAATCAACACAGTAGCATTTTGTGTTAGTATCATATTTTACAAAAGATATGCCAGGATATGAGTATGATGGATTACTATCAAACGTGGTTCCTATTTTTTTTATATTTATAGTTGTTTCTTTTTCATATTGTTGTATCTGCTCTTGGATTTCCAATGCCGTTTTTTTATCTAAATAGTTGGATATAAAATGGTTAAGTCCAATCGTATGAATAGTAAATATATTAGCAGTTAGCATCACAAGAATCATTATAACGATATATACATTTTTACCAGATGAATTTTTACTATATGCAAAACTAATGATAGCCAAAAACGAAAAAGCAGAAAAAAACGCAACCATAGTTCTAGGCGCAAACCAGAGATTTTGTGAAACTAAATGAGGGGTAAAAATTATTGCATAAAATAGTAAACTAAAAAATGAAAAGTACAGCAGTTTTTTCAAGCTTACTTTTTCATCCTTTATCAATATCCAGTACATTACTCCACCCAAAGTAATCATAGAAACTGTTAACACCAAGGGCGGAAAAAAACCATTCCCATTATACAGAAGATGAAATTGCAGTTTTAGTAATTGTTTAGTGTTTGAAAGTAAATTATTTAGCGAAAGTGAAGCAACTCGCGCTTCTGAGGTTCTGGTAAGAAACTTTTGGGATATTAGTAAAAACAGACAACTTATCCCCATGACAAAAATAGTTTTTAAAATTATTTTATTATTAGTTTTATTAAAATTAAAATTTTCCTTTAAGCACAAATAAAGAAAAACAAAAATACCAAAAAAAGCAAATGTAGCTTGGTAACAAAAAAGAGACATTGTTAATAATGTAATTGAAATCATAAGATTTATTAGTCGGGTATTTTTTATCCAAACAAAAATGGCAACCATACATAAAAGAAGGCTAATGGCATAAAAAAGGGTCGTTTCCGGATAAAGAAACCATTCCAAAATAAAAGTATTGCAAAAAGAAATACTTATTGATAACGCAAGCCAATACAAATTACATTTTTTGTTTCGCTTATTAAGTGCTTTCGCAATAAGCCCTGTCAAAAAATATATACATAAAGATATTGATATAATAAGTGAAAACGTAAGAATCTTTTGGTTCGAAACCAAATTAAACTGTATATTGTTCAAAAGAAGAGTGACAATATAGTTTAAATATCTCGCATTTCTAATTTGTATATCCGGGTCTTCATTATAATATACACTATATGAGTCCACGGAAAAATGTAGGTTCAGAAACATACCAAAAGAAACAAAAACTACCAAAAAGCTAAAAATCAACACGCCATAATTTATTGGAGTTTTTTTCGCTATACTTTTCATTTTATTTTCCCCACAAAATATGATAAATTTTTTTGCACAATTTAAAAAGCAATGGCCTACCCTGCAGTTTATACCATAATTTAACTCGTAGAGCTTCACGCTCTAGGCATAGTAAAATCAATCCTTGAATAATGCAGCTTTTTCCCTGTAATCGTTCGTTCAGCATATCGCCAAATGTAAGCTGAGGGAGTGGCGAAGCAACAGCAATTCGATAATTTTGATTGTATTCATTATACTGTTGGCGCAAAAAATCAGAGATTTTCAGCTCTGTACGTGCGCCATACACGGTATCCTCAAAAAAAGAAGCATCAAAAATTTTCAGATCTTCAGATTTCATATAGCGCAGTGCTCCTTCATATGGGTATGAAACTTCCGTAGATTTCAAAGGAAGTTCTTTATAATGATTTTGAAATACCTTTTTAAAATCTTTTATAAAATCTAAAGTCCCTTCCTGAATTTTATGAACTATGAAAGTATCTTGATATTCTTTTAATTGCATTTCGAAAAGAGGAACAGCCATTTTTTCAACGGACCATTCAAAACCAATACAAGAAGGTTCAACGGACGAGAAAATATGTTCTCTAATTAGTCCTGTCATACATGGAGTAAAATCATAAAAGGAATGAATTCTAAAGTCGTGTTGAATACTTTCTACTTGATATTGTTTATTGTCTGAATGAATAAAAAATACATCGATACCACGCCCGGCCGCTTCAGAAATTGCCCCCTGAATTCGGCCGCTATATCCCATGTCAACGGTTGCTGTATTTTCTGATATTTGAGTATAATATGCTGCGCACTTATTTTTGGCTTCTTGGTGCTTTTTCGCGTCATATGCATAAATAAGAAATGCCGTAATAAATCGGTAATACTGTTCTTTATCTTTGAAACAAGACGTTTCCCTCATATTTAATTCATGCAAAATATCAATCAAAACAGATTGAGAACCATCCTTTATCGCAAAATCTAAAATTTCCAGCAGTGTTTCTGGTGTATGATTTCTTATTTCGATGGGCATATCATAAAAGTCATACGGAGACTTTAAAATGTAGGGCATTAACGCTCTGCGGGAAGTATATAGGTATTCTGCTTGAGGCGCATTCGGATATAATTCTTTTAATTGTTCATATACAAGCATCGGAAGGTAGCCATCACGGGATGTAAAGTATAGTTTTGAATACCCATAATTCCTGCTTTCTTCAATTAACCATTTGACAAATCCCAGCAAATGCATTCCAACAGGATAGTACCCAATAAAATAAGGGTCGGCATTAAAATCACTTTCTTTATTGAAAAATCTGTACGGGTTATCAAAATATTTATTTGCAGCCAATGCCAATAAAGCTCCATAACCAATCGAGTCTTTATACTTTTTACGATTAACTATATCTGCGCACGCATAATCCCCGATAAAAGCGCATGCATTCGTCTGCACTCCTTGAATTTTATTTTCCATGGTCTCTATTGCCTTAGGAAGAAAAAACGTTTGAATCCCCAAAGCTTTAGGCCTTTCAATATCATTATTCCAGGTGTCGCCAATATGGAGCATGTGCTCGCCACTAATTTTTAAAGATTTTAATATATAGCGAAAAAGATTGCCGGTAGTTTTAGTTAAGCCAATATCTGAAGAAAGGAATAGGTATTTATATTCCCTATATTCAAATTTCTCCAATATTTCAACTATTGTGCTTCTATCCAAATACATATCCGAAGTTAAAATAATATTTTTCCCCAGGCTAACAGTAAAATCAAATAATTCTTTCCCTGCCTTTCTGATCGATAAAAAGTTCTCTTCTAATTTAATTTCTGTTTGCATTAGTTCTTTCGCTATTGTTTCAGGTATTTTGTAGTACTCGGAAATTACAAGGTAAATTTCTTCTAAAAGAATATCTTCTCTTTTAGGTGCAAGTTTCCCCCACTTTTCACGTGCTAATTTCTCTCCTTCAATACGAATTTCCTTGAACGAAGCATTTGTATCCATTTTTTTTCGATATAAGGGATCTAAGAAAGAGAATAGATCTTCAGGCTTATAGAATGGACGAACAATTAGTGTGTCAAATATATCAAAACTGATCCATTCATTTCTTTCCTCGGCAATTATATCTTTTACGTACTCTAAGCCGCCAGTCCATTCAACCATTTGAGAATTAAAAAAATGGTCCTTATATTGTATTTTTTCCTCCAGATTTGGTTCGAGCTGTTCGATCAATTTGAAGGCACTTTCCTTTTCGGCGCCGCTATACGTTGATTGTGCATGATTTTTCCACATTTTAGCATAATATTTCCGAAAATTGTTATAATGTGAAATAAGAGTTTCATCTGCAAACTGCGATTCCAGGAAATTCTTTACAAAATCAAATACGGTAATGATGTCATTTAAATTCTTCTTAAATTTTTCAATCGGTATATTGGAGGAATTGGTTGACGCATTTTCATTCTCACAGTAAAAATAAGCATCATTCTCAACAGAAGCTACGCAATTAGCAAAATAGAAAAGTACAGAAGAGAATGCGATATCCTCTGTCATTATGACATGCGTATTAATCCTTTCAAAATAGCTGATTGCCTGTTCCCATAAATTCTTACGGTAAATTTTATTCCAGATAGTGTGCCAGGAATAGCACAAACCCTCCTGTTCCCAAAATTTTGTGCGCACTGCTTCATGGCCACGAATCGTAGGGAAGCGAAGACTGATATCATGAAAGTTATATATCCAGTGTGAACCGTCTATCTTCTCTATTACAGTTCTGCCTATAACAATATCGGCGCCTTCCTCTTCTGCTTTGCATATCATTTTTCGATAAAAGTCCCTAGTCACATAATCGTCGCTGTCTAGGAAAGCAATGAAATTTCCGCTTGCCTGGCGGTATCCCGTCAGCCTTGCCAAAAAAAGTCCTCTATTTTTTTCATGTTTCAGATATTTTAGGGAAAAAAACTTGTCTTTATATCTTTCGATAATTTCATCCGTGTTTCCCGGAGAACAATCGTTTACCACGATTACTTCTATTTGCTTCAAACTTTGTTTTAAAACACTATCCAAGCAACGATCCAAAAAAGCTTCCGTATTATATACAGGAATTATCAATGAAAGGACTGGCATGTTTTTTCTCCTCCACCTTTATTTTTTTCTCAAAAGTATTTTGAACACTTTATACTCTATGGTTTTTTGATATTTTTGTTGTAGGCTATCTATTGTATTGCATAAGCTTGCTTTTTCTGCTTCAAGTTGTTGTAATCTTAGATCTGACTCAAGAATTCGCTCTTCATGTTCTTTTTGCATGTCATCGTAGGCTGATTGGATATCTGACAGATCGCTTTTTATTTGATTGATATATTCGTCTTTCTGAGAAATCACTTTATCATACATATCTTTTAATTTTGCTCTTTCTAATTCAAGATTTGAAATATAATCATCCTTTTCTTGTAAAGTTTTTCTATAGCCCTCTTCTACACGTTCTACCGTACTCTCTAATTGTTTTATATAGGTATTCTTTTTTTGAGTTTCGGCTGCATGTGCATTCTCCGTGTTTTCTTTTTCGCGCTCTAGTTTTAATATATAAGAATTTTTGCCATCTATAGTTTTTTGGTAGTCTCCTTGGATGCATTTCACATCTGTTTCTAATTTCTTTATATATGCATCTTTTTCCAGGATAGTATCTGCATATGCATCTTTGACGCTCTGTTGCCCCAATTCGAGCTCTGAAATATAATTATTTTTCCCGTCTATTGTTTTTTGGTAATCTTCCTGTATCCGCTTTTTTTCATGTTTCAGCTCTTCTATATCGGCATCTTTCTGGGCAACAATTTCTAAATAGGCGCCCTCTATATCCTTATTTTTAGCTTCTAAATTTGCGATATAATTATCTTTCCCATCTATTGTCCT
>OLPX01000967.1_pt1 | contig 23162 bp, 21 predicted proteins | sample 1672491 | NCBI WGS metagenome assembly OLPX01 (sample SAMEA3136692, study PRJEB25190) | human gut metagenome | biome: human gut; feature: human-associated habitat; material: faeces | place: Austria | collected 2013 | reverse complement strand
GCGTCATACGCAAGCCGGATTTCATCGGCCAGCTTCTTCCGGCCTTCCTCAACCTTTGCTTTCAACTCGGCCTGTTCCTTCTGCGTCTTTTCCATCAGCAGATTGAAGTTCGCTTCGCTGATACGTCCGGCAACCATGTCCTCATACAGCCGCAGAACCATCTTTTCCAGAACGTCAATGCGTTCCACGTCTTTGGAAAGGGAGCGCTCCAACGCTTCCCGCTGGCCTTTCTGCTCGGCTTCGCAGGTGTCGGTCAGCTTCCCGGCAACGGCTTCCCCGTCCATCAGGGCGGCTCTGGCGCACTCCCGGATTTTGTTCAGCACAAGGCTGTAAAGGGTGTCGTACTCAACCCGATGCTGGGTACAGTGCTGCTTGCCGTAGGCGTTGTAGGTTTTACAGGAATAAATCTGCTTCGGGTGCTTGTCGTTGGTGTAGCGGATCGTCAGCGACTTCCCGCACTCGCCGCACTTGATAAGCCCCGCAAACAGGCTGATTTCCCCGGTCTGGCGGGGGCGCTGCCGGGATTTCAGCTTGCGCTGCACGATGTCAAAGGTCTTGCGGTCAACAAGCGGCTCATGCTGGTTCTCCACCACAATCCATTCCTCCGGCTTCTTCTCCCCGATGGTGCCGATTTTGAAGCGGTATTCCTTCTTTTGGGAAGCGATAGCGCCGGTGTAGACGGGGTTCATCAGGATGTCCTTAATCACGGAGAAGTCCCAGATATACCGCCCGTTTACCGGGTCTTTCTTTTCCCACTTGGTTGACACGTTCCGCAGCCCCCGTACCCGGTTCCAGTAAGTCGGGCAGGGGATTTTTTCTTCTTCCAGCCTGCGCCGGATGTAGTTGGGGCCGTGTCCTTCCAGCGCCCACGCAAACAGACGCCGGACAATGGGGGCCGTTTCCTCATCAATCAGCAGATGGTTTTTGTCCTCCGGGTCTTTCCGATACCCGAAAGGGGCAAGGCAGCCGGTAAACTGGCCTTTCTGCGCTTTCAGCAGATAAGAGGAATGAACCTTCTTGGAAATATCCTTGCTGTACATCTCGTTGAGGATGTTCTTGAACGGCGCAATGTCGTTGTTGTCCCGCATGGTGTCGATACCGTCATTCATGGCGATATACCGCACGCCGTTGCGGGGGAAGAAATCTTCAATCAGGAAGCCGGTCTGCAAGTAATTCCTACCCAGTCTGGACAGGTCTTTCGTGACCACAAGGTTTATCTGCCTGCGCTCGATGGCTTTCAACATCCGTTTCAGGTCAGGGCGCTCCATGTTCAGCCCCGTGTAGCCATCATCCTGATAGACTGCAACAACCTCCCATCCCTGCTTTTCGCAGTAGGTTTCCAGCATAGCCCGCTGGTTTGCGATACTGGCGCTCTCCCCGTCAAGGTCATCGTCCTTGGAAAGCCTGCAATAGATAGCCGCCCGGAAGCTGCTTGCCAGTACCATGTCCATGCCTGCATATTCAAATCCGTTCATCATAACCGTTACCCGCACAATCCAGACGGAACACGGTCACTCTGAACCTTGTCTTTATTATACCCTAAATCTTGCTTTTTCGCAAGATATTCTTTATCATTTCTCTGGCTGTATTTCTGTGCAATCAGGCTCACGAAAACGTCCGTAGCGTCCAGTTCGCCGTCAAATACCGTTGTGACATGGATTTCAGTTTTGTTTTTTGCCATAGGCAGTTACCTCCATAAATGAAATAAGCCAGACAGGAGAGGGTCGGCAACGAAGTCCGGCAACGGGCTTCAAAAAACCTCGAAAACAATCTCTGTCTGGCGGTTGGGTTATTTATTACTTTTTCTTTTATTTTTCTGTTGCTTTGGTTGTCAGAGGGGAGAAAAGCCCGCAGTTACGGGCTTTTTCACGGCAACCGGCCCGGCAACGGGATAGCAACGGGGTCGGCAACCGGCTGTCATTCCCCCGGATTTTTCAGAAGGGAAGCTCCATCTGCTCCGTGACTTCCACAAATCCGTCCGGCGTTTTTTCACGCCCGTTGTCAGCGCCCGTTGCCGGGGCTTCCCGTTCCCAGCCCTTCTGCCTGCCGTATCCTTCAAATATCCGGGGATTGGAGAAATACTTCCATCCCGTGATACCGTGGTTCATAATGTCGTTGACTTCCCGGATTTCCCACTGTTTCGGCTCGTCAAAGGGGTGGTTCAGGGCTTCCCTGAAAAGCTGCTTGGAGCATACGGCGCTGCCGGTGTAGCGGTCAAGGTACGCCTGTATCATCCCGGCCTTGGTGTCCTCCGGCATGAAATCCCGCTGGTGTTCTTTGAGGTACTGTATCATTTCGGGGGTAAAAGACAGCTTGAAATCGCCGCTTTTGTAGGTTGTCATGGCTTCCGCCCATACCTGTTCGATATAGGCTCTGGAAGCGGCTTCATCGTCCAAAATGTGTACCTCGGCCCGTTCGGGGTAGACCATGACCGGCAGGAAACGCCGGTTCCCGGAACGGTCAAGGGGCAGGAAGTCCAGGGCGTTGGAAGTCCCGCCGAACACGCACTGCCGCAGCCTGTCCTCCGGGTGGGTTTCGTAGGGGATTTTATAGACCTCCTTCTGGCGGCTTAAAAATGACTTGATTTCCTCTATGCTCTTGGCGTTGGCGGTGGCAATCATCTCCGACATTTCAATTATCCAGTGGCCTTGTAGCTTGCGGTACACGTTATCATCGTCCAGCTTCCGCAAATCATCGGAAAACCACTCGTCCTTTACGGCCAGCAGCCGGAAAAAGGTGGACTTCCCGGCTCCCTGACCGCCAACCAGACAGAGCATGACCTCAAATTTACAGCCGGGGCAGAAAGCCCGGTGGATGGCTCCCAGCAGGAACAGCCGCAGCGATTGGAAGGTGTAGTTGTCCGTGTCGGCTCCCAGAAAGTGCCGCAGGCAATAGCGGATACGTTCTTTCCCGTCCCATACAAGGCCGTTCAGGTAGTCCCGGATGGGGTGGTAGCTGTTGGCGTCTGCCGCAAGATCGGCGGCGTCCGCTATCTTTTTCTCACTTGTCAGGCCGTAGGTCTTTTCCAGATACAGCCGGATATATTTCATGTCCGTGTCGGTCATGGCCTTGCTGCCGGTTCTGCGTTTCCTGCCGATGGGCTTTAGAAGGTCAATGCGCTCGGTCAGGAGATTTTTTGCAACCGCCCCGGAAAGTTCGGGGTCGTGCTGGAACACGGTCAGGCAGTTTTGAATACTGTTGCGAACGCCGCCTTTCTCGGTGCTTTCCAGCATGGCCTTGACTTCCTCAACGCTCCGGGGCGGGGGTGCTGCTTCGATGGTGTCCGTCACGGCCTGCCGCAGTTCGGGCGGCAAGGTCTGCCATTCTCCGCTCAAGGTTCCTCACTTCCTTTCCGTAGCTGGCAATCAGGGCAGCCCGTTCCTCCATATCGGAGAACAGCAGCACATCCAGCAGATATTCCACATGGGATTGTTTCTGCAAGGCTTCCACGAAAAGCGGGTGCCATTCCTCGTCCGGCGTCTTGGGGGCATAGTCCCGCTTCCAGCGGCGCAGCAGATTGTGATAGTCGGACAGTACCCGGAAACAGTATCGCTCCATGCGCTTAAATTGCTGCTCTGGGCTTTCCTGCCGGGGTCTTGGCTTCGGGCGGCTCCTGCCGGGTGGCTCCCTGTCCTCATAGGGGATGGAAAAGTCCTGCGCCAGCATGAGGGCGGCTTCTTTGGGGCTGACATTTTCCAGACGGGAAACAAAGTCAATCACATCCCCGTCTGCCTGACAGCCGAAACAGTGGAAGCGCCGGTCAACCTTCATGCTGGGGTTTTTATCGTCATGGAAGGGGCAGACGCACATCCCGTTTCTTCCCACCCGGACGCCGTAATGCTCGGCGGCCTGCCGGGTGGTAACAGACTGCTTCACGGCTTCAAATACGTTCAATAGGCAAATCCTCCTGAAAATAAGAAAAGCGCCTGTCATTCTCACGGGGAAAATGGCAAGCGCCTGATGGGTTAAAGTTCCATATCCTGTTTTTGCTGGCGGTGGGGCTGCTGGCGTTTCTGTTCTTCCCGCTGCTTCACGCCTTCGATGTTCCAGCTTAATTGTTCGTTGAGGGACGGCTTCTTTCCCGGCTCCGGCACAACCCGGCGCTGGTCGGGCGGCAGCACATGGTTTATCCAGTAGCGCACATCCCGCAGCAGCTTCATGTCCTCCTGAACCGCCTGCAAGCCCTCATTCTTTTCAGACAGTTCCCCGGAAAGCTGCTCCCGTTCCTTCTTCAATTCTTTTGTATCAAAGGGCAGTTCCTCCTGATGGGCTTTGAAAAAACGCTTTGCGGCAAGGTAAGCGTCCAGTTCCTCCCGGTGTTCGGCGGCAAACTTCTCCTTCCGGGTTTTCCAACCTATGGAAGCGTACTTTTTGTAAACCTCCTTGTAGGCTCCGTGGTTGGCGATATGGGAAAGGGTGGTGTCGATGGCCTTTATCCGGCGTTCCGATTTTCGGATGTCGGTCTTGGCGGAAAGTATCTCCCCGCTGACCTTATCCAGATAGGCGTCAAGGCTCTCCACGGTGGAGATCTCTTTCTGCCGCAGGAAGTCAAGGGCTTCCATGACCTTGTTGAAATCGCCAACAGTGCCTTTCAGCTTCCCCTTGGAAGTCCAGCCGGTGCGTTCCTCGCTCCGCATATCCAGATACCGGGAAAGCAGTTCGGGGATGGTCGGCTCCTTTGCCTGTTCCAGTGCTTCCAGCAGCGCCGCCTTTTTCTCTTTCAGGCCGGACAGCCAGCCCTTTAAGCTGCGTACCATCTGCCGGATAGACTGCATGAGGGAATTGGCAGCTTTGATGTCCCGGTTCAGGTTGCCGATGTTGGTCTGTATGCCTTTCTTCTCCAACTGGCTGACCGCTGGCCCCATGTGGACGGTGGGGATTTTATCAATCCCCTGTCGGGCATAGGAGCGAAGGTCAAGGCGCTTCGGGCTGCCGATGGCTTCCAGATAGCGGTTCGCTGTATCAGCCCAGCCCTGCCGCCATATCTCGGCGTACTTCTGGTCGTTCCAGTCCACGGTGTCCTCCTTGTGGCTTTTCCATCTGCCGGACGCAAGCCGGATACGCTCGCCGTTCTCGTCAAGGTCGTAAACCTTCCGGCTTTTGGGGAGCCATTTCCCGGTTTCGTCCATCGCCCGCATGGTTAGAAGGATGTGGGCGTGGGGATTTCCGTCCCCTTTGTCATGGATGGCGAAGTCGGCAATCATGCCTTTGGAAACAAAAAACTCCCGGCAGTAGTCCCGGATAAGGTCGGCGTACTGTTCCGGGGGAAGTTCCCTCGGAATGGCAAGCACGAACCTCCGGGCAAGCTGGGAGTTCCATTGTTTTTCTATGGCTTCGGCGGCGTTCCACAAGGCATTCCGGTCGGCGTACTCTGGCGGGGCGTGGGGCGGCAGCATGATTTCGGTGTGGACGATTTCGCTTTTATGGGAATAGTATTTCTGTTTCTGGTCGTATTCGGAAAACAGCCGTTCCCCGCTCTGGTAGGCGGCAGACGCAACGGCTGACTGGCGCTTGCTGCGCTGGATGATTTTCACATCAAAGTGCGGGCATGGCAAGTAGTGTCCTCCTTTCTCCCGGCGTCCGGGCAAAAGAAAAGCAGGGAACCTGTTTCAAGATTTCCTGCTCGGTGGTGCCGCCGGTGGGTGGCGGTTATTCAGTTTTGAAAGTTCGGGTCAGGGTGGCCCGATGATAGATAGCCTGATAATTTTGAATTGTTCTACTTATCCCGAGTGCTTCTAAAAACAAAGAAAATCCCCACGCAACCAATCAACAACCCTAAAAGAGAAAAGGGCACATCACTGAAACTGTGAAGAATAATACTATTTAACCCTTCCTCTGCGCAACAAAGTAAGATACCAAAGAGAATCAATGCAATACCTTTTAACTGTTCTTTCATTCAAGCTCCCTCCACAATTCCGATTTGTCGCTGGCTCTATTATACTATGACCAGCCACTTTTGGGAATAGAAGAATCGTAAACTTGCTGGACGGGAACAGCTTGCAGCGCAAGGTGTTTCCGGGCGGCAAGTCCACAAAGGGGTAGCTGGCGGCAGCCAGCGCAGGGGAAGTGTAGCTTCCCCTGTGATGATTGACAGGAGCCGGAACGCTGCGGGCAATCATCCGCTTTCCGCAGGAAGCCCCCGGCAGGGCGCAACACACTACCTTCAGGTGGTGTATAGTTGCGCCCTCTTTCAGAGGGGCAGTCCACGGGCTGCGGCTCTGGAAGCGATTATGACCGTTCCCGGTCTGGCTCTTTTCTCTTGGGATGTGGCTTTTCCGTCCTCGCCTGTGCCTTGGCTTCGGCAAGCCTGCGCCGGATGGAATGGTCCCGCTTCTGGATAAACCGCTGCTTTGTATCAGCGATAAAGCGGCGGCACTCCGGCTCCGGGATGGCGTCCAGCTTTCGGATGGTACTCTCCACAATCTCCCTTGTCTGCCGGTCACGGATAACCGGAACGATTTCTTTCAGTCCCGCAAGGGTTTCTTCCTTCGTACCGGCGGCGTACTGATAGACCATAGCCAACTCGTCTTTAGAAAAATTCATCTTCATTCTGCGCCCTCCTTCTCTGTGCCGTTTCCGGCGAATACTTTTTCCATAAGCTGGCGGGTGCTGTCTTTGTGGAACAGCAGCTTCAAAAATACGCTGACCTGTTCATCCGTGATGGCTTCCGGGTGGGGAAGGTAGCTTTCCAGCATGGCGGCTCTGGTGCAAAGCCGGTGCGTCCGTTCCTTCCGTGTCAGCGTCTTTATCTGGTGTTCCAATATCTTTTCTTCATGCTGCGCCCTCCGCAGCTTCTTTTCCGTTTTCTCTATCTCCTGATTGAGTTTTTCCAGCTTTTCATTCATAGGCGGCTGTCCTCCTTCTTGGGAATGAGTACATATATTTTGTTGGGTTCCCCGAAGCCCTGACGCACTCGCAGTATTAGTCCGGCGTCCTCCAATTCATTCAGGGAACGCTTCACGGTCATGGTGCTGCGGGCAAGTGCCGCCGCCAGTTCCACGATGGGGAAATGGATAAATAAAATCCCGTTGGCGTCCTCTATGCCGGACAGGAAAACAATATCCAACATCCGGGCGTACATGACCTTGGCGGTGCTGCTGATCGGGAGCCGCAGCATGGCTCTTGGCAGCGGCATACAGGGCGGCAGGGCGGTGTCTGCGGTCATAAATTCAACTTCCATTCAATCGGTGTCCTCCTTTACTTTTCGTTTTGAGCGTTTGGAAAGATAATGGGGGCAGTCCACAATGACCGCCCGGAAACTCTGCTTGCAAGTGCGCTGGCATTTCCGGCAGAGGTCGTTGTACGTTACCCGCCCCCGTTCATTGAGGAAGAAGGATAGTTCCAGCTTCCTCTTTTTCGGCATTCTCGGCATGGTGCCTCCTTAAACAAAAATCCGCCCATTTCAGCCGTAACAGCCGCAATAGACGGATAGCAGATTTTAGTGTCGTGTTTCGGGGCGATTTTCGGGGAAAAAGCGGCCATAGAACCGCCCGGAAATCCCCCGAAGTATTACGGATAGGGCAGACTACGCCCTATCGGATTGTTGTGTTTCAGTATCAATTCGGTGTTCATTTTCGCCGGTTCTCCCTGATGTCGTTCCTGCCCCTGGCTCTCACAACGGCGTTTTGCTCCCTTTGGTACGCTCGTTGCGGTCAGGGTTCCTCCATTTCCCTTCCGCAAGTCGTTGCGCTACATCGCCGGGGAGCATATCCCATACAGGCCGGTCATTCGATTGGAATAATCCATCGATGAACTACCTGTATCATAGAACATTTTTGTTCCCTGTGCCGTATATCCACAAAGTAGGATTTCGGGGCGAAAAACGGAAATTTCCACGATTATGGAAAGTATGGTATAATCCAGTTAGCGGCAGGAAAACAGCCGTCGGAAAGGAGTGAGCGCCCTATGCTGAGGGTAACTACCATACAGGAACGCCTTTGGGAGTTACGCAAAGATAAAGGCTTAAATCTGGAAGAACTGGCGCAGCAAACCGGCATTTCAAAATCAGCCCTTGCCAGCTATGAAGCCAACGACAATAAGGAAATCAACCACGGCAACCTTATCACGCTGGCCGACTTTTATGAGGTATCTCTTGATTATCTGTTCTGCCGGACAGAAAACCGGGAGCAGATAAACACGCCCCTGATGGAACTGCACCTGAATGATGAAATGGTGGCGCTTCTAAAGAGTGGCCGTATCAACAACCGGCTCCTGTGTGAGATTGCTACCAACGATAAATTTGAGCAGCTTATGACCGACACGGAGATTTACATAGACGGCCATGCAACCTCCACCTTCCGCACCCTTTATGAGTCTTTGGAAGAACAGCGGCAGACCATCATCCAGAAATACAAGCAGGCGGAAAATGATTTCTATTCAAAGACCATCCTTGCCGCAGAGGTAAAGGAAGAAGATTTCTTCTGTCATGTGACGCACAAAACATGGGACGCCATTCTCCATGACATACGGAAAGCCCATGAGCATGACATTGACAGCACGCCGGATTATTCCCTTGCAAAGAAGATGGCTCTGGAAATCCGAAAGGCTATTCAATCTTCCGGGGATTATCTCGGAAAAGTGTGGGCGGTCATTTTCAATATGCTCGGCATTGACTTTTACAAGCTGCCGCCGGATGAACAGAAGATATTGAAAAGGATACTGTCAAAATCCCCGAACATCAAGAACAGTCCCTTCAACTTCCGGCGCAAGAGAAAATGAAAAACTGCCGTTGTGGGAATGAGTGTTCCTGCAACGGCAGCTTTGTGTAATGAATTGAATTTTTACTTCAGTATTTCAATCTGGATTCATCATTTTACGATTGTTTTTTACATCTAAAAAATATAAAATCTGGTCGGTGAAGTGTTCCACCAAACTGGGCTGGATACTGCTTTCTCATTTCATCGGATACATGAGATTCCTCGCATTCTTCAATCAAAAATCCAGCATTTACTATAGTATTAACAATACTGGAAAATGTTCGATGATAAACTTCATAGTCCTCGACAACCCATTTGACTGTCCTTTTTCCCTCAACCATATAGTTGCTGATATTCGCATAAAGTCTTTCGCCCGATTCTGTCCGGGTATATCTATCATATTGACCATCCCATGCGGTTGCCATTGGATGAGACATACTAAATACAAAATGGGCACCATATTTTAATAGACCATATATATTTTTCATTAGTTTGTCTAAATCTTCGGCATAATCAAATGCTAAGGAACTTGTAATCAAATCGAACTGCTCATCAATTTGACATATATCTTCCAATGCCATTTGTCGGTAAGTAATATTTTTTGCATGGAAATGTTCCTTTGCATACTCAAGCATTTTCTCAGAAATATCAATACCCAATACAGATTCAGCCCCCATATCAGAATACTGCTTTGCGTGTTGTCCCATGCCACAACCTATGTCCAGTACCCTTTTTCCATCTACTTCTGGAATCATCGCAAGTAGAATCGGGGTTTCTATGCAATCATTGAAATTAATCTTGTTGTTGCGAAGATTCTTGAAATTTTCAAAAAAGCTATCATTATCATAAATATTTTGTTTTGCCATGTATTCTTCTCCCCTTGGTGCATTTTTGTAAATACTCCACGTTCAAATTTATCACTCTGCTTTATCAACAGAATGGTCTTCCTTCTCCAATTCTATTACATCCAAAATGCCACAATTCAGGGCTTCGCAAATACGAACCAGCGTTTCCATGCTGATATTTTTGCCCTTACCCATGTTGGCAATCATATTTGTGGTAAGACCGGCGGCAATCCGCAAGTCCTCTTTCCTCATGTTGCGCTCAACCAGCGTGTGCCAGAGGGGTTTATAGCTTATGTGCATTTATCCTCCTGCCTTTCTCCCGGTTCCGGGGTTTCTGTTCCCATTATATCAAAGTTCTTGCTATTCCACAAATATTTCTTGATACAACCGCCGGTTCCGTCTGGATTGTGCTTTTCCTTTCTTCTCTTGATTACATCTACTTAGCCATGAGCTGTTTAATTCCCTGTGATTTTGCGCCGGGATTATCATTTCCGTAACCTTCCAAAAGGTTAATCACACCCCATACGGCAAGACCAGCTCCGATTGCCACTACAAGCGTCTGTAAAATATTGATTGCAGAAGTAAAAAATGCCATAATTTTACCTGTTACCGGATTTTTCCGGTATCCTTTCTTAATTTTTTATGTTTGTATTCCATTTCTTTCCCAAATAAAAGAGTGCAGGCTCCGCTCGAATCGGTGGACGGCTATACTTCTGGCACACTGTCCATATCATTAGAAAATCTTTTTCTCCTTTCCCCGCTTTAGGGTGCGACAGCGCAAAGTCCATCAGGGCTTTCTTTCTCCAAAAGCGCCATGACATCCTTCAAAACAGAAACTTTCATTCCAAACACATACCGTGAAAAATCTTCTAACTGTTCCTGCGGATAGTCCTCAAGCGTCATGCGACGCATCTCAAACCATACCGCCCTTTTATATCCCGGCAGGTCAGAAATAAACGGACAGCCAATTTTTGCCTGCATCTCCTCAAAAATATCCTTCATCTATTTCCTCCATTCTTTCTGAACTTTGCGCCACAATGTCGCAAAGCTACATTGCAAAATGAGCATCAAAAAAGAGCATTTCAAAATCCATGCCCTTACTCTTCACTGTCTATATCCTCATTTTCATTTCCGTCCACCTCAAACAAGTCAAATTCTTCCTTTACCCGAAGCCGGAGCTGATGTTTCATATACGCCTCCACATCAAAGGTATTTTTCTTGTCATAGTCAGACAGTTCCTTATATCTCTTATGGCGGGTAATATTGAACTTGTCACTGAGGAACGGACGTACACCCCTAAGCTGCAAAATACACTTATTCCCATCCATGACCGCCAGCTCATCCCGGCTCATAAGCTCCTTGCCGGTTTTCTGGTAATTTAAGCCGTAAGAACGGCTCTGACCACGGGTATCGGAAATATTGTAAAGGTCTATCGTTTCACGTCCCAGGGTTTCTGAAAGCTCCTTTAATGTGCTACTTTCTTTTCCCCCCAAAAAGAGCATGGTATCCGCATTCCCGATAATTGTTTCAGCTGCATCCCGGTAAATGGTTTTTAACTGCGATTGTGACTGCAAAATAATAGAAGCCGATATTTCACGGCTCCGGATTGTTGCGATCAGTTTATCAAATTTCGGAATCTGCCCGATATTGGCGAACTCGTCAAGTAAAAGCCTCACATGGTATGGGAGCCTGCCCCCATGCACATCGTCAGCTCTGTCACAAAGCAAGTTAAATAGTTGGGTGTACATGATAGCCACAATAAAATTGAATGTATCATCCGTATCAGAGATAATGACAAACATAGCGGTTCTCTGGTCCCCCAACATATCCAGTTCCATTTCATCATAAGAAGTCAGCTCCCGTAACTCCGCAATATCAAACGGGGCTAATCTGGCTCCACAGGAAATAAGAATACTTTTTGCTGTCTTGCCCGCAGCCAACTTGTATTTTTTATACTGGCGTACCGCAAAATGCTCCGGTTTCTCTTTTTCCAGTTCCTCAAACAATTCGTCCACTGCGTTTTTAAATTCTTCATCGTCCTCCCTCGCTTCGGACGCATTGATAAATTCAAGCAGTGTGGAAAAGTTCTGTTCTTCCTCCGGCGCTTCATAATAGATATAGCCAATCAGCGCACAATACAGAAGCCTCTCGGCTTTTACCCAAAAGTCCTCGGAAGATTTCTCTCCCTCGCCCTTCGTATTGGCAATGATGGTATTGACCAGTTTCAGAATATCCTTCTCGGATCGGATATATCGGAATGGATTATAGTGCATACTTTTCTTGAAATTGATCGTATTCAGAACCTTGATTTTATAAGGCTCATACACGATTTTCCCATTCTTATCCCTGACTGGTTTTCCATCCTTCATCTTCGGGGAACCTCTCTGCAGCATCTTTCCACATTCCACAAGGATAGTTCCTTTCGGATCAGTGACAACATACGAAACATTAGGTGTCATCTGCATAAGTTGAGGCTTAACATAAAAACGTGTTTTTCCCGATCCTGATCCCCCGATGACTATCACATTCTTATTTCTGGCATACTTCGGAAGTTTCGGACGGCTGTTCATGGTAAGCCGTTCTGTCTGTGTCAGCAAGATATTATTCTCAAAGACCGGATCAATAAATGGCGCTATATCCTTTTCATTTCCCCACCGGGCAGAACCATACTCTTCGCCACGGCGGTATTTTTTTGCATTTTTCCCTTTCAAGTACACCGCCAGTTTTACCGCCACAGCCCCAACAATTCCTACAGTAATATCATACACATGGATACTCGGCAGCACATTCGTAAACGCTAACTGAAAATTCAAAAACAGCACTCCCAATTTCTCCACCATAGAAGCCCCTACACAGTGTCGGTACAGCCAAGCCACCTTATCCACCAGGTAAAACACAATCACATAGGGGATATTCAGCATGATAAGCCGCTTCTTATCTATGGATGTCAGCCTTCCCTTGATATTGTTCATCAGCTTTCCAATCCATTCCGGGATGCCCGCACCCGTTTTTTGTTTCTTTCCACTCAATGCTCCGGCCCCCGTTCCTTCTGTCTCGTCTTTTCCCGTTCCCTGTGTTTTGCCATACGCTCCTTTGCAAGCTGCAGTTTTTTACGGATAGACGGCTTTTTACTCTTTGTAAGCTGCTTTCCGGAATATTCCTTAAATGCGGCAGTCATAACATCCACATCCTTCGCCTTGAAGAATACAAAATAGCGGGGCGGAGATACAGAAGTATCTTTTTTCAGGCTGAAATCAATGCTGTACTTCCGGGCGCATTTTTCAAAAGACTTGATATTCCCGTCCGTCACTTCAATATTCGTAAGCTGGCAGTTCTGTTTCATCAGCTTTTCCATGCTCTGCTTGCCATGATACACTACCGCATCTTTTCCCTGTTGTTTCTCTGTATTTTTTGAAGGCGCTTTCTGCTGTCCAGACCGCTTTTCCTGCTCCAGTTTCGCAAGAGCCTTCGCCATCGCATTTTTTAAAATACGAGCGCTGATCTTTCCCCCATTGATACAGAGCGACACCGTTTTCTCATTTACTTCATCCTGCATAACAATCACCTTCTCTCTTTGCAGGCGGTTTTCTTTTCTGGCGCATCTCCCGAAGGATTTTCAGCAGGCAGTACCCGATACATGGAGAATATCTGCCATAAGGACAATTACCACAATTCCCAGGTTTCTCTTCCACCCTCTTTTTCGGGAGCAGATAATAGCATTGTTCTTCTGTGCAGGCTTTCTTTCTGTGGTTCCAGAAATAGCATCCGGCGCAGTTTCCTGGTTTATCCTCCGAAAAACGCTGCTTATCCGCTTTTTCTTCCTGCATCCTGCCTGTCCTTCCATTCCATTTCTTCCATCCACCGATCTGCCTGCGCCCCAACACGGACACAGCAGTAAAGGAAAAAAGATGCCAACAGTCCGATTGTGGCAACCCCAATGATAATTCCTTTCATTACACCCTGCCCCTTTCTGTTCAAGGAATAAAAAGGCGTTCAAGGAATGCGAAAAGCAGACCATAAACGCCCTGTTGTCAGTTACATCATATTATTTTTTCTTTTTGCGAAACAGCGCCACGGAACCAACAAGTCCCACAAGTGCCAGACCGCCAAGCGCCAGCCACAGCGCCATATTCGTATCATCTCCGGTTTTCGGAGTATCGGCTGCCGGAGTAGAAGGCTGCGGTGTTTCTTCCGGTTCTGCCTCATCTTTCATCACAACTTTCTGGATTTCTCCGGTATCTTTTACCTCAAATGCCACATCCTCGGCAACCAGATAGCCATCCGGGGCAGATTCCTCATGGAGAACATATTCTCCAATCGGCAGCATCTCAATATAATGCGGTTTCTCTGTAGAAGCCCAGCTTTCCACTACATTTCCTTCTTTATCAAGAATCGTCAGTTTTGCTCCCGGCAGCTCATTTCCGGAAATATCCGTTTTGGAAATCTCCACCTTTGTCACATCGTCCTTCATCTCGATCTTCTGAACCTCGGCGGTATCTTCCACAGTAAATGTAATACTCTCGGCGGTTACATAGCCGTCTGCAGGCAGCGTCTCCGTCATGGTATAGGTTTTACCTACAACCAGTTCTTTGATGATATGCGGCTCTTTGCCGGATACCCATTCATCTACTACCTCACCGTTTTCATCTGTCACCGTAAGATGCGCCCCTTCTACCTCTTTTCCGTCAGTCAGTGACGTTTTGGTAAATTCAAATACCGTAGGCTCGTCCTCAAAAACAAATTCATAGGAAACCGCCTCTTTTTCCGCACCCTCATAAGTAAAGATAAATTCCTGTGTTTCGTCTGTAGTGGCAAATCCCGGAGCCGGAGCTGTCTCTTTTACAGAGTAAGAAAAACCAATCGGCAGGTCAGCCGCAAAGGTCAGCTTTCCGTCTTTATCCGTTGCTTTCTCTTCAATAACAGTTTCGGCCTCCATGATTACCTTGCCGTCCTGATTGGTAATATCCTCATTTGCAGTCAAAGCAAATACAGCGCCTTCCAGTACACGGTCAGAATCTTTCTCCTTTTTCAGCACGGAAACCTCTGCCCTCTGGCGATTGTTCTGCCAGTCAGAAGAATAGGTGACTTCCGCCGTATTCTGGTCACGGTAAGTCAGATCAATCTCCCGGATTTCCCCGTCCAGGACAAAGCCATCGGCAGTTTCTTTTTCTTTCACATAATACTTTCCAAGCGGCAGATCAGAGAGTTTTGCCACTCCGGTATCATCTGTAGTGATTTCTGCAACCAGTTCGTCCTTCTTGTAGTAATCGTCACTTTCCCCGTCAGCAGCTTTTATATCTTCCAAAGCATACACTTCAAAGGTTACATCGCTAAGGGAACCGGACACATACTCAAACAGGTAGGCAATCCAGCCGCCAATCGAATCCAGTACGGACACATTTTCAAGGAACTCCCCTTTTTTGTTAATAAGGAGCAGTCCTGTCGGCACATCGTCTTTCATTTCCACTTTCTGGATTTCCGCCGTATCTTCCACGGTAAATGTGATTTCTTCCGCCTGCAGATACCCATACGGAGCCAGTTCTTCACGCAGCGTATATGTTTCGCCTACGGTCAGACGCTTGATGATATGCTCCTCTCCTTTGACAGACTTCCATGTATCCACTACATTTCCATCTTTGTCAAGCACAGTCAGCGTTGCGCCGGAAAGTTCCACACCTGTTGTAAGGTCCGTTTTCTTTACGGAAACCGTAGTCGGCTCGTTAAAAAATTCCGATGCAACCGAAACCACCTTGATCTCCTGTCCCTGATAAGAAGCGGAAACCTCTAACACTTCATCAGAAGATACAAAGCCTGCCGGAGCAGTCAGCTCTTTGATATAGTAATCTCCAAACGGCACATCAAGGGCAAATACAGCCTTGCCATCCTCGCCGCTTAATGCTTTCCCAAGCAGTGTGTCAGCTTTCACGATCACTTCTCCATGTGACAGAATATCTTCTTTGGCGTACAGACCGAATACAGCGCCTTCTACTCCTGCTTCAGTCTCCGAATCACGCTTCACAACAGATACCTCAACTTTCTGGCGGTCATTTTTAAAGGCAGCCTCCTGCTTGATTACCGGCGTATTCTGATCTGCATAGGAGAATGTTACCGTCTGCGGTTCTCCATTTAACACGAAGCCATCCGGAGCCTTTGTCTCCACAACCTTGTAAGAGCCAAGCGGTAAATCGTTTAGCACCGCTTCTCCGTTCTCATCCGTTGTCAGCGTTGCCACCAGCGAATCTTTTGCATATTCCAGAATCCGGTTTCCTTCACTGTCTTTCTGGAAATCTGCCGTATAAATATCTTCTGCGGCATAAACCTCAAAAACAGCCCCCGCAAGGTTTTCTTCTTTATAGATAAAATTCTTATCAAATCCATCCAGCACTTCGCCCTGCTTTACAATCTTCAATTCTCCTTTTACCGGATGATTTTCGTATACTACCTCGATCACCGCATCGCCGGAAATACTGTCTATCTGGTAAGCCGTATTGGAATCCACCGCAACCTCATAATAGTTTTCATTCAGTGTATATCCAAACGGGGCATTTACTTCCTCAATCCGGTAATGTCCGATTTTCAGATTCTGCGGCAGAATCAAATATCCCTGTTCATCCGTGAAATAAGATTTATGGGTAACTGTGGTAGGATAAGTTGTTACCTGCTCCACATATTCCCCGGTATCCAGGTTGAATACTTTAAACTCCGTGTTTTTTGCCAGTACCGCCTTTTTCGTTTCATCATCCTGTTTCACAATTTTCAGTTTCGCTTCAAACTCATCATCCAGAAGTACCCGCCATACCTGCGGCGTATTGGGATGATGCTCTTTGATCGTGACAATAAAATCATCTACCGGAGCATAATTGTGCGGTGTAGTTGTCTCACGGACAAGATATGTACCATAGGGCAGCGCAATACTGCAGGCATATCCCTTTTCATCCGTAAAGATTTCTGTCGCACCATTTTCCCCGATAATTACCGGATCGGCAGAATCAAAATCATAGCTGCCATCTTCCTTTATCTTGAGGGAGGAAACGAGATAAGCAGTAAATCCGGCACCAGACAGCAGATCAGCGTCCGTTTTGCCATTATCCGCCGCCTTGATGATCTGGAAAGGCTGCTTTTTTACCTGCTCCAAAGAAACGCAGTCCCTCTCTACGGTTGCCACGAGATCGCCCTCATAATCACAGATCAGGTCATGCTCTGATTCATCTGCCAGATAACCTACAGGCGGTGTAATCTCTTTTACAAAATACTCCCCAAGATAAAGATTACCGACAGAAGCCTCCCCGTTTTTATCCGTAGTCAAGGTTGCTACCTGTTCCCCGGCTTTATAAATCACTCCGGTTGCCCCATCCGGATGCACAATGTCCTTTCGGGCATACAAGCCATATACCGCCTTTTCCAGTACAGCATCGCCCTGTGGCTGATTGGTATTTGTTTCTTTATCTTTTTTCAGCAGCGAAATCTTCGCATTGACACGCTCATTGGTAAAAGTATGGGCAAAGGAAACCACTGCTTCGCTGTCATTGGTATAAGAGAAAGTAAAAGAATACACATCTTTCCCATTTCTCACATAGCCTTCGGGAGCCTGTTCCTCTTTTACTTCATATCCAAATCCAATCGGAAGGTCTGCTGTGAATGTTGCCATACCATCTTCTCCGGTTACGGCTTTTTCAATCAGAGTGCCTTTTTTCACTACCACTGTACCATCAAAGGCAGTAATATTGCTGCCAGCATACAGTCCGAAAACACCTCCATCCAACGGATTTTCTGTGTCCTTATCTTTCTTTGTTACTGTAACTTTCGCTTTCTGGCGGTCATTGGTAAAGGTTGTCTCTGAAAATACAACTTCCACATTCTGTCCTGCATAAGAAAGCGTCACCGTCTTTTCTTCCCCCGCATTATAGAAGTTCTCCGGAGCCTGCTTTTCTTTTACCACATAAGTACCAAGATGCAGGTTTTTCAGGATAACCGCACCATTAGAATCCGTAGTCAGATTTTCCCTTACCAGATCACCTTTCTGATAAACAAGCGCACCATAAGCGGTATGAATATCCGCCCCGGCATACACATCATAGATGGCTCCCGGCTGTCTCCGGTTCTCATAACGGAATATCACGCCGGAATCTGTCACATCCGCCCCAGTCAAAACCTGTCCTTCTTTATAAACCGTCAGTTCTCCCAACTGCTCCTCGTCCTGCACGGTTACAGAAGTAGTCTGATTTGCTGTCAGTTTCACGTTATAAGCAGTGGTATTGATACGATAGCCTGTCGGAGCCGTAATCTCCTTTAAATATACCGTATCCTGCGTCTTAATAATCTCCACCGTAGACGCACCATTCTGATCTGTAGCAGGCATTTTTGTAATAAGCTGTGTACATTCCGCATCACTATAGACACCGAATACCGCACCGGCCAGCTTTGCATCCGTCTTTTTAGAATCCACCTTCACAACCTGAATCTTCGCAAGTTCCAGCCATTTCACGGAAAAATCCACATACTTTTCATCGGTCACGCCTTCTCCAAATACAAGGGCTAAATCCTGCGTATTGCTTCCCGTTGTAATCTTATACGCAGAATAATCTTTCGTAATACTTCCCTTCATGGTAGCTGACCAAGTGCCGGATACATCTTTTGCCTGTGTCAGTGGTGCAGACAGATAAAACTTCGTGCCGCCGCACACTTCCACTTCTGCGCCGGCCTTGCTCGTTTTTCCCGTAGTCACGTTATGGAATTTTACGCCCTCCGGCAGCTTCATAGTGATCGTCTGCAGCGTGTCCGCTTTAAATGTGATCTCTTCTGTCCTCTGGCTGTTTCCATCCACATAAGCGGTCACATTTGCTTTTGTAAAAGACATTACTACATCCGGAATATCCGGCTGGCTCACACAGTAATTGTATAACTCCATCGCAAGAGCCTGCCCTGTACTGTTCGTTCCTTCAAAAGCGTCGCTGCTCCCATTGGCATAGGATGCCGCAAGATGGGTAATGATAAAACGCTTGCCTGTTGAGAAATCCGGATGATTTTCCTCAAAAAATCCTTCTCCGCCGGATGCCTTTGTACCATAGTAACATACCTTCGCCAGCGTTTTTCCATCGGACAGTTTCTCAATGGTGTAAGTTCCATCATCCGGTCCCGGCTTTGATGGCTGTACACAGTAAGCAGTTGCCGAAACATTTCCAAATGTCACGGTATATGGGGCAGTCACATAAGAACCAAGCCCATAATCTGCATAGTAATACCAGGCCCCTCTCGTTACCGTTACATTCTGCGTGGCCCTTGCCGCATAAAGCGTGGGAGCCGCTGCGGTAAATTCCACGCTTTCCCCCTCTTCCAGTTCCAGAATGTCAATGTCCTGCTCCACTGCCTGCAGCATCACATCGCCAAGCGTCAGCCCCGTTTCTTCATCCACAGTGTCCTGTCCCTGTGCATCCTCCAGCGCTTCATCCAGTTCTGTCTCCGAAAACACTTCTGTCTCTCCGGCTGCTTCTGAAGGTTTCGTCTCTTCATCCGCTACCGGATTGTTTTCTTCCTGTACATCCTGCACAGTTTCTGTCTGTACCGCCTCTAATTCTGTTTCTGCGGCAGCTCCTATCCCTGCCTCCATCTCCGGGTGGGCTTCTGATTCGCCATCTTCGCCCCCGGATTCCTCTGTCTCTCCGGTTTCCTTACCGGACGCTGCGGACTTTCCCGCTTTTGCATTCTCCGACGGCTCTTTCACAATAATCTTCCTTACCACATGGTAAGAAGGATTTCCACTGACAGGCTTCACAAAATACACCGCCTGATATGTGCCAGCACGGTTGCGGTCAAAATCCTGCCCGTCTTTGTCCTTTGCTTCATGGAACTTTACTTTGACTTTTTCCTCTTCTATCTCCATACCGGAGAAATCCGATTCCACATCAAAGCTGTCCCCCGCTTCCATCTCATAGTCCTTCACGGTAACAATCTCATCCTCGGAAAGCTCCGCCTGGACTTTTTCAAACGCCGGGTATTCTGCTTCATACGCCGCAGGCTCCGGCTCCGCCGCAAAGGTTGTCAGCGGCTGCACAAAGGAAGTGAAAATTGTCATTACCGAAAGCATACCGGAAAGAAGTCTTTTTGCTTTTCCTTTCATTCTGTTCTACCTCGCTTTTCATTCTCTACTTCTAAACGCCCTGCTATCTTATCTGTTATGCTCTCATGGCAGCATCCCTCCCCTCAGTAAGTTTTGTACTGTCCCGATAACAGCACATTAATGCGGGGAAACTTTTATTGTTCCCCTGCATGGTATCTACTGTTATCTTTTATATTTGAATATCATTTGAGCGTTTTGCCTGTGTTCTTCCCGAACCCGTTCCAGCCCCGGCTTTCCATTTCCGCAGCGTTTTCTCCGCCACGGTACGCAAAATGCACACTCCTATGGCGGGTATCAATCCGGCAGGCGATGAAATTGTCAAGGTACAAAGAAAGGGAAATATTTTGATTTGCATGAAAGACAGATATTTACCCCTTCACTAATTGCAGGTTTCAAGGAGCGAAAAATACCCTGTTATGAAAATATTTTTAAAATTTCGCAAAAAAAAATAAGCAGTGTTATTTTTTTATAATCACTGCTTATTTCGACAATGCACTATTAAATTTATATCCAATTCCCCACACAGTTAAAATATACATAGGTTTTCGTGGATCAGGCTCTATTTTCTTTCGTATTCTCCGGATCAGGCTCATCACATTGTCCTCGGCTCTATAATATGGTTCCTTCCAGACTTGATTATATATCTGCTCTTTAGAAAATACCCATCCGGGGCTTTTTGCCAATAGGTAGAGAATATCAAACTCATAGTTTGTCAACTCTATATTCTCGGTTTCCACTTTAACAGTACGGTATCTCGGATCAATAATAATATCCCTATATTCTAAGATTTTATCATTTTGAAATGTATCATCCATCAGTATAAGTTTACTTTTCTTCTCTATAAAAGGTATTATTTTCTCAAAATCTATTTCATCTTCATCAAATATAGCAATCAATACTTTTCCCATACCATTCCCCCTCGTTGTATTTTCGGATTGACAACATAAAAGGTTTTCTAACCGGGATACTCTATTACCATGAAGAGAACATCAAATTCTTTTGAATAAAGATCAAGATCAATTTTCTCTCCGTCCAATGTGACTGTATAACACTGTAAATCAATGGTAAGATTTCCACACTGGATGACAGGCAGACGTTTTATATTCATTTTTTATCCTTTCTCAACATTAATCACTTTTTGTACCCAGCCTCTATAAAAACTCTCCTCATGCGAAACAAGAAGTACTGTCCCATTAAACTCTGACAAAGCCGTTTGTAGGGAATCTTTTGCTTGCACATCAAGATGATTTGTCGGCTCATCCATGATTAAAAAATTGCAAGGTTTTATTGTTAATAAACACATCTTAACTTTTGCCTGTTCTCCTCCGCTTAATGTTCCGATTGCTTGCATGGCGTGTTTACTCAAAATACCGCATCTGGCTAAATGTTTCCTTATATCTTTTACAACCAGAGATGGATATGCGTTTGAAATAATTTGCACAGGAGATAATGTTTCATCCTCCCAAACTAAATCCTGTTCAAAATAGCCAATAGTAACTTGTTCAGAAAACACAAAATCCCCTTCCAAGCTCGGTATCTGATTTATAAGAGTCTTCAATAGGGTTGATTTTCCAATTCCATTAAAACCAGTAATAACAACTTTCTGTCCCCCTTTAATACTAAATTCAACATTTGATAAGACGGGGTAATGGTAGCCAACCGCCAGATGTTTCACTAACAGATGTTCCGTATTGGTTAAAGGCAGTACAGGGAAATGGAAGTAAGGAATAATTTCCTTTTGGTCTAAGGCTTCCATTTTGTCCATTCGGTCAAGCTGCTTTTGCCGTCCCCTCGCCATTTTTGCTTTTCTGCCTGCTATATTCTTCCGTATAAATTCCTCTGTCTTTTTAATTTCCTTTTGCTGGGCCGCATATTGCCTTACATAATCTTCCCGCAGCAAGGTTTTCTTTCGCAGAAATTCAGAATATGTGCCGTAGTATTTTGTAATCGTGTTATTGTCTATATCACAAATGCGGGTCGCTATCTTATCCAGAAAATTGAAATCATGAGAAACCACTAAAAAAGCGTTTTCCAAAGCAGATAAATATTCCGCCAGCCATGTTACATGGTCTTTGTCAAGAAAATTGGTTGGCTCGTCCAGCAACAAAACATCCGGCTTTTCCAGCAGTAGCTTTGCTAAAATTACTTTTGCCCGCTGTCCACCACTCATTTCAGCAATCGGACGGTCAAGGCCAATCGCAAGAAGTCCTAACCCATTGGCGACGCGCTCAATGGCGGTATCTATCGAATAAAAGTCACGGGCTTCAAGCTGTTCCTGATAACGGGCGGCCAGTTCGAGGCTTTTTATATCACCGTCAGCAGCTTTTTCATATAGCTGCAACGCCTGTACCTCCATTTCAAATAACTTTGTGAAAGCGGATTTGAGAAATTCTTTCATCGTTAAGGTATGGTCAATTTCCGCATATTGGTCTAAATAACCAATCGTAGTATTTGGCTGCCAGACAATATGCCCGCTGTCTGGTATGATCTGTTCCGTACAGATTTTGATTAAGGTACTTTTTCCAGTTCCATTTTGGCCGACAATGCCAATATGTTCTCCTTTATTGAGTGTGAAGCCTGCATTTTTGTATAGCACATTCTCACCAAAAGAGTGTGTCAGTCCATCAATTTCCAATAAGCTCATTTTTATTAACCCTTTCCTGTATATTCTCTGGTACAAAAGAAAAAGGCAGAAAGCAAAGATACACAAGTGTATCTGCCTTCTGCCTCTGGCATAGCAGCGCCAAAAACAAAAGGCTATGGACAAAACATTGTCCATAGCCTCATACACATTTTAATCACACGGAAAGCCAACACAATAAAATGGGTACAATACCCCCTTGGCTTCCCGATGAAATCTAAATGCGTTCTTTATACGCTATACTCTGCACAATGTTTCATCGGAATGGATTGTACAGAGTTGATTTTCTTTTTGCGTTGATCTGTTAAATGAAAATTCATATTTTGCTCTCCTTTGGAGATAAACTTTTTTTAATAATAACACGATTTTCCCTCTTTGTCAATTTTACAAAATAAGTATTTATGAAACAAAATACTACATCACATCAAATTTCATTACATTCTCATAATTCGACCCGAAATGTACAATGATATAGGGTGATATGAAAATGAACCAAAATGAAAGAAGGTTTGACTTTCACGGCCTCGGGGCAGCTCTCAAAAGAGCCAGAGAAGAAAAGGGCTGGACACAAGCCTATGTTGCGGAATTAGTAGACCGTGACTCCCGCACCATTATGAATATTGAGAACAAGGGGCAGTATCCCAGCTTCGACCTTTTTGTTAAACTCATTACCATGTTTGACGTCTCAGTTGACCAGTTTATTCATGCGGATGGAGGGGCAAGGTCAAGCTCTTGCAGAAAGCATATTGATGTGCTACTAAACTCCATGAACGAAAAAGAGCTTGTCGTGATAGAAGCCACAGCCGAGGGCATTAAGAAAGCCAGAGAAACGGAGGTTCCAGAATAAGGGCCTCTGTTTTTTT
>OLPX01000963.1_pt1 | contig 23242 bp, 28 predicted proteins | sample 1672491 | NCBI WGS metagenome assembly OLPX01 (sample SAMEA3136692, study PRJEB25190) | human gut metagenome | biome: human gut; feature: human-associated habitat; material: faeces | place: Austria | collected 2013 | reverse complement strand
GGCGAGCGGTGGGCGTCGTCCCCCGCGACTGGTAACGGGTAAACGCCGGGATCCCCGGCTTTACTACGGCACGGCCGGAGGGAGTTTTCGCTCCTTTACCCCTTCGGTTGCTGCCGTTTTTTATTACATGTCAAGGAGGTGAGAAAAATCAGGTACGACAAGAAACTGGGAATGTATCTGCCCGACAGCGTGCGCCCACAAAACAAGGGCTACGGAGAGGCCGGGGCCAGCTGGAGCAAGCGGGCCGTGAAAGGCTTCAACGCGCCGAGCGGATCCGTGCATGAAGATATTGACTTCAACAACTTTACCATGAGGCAGCGGGCCCGCATGTTATACATGGCTGCGCCCGTCGCCACCTCCGCGATCAAGACCAACCGCACAAACGTGGTAGGCGTCGGCCTGCGCCTGAAAAGCAGGATCGATCGCGAAGTGCTGGGCCTCACACCAGAGCAGGCAGAGGCGTGGCAGAAAACCACCGAGCGAGAGTTTACCCTCTGGGCCGGTGATAAAAGGGCCTGCGACGCCACGGGCATGAACAACTTCTACGGGCTCCAGCAGCTCGCGCTTGTGTCGTGGCTGCTCTCCGGCGACTGTATCGGAGTTATCAAGCAATACGACACCACGCCGCTACTCCCCTACTCCCTGCGGGTACACCTGATAGAGTCCGACCGGATCGCAACGCCGGGCGGCTACGGTGCCGGAGGCTCGATAACCTTCACCACCGGAAAGAACACAGACACCGGGAACACCATATACGACGGCGTGGAGGTAGACAAAAACGGCATGGTGGTGGCCTATCATATCCGCAGCACATACCCCTTCGAGATCGGGGCACCGACGACGACGTGGGCCCGCGTGCTGGCGTATCAGGAACACACCGGACTCCCCAACGTGCTGCACGTCATTGACACCGAGCGGCCGGATCAGTACAGAGGCGTGAGCTATCTCGCGCAGGTGATCGAGCCGCTGCTCCAGCTCAGGCGCTACACAGAGTCCGAGCTCATGGCTGCGGTGGTGGAGTCGTTTTATACCGCCTTCATCAAGACGCAGGCACCGACGGACGAGAACCCGTTCAACCAGACGGATCCCGACATGCCGGGCGAGCCAAGAGGCCCGAACGAGTACAGCATGGGCCCCGGACAAGTCAACATCATGGCACCCGGCGAGGACGTGGAGTTCGCAAACCCGACGCACCCGAACGGCAGCTTCGACAAGTTCGTGACTGCTATGTGCGCTCAGGTGGGCGCTGCTCTGGAAGTCCCGGCCGACCTGCTGCTGAAACAGTTCAACAGCTCGTACAGCGCCAGCCGTGCGGCTCTGCTGGAGGCGTGGAAGGCGTTCAAAATGCGCCGGGAATGGCTGGCCGACGACTTTTGCCGCCCGTGCTATGAAATCTGGATGAGCGAGGCCGTGGCCCGTGGGCGTATCTATGCGCCCGGCTTTTTCACAAACCCCGCAATCCGCGCCGCGTATCTCGGTAGCGAATGGCTGGGCCCGTCTCAGGGGCAGCTCGATCCGGTGAAGGAAATCACCGCGGAGATCCTCGCGTGCAGCGAGGGCTATTCTACCCACGAGCAGAGCACGATCCGCCTCAACGGCGGCCAGTGGGACGCCAACGTCGAACAGCTCCAGCGCGAGAACGAAAAGCTCGACGGGCAAGCGCCGGATCCTCACCAATCTGGAGGCAGCACCGGCGGGCAGGGCGAGGAAAGCCCGGAGGGGCCGCAGGAAGGCGACGAACCGGCCGAGGGGGACAACAACCCGCACAACCCTGAAACGGCCCGCAGACGGGGCGCTCAGGCCCTACGCGACCTCGTAATAAGGGAGCAAATAAAACAAGCCATAGGAGGGCAAGCCAATGAGAACAAAACATAACCGCCTACGCATGGGCCCAGCAGCGGCCCCGCAGGCACCACCCGCGACAAAGTTCTGGAACGTGGCAAGCGTCGGCGAGGACGAGGGCGAGATCACCCTCTACGGCGACGTAATGAGCCAGCAGCCCGTTGACTGGTGGACGGGAGAACCGGAGCCGGGCCTCTACATCACCCCGGAGGGCTTCATGGAGGATCTCGCGGCCGTCAAGGACAAAGGGCACATCACCGTGAAGCTGAACAGCTGCGGCGGCGACCTCTACACCGGGATCGCAATCCACAACGCGCTGAAAGCACTCAGCGGCGAGGTGAACGTCGTCGTGGAAGGTATCGCGGCCAGCGCCGCCAGTGTGATTATGTGCGCCGGTGACACCGTGACCGTGTACCCCGGATCTCTCGTTATGATCCACGGTGTAAGCGTCGTGCTCTGGGACTCCCTGAACATTCAGGACATGAAGCAGCTGATCAAGGGCATGGACGCCAGCGAGCGGGCCGTCGCTGAAATCTACAACGGCAAGACCGGGCTCGGCGTCGATACTTTGCGCAGCATGATGACAAAAGAAACGTGGATGACTGGGCGGGAAGCTCTCGACAAGGGCTTCGCGGACGCCTTAAAGGAGGACGAGGAAGAACCGGACATGAGCATGAGCTCAGATCGGAAAGTCCTCTATGTCAACGGTGTAAGCCACAACATTGAGGGCTTGCACAATGTACCGGGAACTATCCCGATCCAGAGAAGTGCCAAACCGGCGAAACGTCCGGCGGCAAATAAGAGGCCGACCAACAAGGCGGCAACAAAAACAGAAGGAGGTAAAAACCACATGACACTCGAAGAATTAAGGGCACAGGAGCCGGAGCTGGTGAGCCAGATCGAGCAGGAAGCCCGAAACGCAGCCCAGACTCAGACCACTGACGCCGTATCCGCAGAGCGCCAGCGTCTCGCAGACATTGACTCAATCGCTGCCTCTATCCCGGATCAGCAGCTTGTCCATGACGCCAAGTACGGGGACAAACCTTGCACTGCTCAGGAGCTTTGTTTCCGTGTTATGCAGCAGAGTGCGGCGTCCGGCCAGCAGTTTCTCGCAAACTACACGGCAGACGGCGCAGCGTCCGGCACCGCCAAAGTAGGCGCGGCTCCGAACGGTGGCACTCCTGCCACCAAGGAAGAACAGGACGCGGCAGACATTCAGGCGGTAGTAAACGCCTATAACATGAGCAAAGGAGGTACACAGAAATGAGTAAGAGACTCGATGAAACTCTCGGCACCGTCGGCTATGACAACCTGATTAACGGCTCATATCCCCCAGCCGAGCCTTTTTCCGTTGTGATCCGCAAGGGTGCAGCAGAAACCACCTACAAGCGCGGCACCGTTCTGGCTCTTTCGAGCTCCGACGGTAAGTATGTCATTCTCGGAACGGCCGCGGCGTCCGGCGGCGACGACGGCGGCACAGCCGAAACGCTGACCGCAAACGCGATTTTGGCCGAGGACGTCACCGTGGGAACCGCTAACGACGAAACGGCGGTAGCATACCGCACCGGCCACTTTAACAGCAACGCCCTGATTATGGACGAAGACCACACTTTCAGCGCGGCAGACAAGGAAGCGCTGCGTAGCGTCGGGATCCTGATCTCTGACGCGGTAGAAATTTGAGAAGGAGGACAGACAAATGGCTTTTAATTTTTACGATACCCACACCCTGCTGGCTTCCGTCCAGCAGCTCCCGCCTCTGCACACGTTCCTTCTGGATCGGTATTTCCCGACCAATGCGGCGACCGACATTTTCGCCACCAACGACGTGCTGGTGGAATACAAGAAAGGACACAAGAAAGCGGCCCCGTTCGTGGCACCCAGAAAGGGCGGGATCACGATCCTGCGCGACGGCTACGAAATGAGGCGCTTCACTCCGTCCTATATCGCACCGAAGCGCCCTCTTACCATTGACGACCTGAGAAAGCGCGGTTTTGGGGAGGCTCTCTACCCTACCCTTACCCCTCAGCAGAGACAGGGCGTCATTATGCTGGCCGATCTGGACGAACTGCGCGGCATGAACGCACGACGTAAGGAAGCCATGGCGGCGCAGGTAATCTTTACAAACGCCTGCACCATGGACGAGTATGTGGACGACTTCGAGCACTTCGAGGAACGGGAGGTGCGCTACTTCGACGGCGCAAGCAATCCGGCAATCTATACCCCTTCCGCTGACTGGACAACGACCGAGGCGTCCGGAAAGCAGATGATCAGCGACATGGCGTCCATGATCTCCATGCTGACCTCTCGCGGGCTCCCGGCCACGGACGTGCTGGTGGCTCCTGACGTGGCCGACATTATCCTGAGCAACGAGTGGATCCTGAAGCTGCTCGATAACCGCAACTACCAGATCGGCGGCGTGGATCCTGAAACCCTTCCGGCTGGTGCGACAAAAATCTGCCGCCTGAATATCAAGGGCCACATGGTAGACGTGCTCAGCTATGAGGACAACTACACCGAAGTAGACGGAACCGTGACGCCTTATATCCCGGCGGGCACTATCGCAGTAGGCGCTCCGGCTGCTGGCCGCACGGTGTACGGCGCGATCACTCAGGTAGAGCAGGCCGACGGCGAGTTCCACACTTACACCGGCATGAATGTGCCGAAGTATCTCAGCGACGCCGCGCACGACGTCCGCGAGGTAACTCTGAAATCCGCACCGCTTTGTATGCCGAACAACGAGAACCCGTTCATTACAGCCAAAGTCGTGACAGACTAAGCACGGCAGAAAGGAGCGCAGCATGAAGAAAATCAGAGTAACCCGCGGAGGCTGCGGGATCTGCTACACCGACGCTAACGGCGTAAAACGCCATGCACTTAAAACCCCGGAAAACGGGGCTTTTGAGTGCGGCGACGAACAGGCCGACCGCCTCGTCCGTCTGGGCGTGGCTGCTTATGTCGGATCCGCTGAAAAACCCGCACAGCAGGCCGACGCCGAACCGGAGCAGTCCAATGAACCGGAGCAGACGGTAAAAGGACACCTCAGCGCCGAGGATCTGGAAGGCTGGGACTATAACGAGCTGAAAAAGCTCGCGGCCGACATGGGAGTGACACCAAAGAGCAATAAAAAGGCCGACCTGATCGCGGCGATCGCAGCCGTGGAGGTAACACCCGGCGACGAGGTGGAGCCTGACGACGAGGACGACAACCCGCCGGAGCTGGGCGCTGCCGATCCGGAGTAAGGAGGTAAGACCATGATCAAAATGATAAAAGGCACCTATGGGCTGAAAGTGAACGGAGTCGTGGAAGCCATGACGAAGCGCTCGGCCCCCTTCTCCCTCTCTGCTGAGCGCGAGGCCGAGCTCGTAAAGGCTGGCGTCGCTGCCTATGTGGAAGAAACCGCAGAGGAAAAAGCCCTCAGCAACATGAAAATGGCCGAGCTCCGCAAGACTGCTGCAGCGTATGGCGTAGACGCCAGCAAGTGCCGGAGCAAAAAGGAAGCGATCGAGCTGATCGAAGCCGCGAAGGCCAAGGCCAGCGACGAACCCGAAGCAGAAACGGAGTAACCCGGTGAGCTTCAAAGACCAGATCCGGCAGGATCTCGACGCCGTATTCCTCAACACGGACGAGTTCGCAGAGCTTCACCACATAGAGGGGAAAGAGATCCCCGTCGTGGTGGACAACGATCAGCTGGTAAAGCTCAAACAAGGCCAGATCCTCGGACTTGTAGAGGCTGACCTGCTGCTCATGGGTAAGGAGTCCGACTTCCCGGCCGATATGGAGCCGGGCCGACTTCTGAACGTGGACGGCAGGGAGCTGATCGTGGCGACCTCCGGCACCGACATGGGGCTCATTGAGGTGGCGCTACGCCAAAACAGAACCGGTTAGGAGGTGCAGCATGTTACTGGTAGAAAGTATTGACAAGGTGGTGGCATGGCTGAACGATAACGTATGCAGCCAGATAGAACTCAAACTCCCGGACGACTTCAAGAACGGCAAGGAGTACGGCGTGGAGTATGTGAAGCCTGCCGCCTTCCCTCTTTACACACCGGGGAAAGACCGGCTCCCGCCGAACGTGCGGGCCCCGATCCCTTCTGTCTGCGTGCAGCTGACCGAGGGCAGCGACGACCTGCTCAAACGGCAGCGCAGGCTCCAGATCCGGCTCTGTCTCGCCTGCTGGAACCCCGGAGAACACGGCGGGGAAGTGTTACACCCTCGCAAAAATGAGAAAGCCGTCGGCGGGTATTCCTACTACCGGCTGACGGGAGAAGCCGCGAAAACGTACACCCGCAATATGGAAGGCTGGAGAGACTCGTTCAATTTTGCCGACCTCGTGCTGCGGGAAATCGAGGGCGCGGAATATATCGCAGGCCACCGGCTCGTGAAGGAGCAGGGGATCAAGTTCGGGCTTTTTACCGAGGACGGCAATATCTGGGACTACTACCCCTACTGGCACAACTGGATCACCTTCACGCTGGAGGCAGGCGTCACGGCTCCAACGCCGCGAGAATATGAAAATCTTTTATAACAAGGAGGCAAAACTATGGCATATTTACATGGCGCATACGGCGAGATCCTCGCCAGCAAAACGACCTCGGCCAAGCAGACCGACGCCGTGCTGGCCTATATCGGCACAGCACCGGTGAACCTGATCCGGGGCTATGCTGAGAAGGAGCTCGTCAACATGCCGCTCAAAATTCAGAACATGGGAGAAGTGCAGGCCAATCTCGGCTACGCAACCGACTGGGACAGCTTCACCCTCTGCGAAGCCTTCGCAGAACATTTTGACAATACCGTGGAAAACGTGGGCCCGATCTACGTCGTGAACGTGCTCGATCCTGACACCCACAGAGACACCGAAAAGACCACCAAGACGCTGACATTCAAGAACAACCGGGCAGAGTTTGAAAGCTCCGACATTATTCTGGACACCTTCGCGATCGAGGACATGGCCGAGGGCGTGGACTACGCGCTGAGCTATAACTACGCGAAGGGGGCCGTCGTCGTGCAGCTTCTCAAAACGCCTACGGCGTCTGATGTGTCCTGCACCTACAACACCGTGGACGCTTCGGCCGTGGTGCCTGCCGACATTATCGGCCAGCAGACCGAGGACGGGGAATACACCGGCCTCTGCTCCATGGCGCTGCTCTATACCAACTTCAACGCCGTGCTCAATACTCTGGCGGCTCCGGGCTGGAGCCACTACCCCGAAGTGTATCGGGCTATGGTGAGCACCGTCCAGAAGCTCAACGGCCACTGGGACGGCTTCGCCCATGCCGACATTCCTCTGGTAGACGACAAGGGGAACAAGATCGACACAAAAGCCAAGGCCGACCAGTGGGCCGAAGATCACGGCTACAACAGCGAGCGCAGCAAGATTTACTGGCCACAGATTAAGGACGGCAGCGGCCGCGCCTTCCACCTCTCCACCGTCGGAGCTGCCACTATGTTGCGCGTTGACCTGAGCCACGACGGGATCCCCTTCGAGTCCCCGTCCAATAAGGAGATCATGGCAACCGCTCAATACTTCGGCGAGGGCTCCAAGAGTAAAGGATTCGACCAGCAGGCAGCCAATACCCTGAACGAGCGCGGGATCACGACGGCCTGCTTCTGGGGCGGGAAGTGGGTACTCTGGGGCCCCCACACGGCTGCCTACAAGTACAACGGCGACATGGACGCCCGCGCGATCTTCGACGTGAATATCCGTATGCTGGAGCATATCACAAACAGCTTCCAGCTGGATCACGGCACCGAGATCGACAGCCCTATGACGCCGCAGGACAAAGACACGATCCTGAACTTCGAGAAGCAGAAACTTGACACCCTCTGCGGGATCGGGGCCCTGATCGGCACCCCGACGGTGGAGTTTTTGGAAAGCCAGAACCCCACCAGCGACATGATGAACGGGGACTTCGTGTGGGACTTCGCCGTCACAAACACGCCGCCGTTCAAATCTGGCACCGCCCGCGTGTGCTACACCGACGAGGGCTTCGCCGCATTTTTCGGTAATGAGTAAGGAGGTGCAGAAAAATGGGAAAATGGTTAGATATTAAAGGGCCGGTAGTGGCCGACACGGTTTACTCCGACGGCGTTCTGGTAGCCAAGGACGTGTCCTTCACGCTGCCGGGCATTGAGTTTTTAACAGCTGACGTTCAGGCCATGGGAAACTTGACCGTGCCGCTGATCGGGCTTCTGGAGAATATGGAGCTCACGATCACGAAGATCGGCGTGGACATGGGCCTCAGCCGCCTGAGCAAGCTCGAAAAGCAGAACCTTGAGTTCCGCTGGGTGCAGAACGTCGTCAAGTCCGACGGCTCCCAGAAGAATGAGGGCTGCAAGGCGTTTGTGCGTACCCTGCCGGGGGCGCTGCCGGAGCTGGGCGTCGAAGTGGGATCCGCAACCGAAGCGGAGAACACCTACAACGTGACGCGCCAGCAGATTTACACGAACGGCACCGAGTACATGTGCGTGGATAGGCTCAGCCAGATCCTCCGCATTAACGGCAAGGACTACATGAGCGAGATCAGCAATCTGCTTTAATCAAATAACAACGGGCCCGCCGGACTTTGCACTGGCGGGCCTTCACTTTTCTGAAAGGAGCCCAAAGGCATGAAAGAAAAAAAGAACAAATTCGAGGGCACTCTCACCCTCAAAAACCCGATCATGATCGACGGGAAGGAAGTCAAGGAAGTGACCTACAACTCGAACGAAATCGACGGGATCCTTTTCGCCACGGCTGAGGCCAAGAAAAAGGCGGCCGCAGGCATGAAGAACACGACGATCACCCCGGCGGCCGAGTTTGACGTGGGCCTCCACTTGTACCTCGGCTTCGCTGCGATCGTGGCCGTGAACCCGTCCTATGACTTCGCCGACGTGGAGAGGATCAAGGGGCGCGACGTGGTGGAGGTAATGGCGATCGGCCGAAATTTTATTCTCACGTCGGAGCAGGAACAACCGGAAAACGGCTCCGGCGAGCCTACCGAGACTACGCCAGAGTCTACCACACAAGCACGTCCGACCTCGAAAGGAAAAGAGTAACCGACTTTATTCTGGAATACGCGGAGGCGGCCGAGGATCTCGCGGAGGAACGCAAGCGCCAAGAGAAAAAACGGCCGCCAATAAACCGGAGGCCCAAGCATGTGAAACGGAGGTGAGGACATGGCGGGCAGAGCTTTACAATCCACAATAGAAATCGCCGGTACCCTCAGTCCTTCTTTACAGCAGGCGATCCGGCAGGCCGTTGACCGGCTGGAGGAAATGAGCGAGGAAACGCTGGAAACCGCCGGGGCAGCTGCACAGCTGGCCGACGAAATCAGCACGCAAGAGTCCGTCCTCAGAAACCTGCAAAGAGGCTACGCCGATTTTATCGTGAGCGGGAGGGAAAGCAGCGACGAGGCCCGGCAGCTCGCTGATCGGATCCAAGACCTATCCGACGAACTGGACGAGAACCGGGACACCCTCGAAGCTGCCGAACGTGCCGCCAGAGACTTGATCGACGCGCAGGGCGACACCGGCGACGCCTACGAGGCCCTGCAAAAAACCATAAACAAGCAGCAGGGCGACCTCGACGCGCTGCAACGGGAATACGCCAACCTCGTGCTCGAACAAGGCGAAAGCTCCGACGAAGCCCAGCAGCTCGCGGGGCGGATCAGCCGTCTGTCCGGGGAACTGAACGAGAACCGGCAGAGGCTCAACGACGCGGAGCAGGCCGCCGACCGGCTCGGCAACACCATGGAGGACGCCGGGCAGCAGGCTGAGGACTCCGGCGAAGGCTACACCATTCTGAAAAATGTTATTGCTAACCTCGCAACCGAGGCGATCGACAAGGCGGTGGAAGCCTTCAAAGAATTGGCAACCGAGGGCGACTCTGCTCTTGCTATGCTGGAGGCCAGATCCGGGGCCACGGCCTCAGAAATGGAGGGCTTCGAGGACGTTATGTACGAGGTTTACAACGCCAACTACGGCGAGAGCCTCGGCGACGTGTCCGAAAAGCTCAGCACAGTGATCCAAATGACGGACGACCTCGACAACGCTTCGCTGGCGAAAATCACCAAGAACGCGATCGCGCTGGAGGACGTGTTCGGCTTCGACACTATGGAAAGTATGCGGGCCGTGAACAGCCTCATGGATCAGTTCGGCATAACTGCCGAGCAAGCCTTCAATCTCGTGGTGCAGGGCGCACAGAACGGGCTCAACCAAAACGACGACCTTCTGGACACGATCAACGAGTACAGCGTCCAATTTAAGAACGCCGGGTACAGCGCCGACGACATGTTCAACATGCTGGCGAACGGCGTCGAGTCCGGCACATGGAGCGTCGACAAGCTCGGCGACGCGGTGAAGGAGTTCAACATCAGAATGAGCGACGGATCCGCAAAGGAAGCCGTCGAAGCTCTCGGCTTTTCGTGGGATAAAGTATCAGAGGACTGGAGCAAAGGCGGCGACAGTGCCAAAGAAGTGTTTAACATGCTGGTGAATGAGCTCGACGGGCTGGAAAACACCACCGAGGGCTACAACATAGGCGTGGGCCTGCTGGGTACTATGTATGAGGATCTGGGCCAAGACGCCGTGCTCGCCCTCTCCAACACCGAGGGAGCTATAAACAGCGCCTCGGACGCTATGGCGCAAATGGACGCCGCAGCCTATGACACGCTGGAGAGTTCCCTCTCCCAGCTGGGCCGGACGGTAAAGGCCGAAGTGGTGCAGCCAATCGCCGAGGAACTGACGCCCGCGATCAAGGAGGCCGTGAACTTCGTCAACGACCGAGTGGGCCCGTCGGTGGACTGGCTGCTCTCCCACCTGCCAGAAGTGGGCATTGTGCTGGGAACGATCGGCTCCATAGTCGCCGCTATGAAATGGGGATCCATAACAGCGCAGCTCGGCAAGCTCTCCGGGGGCTTCTCCAGTCTTATGAGTGCGCTCGGAAAGATACCGGGCCCGGCTCTGGCGATAATCGCCGTAGTGGCCGCGCTGGCTGCTGGCTTCGTGTACCTATGGAAAACGAACGAGGACTTCCGCAACAATGTGACGGCCGTATGGGAAGAACTGCAAGGCAGCTTTTCCGAACTGGGCGGCACGATCAGCGAAATGCTGAACCAACTCATGCCGCTGATCTCGCAGATAGCAAGCACGGTCTTGACGGCCTTCGGCCAGATAGCCGCGGCGGTGCTGCCGATCCTGATCCAGCTCATAGCTGAGATCCTGCCGGTTATTATCGACCTGATCAACAAGCTGCTGCCCGTCCTCACCACGATAATTGAGAGCGTCCTCTCTGTTCTGGTGGACGTAATCAACCAACTGCTGCCGCTCGTTATGCAGATAATCGAGGCGGTGCTACCCGTGCTGCTCCAGCTCGTGCAGGCGCTACTCCCGATCATCACTCAGATCGTGGACGCCGTGCTTCCGGTGCTGATCCAACTCATCAACACAATACTGCCGATCATCACGCAGATAATCAGCGCGGTGCTGCCGGTACTGGTGCAGATTTTGAACGCACTGACGCCGATCCTCAACATGGTGATCTCGCTATTGCAGCCAATTTTGAACCTTATTATTTCACTGGTGACGCCGATCCTCAACCTCATAATGACGGCGATCACTCCGCTGATTGAAATATTCACGACGCTGATCTCGTCGATCCTCCAGCCAATCATGCCGATTTTGTCGGCGGTGGCGAACGTGATCACCTCCGTGCTGGGCTCGGCCATTCAGGCGATCCAGCCGATTATTCAGGGGCTAACCTCTGTTTTCCGAGGGCTGATCGACTTCATAACCGGCGTATTTTCCGGGAACTGGAGCCAAGCGTGGAACGGTGTTGTCCAAGTATTCGGCGGGCTCTGGGACAGCCTCGTCGGTATCGTGAAGGCACCGATCAACGCCGTGATCGGCCTCATAAACAAAGCGATCGGGGCCCTGAACGGTATCAGCGTAACTATTCCCGACTGGGTGCCCGTCGTAGGCGGTAACACCTTCGGGATCAATATCCCCACCATACCAATGCTCGCAGCCGGTGGCTTTACCGACGGCGTATCAATCGCAGGCGAGGCAGGCATGGAGGCGGTGATCTCCTTCGATAAGAGATACCACTCGGAGAATGTAGCAATCTGGGAAAAAGCCGGACAAATGCTCGGAACCCTCGGCGACTCTGCCGGGGAAGGCGACGGGCTAACGAGTACAGCCGGGAAACTGCTCACGCTGGACGACTTCTCTCTGGGAAGTCTGGCAAATGACGCCAGCACCGTGATTTATTATGATTTTTCCGGCTTCACATGGAGCCCACAGATCCAGACGGGAGGCACCGGCGACGACACAGACGACTTCATGGCCCAGCTCAGGGCGCACGAGGCCGAGTTCTTCGACTGGCTGGAGGAATTTATTCAGGCAAGGGAGGTGGCCGCTTATGCGTAGAGTGACAGCCTACAAGGAATACACCACGCGCGAGGGCGACACCTTCGACGCGCTGGCGCTCCAACTATACAACGACGAGAGGCTCGCCCACTACATCATAGAATTTAACCCCGACTATGCGGACGTGGTGATCTTCGACGCGAACGTGGCCCTCCGGCTGCCGATCGTTGAGGACGCAGAGACGCCGGAAACTCTGCCGCCATGGCGTCGGGGCGCTGAGGACAGCGAGGACTCGGCATGAATTTTTTCTACAACGGGACGGACATTTACAACGACGTGTCGGTGAACTACTGCGTGCATGAAATGTTCGCGGAAAAGCAAGCCGACACGCTCGTGATCCGTTTCAATGACACCAAGGGCGTGTGGAGCAAATGGCAACCGGCAGCCGGTGACACGGTGCGCTTCAAGGAAGGCGCGAGCGACACCGGGAAAATGTTCATTCACTCCATGAAACCCGAAAACGGACTTTTCACGATCCGGGCCATGTCAATGCCAAAGACCGGCCAGATCCGAAAGTCCAAAAGCTGGGAGGGCGTGCGCTTCCTGCAACTGGCGAACGAGTTCGCCGCAAGCCACGGCCTCGACTTTAAGAACTACGGCTGCGAGGATCAGCTGTACCCGTACATTAAGCAGGAAAACGAGAGCGACTTCGCCCTGTTCTCCCGTCTCTGCACGCTGGAGGGCTGCCAAATGCTCATATTTGACGGGGCCCTGCTGGCCTACAATGAGCAATACATTGAGAGCCAGCAACCAGCGGGCAGTCTGGAGATAGACGAAAACGGCGTTTTCACCTATGCCGACAACCGCGAGGCCATGTTCGGATCCTGCGAGGTGGCGAGCGGCAGCTTCTCCGGCAAATTCGTGGCCGACGCCGCGAACAGCGTCGTGCTGCGGCCGAAGTCAATCATGGAAGCGTCGCGGGCGGTGACGGGGCTCCCCGCCTCAAAAGACCGGCAGACGCTCCAATGCACCAGCAACGCAGAGGCGGCCCGCTTCGCCAAGTGCCTGCTCCGAAATGCCAACAAATACGGCCGGACGGGGCAGTTCTCCAAGGCTCTAATGACGGGCTATGCTGCGGCCAGTCTGGTGACGCTCAGCACCACGAAGGCAAACATGTGGGACGGCACCGTGTTTGTGTATAAAGTCCGGCATGACTTCGTGGGGAACAAATCAACCGTTTATTTCAGGGATCTACTGGAGGGCTACTAATGGGAAACATCAACAAGGGCACGATCGCAGGCATAGAAGGAAATACAGCCCGCGTGGTGCCTTCTGACGCAGGCGCAAAGCCTACGGCCAAAATTGTGATCCCGTGGCACCTCAGAGGCGACACGGGAAAGCTCACAAAAGGCACGGCCGTGGTGTACGTCGAGTTTGACGACTCCACCGGGCTGCTGCTGGGCCGTGCTGACGGCGAGTGGGGCGAATACCTGCCGCACTTGACAGCAGGAACCATAACAGCAGCCGTGCCCGACGGTGACGTGACGGCCGCAGGCATAAGCCTGAAAAACCACACCCACGCCTGTGTGCATGGAGAAACCAGCGGGCCGCACTAAAGGAGGGATCACATGGCGACAATGGCAAAATGGGGCTCAAAGACATGGGCCGTATCAACAAAGAAAGTCGTCGCTCTGGAGGGGCTGTCCTTTTCCTATTCGCAGGTGGCTGACAATAACACCAGCACCGAGGAAAAGAAAACCACAAACGAGCGCGGCACCGACCTTTTCCCCCTCAGCTTCACCACCGTGCTGCATGGCGGCGCAGGCGTGGACGTGAGGAAAGAGATCGAGAGCTGGAAAAAGCTCGTCACAAAGGTAAATTATTTTTATCTGGGTGGCAAGAAACTGGGCCCGAAGCTCCAGCTCCGCAAGGTAAGCGTGAGCAACGTCAAGATCGACGATATGGGCCGCATGAGGCTGGCGACGCTCTCCTTCGAGTTTAAGGAGTACGATCCAGACACTACCAGCGTTAAGGTGAGCACCTCGGCGCTGAATGTGAAAGCCAGTACCTCGGCCAAGTCCACCAAAAAGACCGAAAACAAGCAGGTGGCAAAGGCCGAAAAGAAAACAATCAAGGTGGGCGACCGCGTGAGGCCCACCGGCCAGAGGTACGCAACCGGGCAAAAGATCCCCGGCTGGGTAAAAGAGCGCAGCCATGTGGTGAGCCAAATCAAGGAAAACCAAAACAAGGTGCTGCTCGGACACCCAAGCGGGATCAATAGCTGGGTATATTTGAGCGAAGTCACGCTCGTGTAAAGGAGGGAGGCCATGAGAGCAAAAGGTAACGGCCGCCCGGAGGTATGCGCTGCCAACCTGCTGAAAATCACCCGCGGGGAGGTATCGTTCGACCGGATCAGGGGACGGGACGGTGCCCTGATAGACCAACCAAACGCAGCAGACGAGGCGGCGGCTGACGCCGAGTGGCTGCTGCAAACCTATGAGCCACGAGTGGACGCCGAGGCCCTCGCTGCGGACGCTGACGCGCGAGCGGGCGACTTCGACACCATTGTGGACATAACCAGAAGAAAGGAGGACGAGGAAACGTGAGCGATCTCAAATTCATAGAAACAGACGCCGGGAAGGTTTACGACACCATACTGGGCGAGCTGGAAAACGGCGTCCGGGAGCCTTTATATCCCGGCGACGAGCGCCGGATCTTCGGCGAGTCTCTGGCTCAGGTGATCGTCGCTGTCTACAACAGCGTGAACGACGCCTGCCGCCAGAAAATGCTCCGGTATGCCCGCGGCTCCGTTCTGGACGCGCTGGGCGAAAACCGGGACACACCCCGCCTCGATCCTACCTTCGCCACCACGACGCTGCGCTTCGGTATCAATGAGGCCATGGCGTCAAATATCATCATACCGGCCGGGCTGCGGGTGACGGGTGACTTCGTTCACTACTTCCTGACAGACGCCACCGTCGTGCTCTACGCCGGGAGCCTCACCGTCGAGGTGACAGCCACGGCCGAACAAGGCGGCGCAAGCTACAACGACATACCGATCGGGGAACTCTCCCAGATCGTTGACGTGTCGGACGTGCCGCTGATCGACTATGTAACCAACACCGAGCCGACGGGTGGAGGCGGCGACCGGGAGGACGACGAAGCCTACCGGGAGCGGATCAGGCAGGCCGAGAACAAGCTCAGCACAGCAGGCCCGGCCAAAGCCTACAAATACTGGGCCCTGAGTGCGAACCCGATCGTCACAGACGCGGTGGTGGAGTCCGAAAAGGAAACAATCACCCGGACGCTGACGACCTACGCCGGGCACGCCTTCCAAGGTGGTGCCAATCTGCTGCCGGACACCCTGACAGTATATCTGCCGGGCGGCGGCGAAGCCGTGGCGGGTGCCGACTACACGGCCACCTACGACGACGAGCTGCTGACGCTGGCCCTCTCCGGGGCTCTGGCGGGCGCTGCGTCCGTCAATATCAAGATCACCCGGAATATGTACGGCCGCGTCAAAATTGTGCCTATATGCGCCGGTGGCGAAATACCAGACGAGGACATTCTGGAGGACGTGCTGCTGGCCTGCTCGTCTGACGACGTGCGGCCGCTCACGGACATGGTGCAGGTAGAGGCTCCGGCCGTCCACGAGTACGACATAGAGCTGGAATACTACACCACCAAGGCCGACGAGTCCGAAGTCGTCCAAAACGTCGAGGGCACCGGCGGCGCGATCGGCCGGTACATTTACTGGCAGGGCTCCAACCTCGACCAAGACATAAACCCGGACGAACTCAGGAAGCTGATCCTCTGCCCTCACTGGGAGGACGGCCTGAAAGGGGCCACGCGGGTGAACATCATCAAACCGGAATACACAGAGCTGGAGAGCACAACCGTGGCCGTTTTCTCCGGCAAGCTGAAAGTGTCCCACAAAGTAAAAGACTAAAGGAGGCGGTGACATGGGCGGCATGAAAGTGTCAAATATTGATTTTATACGCCTGCTGCCCGCCTTCATGCAGGACGACGAGGCAGCGATCGCACTCAGCAAAGCCGTGAATAATCTCATAAGCGAGCCCGGCAGCCGGATCCCTTCGATCCGCACATGGGACGAGGTGGACAATCTGAGCGAGGCAGAGTGCGACGAACTGGCGTGGGAGCTGGACGTGGACTGGTACGACTCCACCGGCATGAGTCTGGAGGAAAAGCGGAACACGATCAAGCTCGCGCAGCAGATCAAGCGCAAGCGAGGGACGAAGTGGGCCGTCGAACGGCTGATCTCTGCATACTTCGGCGAGGGTTACGTCGTGGAGTGGTACGAAATGGGCGACAGCCCGTACACCTTCGTGGCCCTGACTACCAACACACACACGGACGCCCGCAATTTTGAGAAGTTCGTGGAGGCCGTAAAGGCTGCGAAAAATTCGCGCTCACATCTCGTGGGCGTTTTTTATTTCTGGCAGCAGGGCCCGGATCCCGGCATTGAGTACAGACTGGACACCAGCCTGCACCGGTACGACTTCGTGAAGTGTGGCACCCGGCCAAGGATCGCCACGGTGGGCTTTATCGTCAAGCCGGGCATAGAGCTGGAGCCGGACGAGACGCTGCACCGGTATGGCTTCACCCATGCGGGCGAGTTTGGGTGTGGCACATATCCACGGCCCGGCACGCTGGGCGCTGCGGTAAAGGCCGGGATCCCTGCGGATCCTGACGTGCAGGCGCTCCGGTACGACTTCGGGAGAAAAGCCGGGACATATCCAAGGCCCGGTACCATGGGGCAGGCAATACGGCGGCCGATCCGGGCAGAGCCCGCGGCTGGCTTCCTGCTTTACCCTCACCCGAAAACCGGGGATCTGATATGCGGGACATACCCGCGACCGGGGACGCTGGGAAGCGTGCTGCAGCAGCGGGTAGCTGACGAGCTGGCGGCCGTCCTCTATTCCTACCAGCACACCAAAGCGGGGACGGTAAAGTGCGGTACCGTGGGGGGCAGGTACAATCGGCGAGGCCCTCACCAACAAAGCAGCTACAGCTCCGGGCCTCACGTTCACGGCGTACAGCTTCGTGAAATGTGGGACGAGGCGCTGCGGTGAATAAATAAAACCGAAAGGAGGACACAGTATGGGCTACTTTTACGACAGCTTTATGGGCCACCGAAGGAACCAGTGGCTCCGCTCGATCCACGCCGTAGAGGTACAGACCGGCGGCAGCTGGCACCGGGGGACGATCAACAAGAAAACGATCGAGGGCGACACCCTCACTATTCTGGCGACCTTCCCCAGTCTGGACTCCGTGGCCTGCACGATCGACGCCTCGCGCCTGATTGACACACGCGGGGAAGTCGCTGCATATCAGCAGCGCACGATCAACAAGGTAGAGGGACAGGGCACCATGATTAAGCTCGCGATCCCGATCTACGAAGTAACAGCCTAAAAGGAAGGAGGTAAACAGGCATGTATAACGCAACGTACTGGCTCGACAGAGTGGTGGACGAGGAAACAGAGGAAGTCATTCAGGAAGGCACAGACCAGAGCGCCGGGCATTTCAACAACATGGAGGAAGGCATTTCCGACGCACATCTGGCGACCGCCCTTCTTTTGATCTCCGCTTCCTTATCAGCCGATCAGGTAGCCACCGAAGAACAGACGATCACTCTCGAAAACTCCGAGAGCTTCCCGTTCAACAACTCGGTGGAAACCGTAGCCCTGAATACGGCCCGAAACTTCACGGACTACACCGTGGAGGCCGAAGTGCTGGAGCATGACGGAAACGTCGGAGACGTGAAGATTTTCAGCCGCCTGCTGAACGGCTTCAAGGTGGCGTATGACGGCAGCGCCAAAAACGCCACTATCAAACTGAGAATTAAAGGAGGAATGTAACCATGGCAGATCAGAACAATGTAAAGGTTATTGAAAAGAACGCAGGCCCGAAAATTGCCTACGAGCAGACGGGCACCTGCCTGATCTTCGGCGACTATGAGCTGATGATTAACGCGGCAAAGTACCAGAAAGACTGGGACGTGACCGTGGATATTTGCAAAGACAAAGCCGGAAACCTTACGATCGGCACCGAGTCGGGGCTGCGTTATGTGGCGCAGGTAATGATCCCGGCGGCCACCTACACCGAGACACCGATCCAGACAGAGGAAGGGGCCGAGCCTCTGGCAGAAGGAAGCGGTGACGGCATGAACAGCACCGTGCAGAGAGAGCAGAACCCGCTCGACATGGGCGACGTTACTCTCGTACTCTGGAGCATTGAATAAGCAAAAAAGGAGGATATGACAATGGCAAACTTTGATCTTTCCAGTCTGGCACTCAAAAGCGTGTGCCCGAACAATGAAATTTTTGTGGACGACGCGGATCTGCCGTCCGTTATGGTGTATATCCCGAAATTTAAGAACAGCGACGTGCTGACCGGTGGCAACGACAGCACCCACCCGGCTTTTATCGTAAACGGGCAGGAAATCCCCGGCTTTTGGTACTCCAAGTACCAGAATGTCGTACACACCACCCAGCTGACTGACGGCAGTATCGCGGCAGCGTACAGCCTGCCGGGCGAGGATCCGACCGCAAGTATCAACTTCGACACCGCCCGCTCCCGCTGCGAGGCAAAGGGCGCAGGCTGGCACCTCTCCACCAACGCCGAGTGGGCCGCGATCGCTCTCTGGTGCAAGAAAAACGGCTTCATGCCTTACGGAAATAACAACTACGGAAAGGACACCCGCGAGAGCAACTACAAGGCGATCCCGACGACCTTCTACGGCCCGGACAGCGATCAGCCGGAAGGCACCACGGCCAGAGTGGCAACTGGCACCGGCCCGCTCACATGGAGCCACGACAAAACTCTGAGCGGTATCTGGGATCTGAACGGTAACGTGTGGGAGTGGCAGGGCGGCATCCGCCTTGTATGGGGCGAGCTCCAGATCCTCGCCAACAACGACGCAGCGGATCCGGACAACCCGCAGAACACGACCAGCGTGTGCTGGAAAGCTATCAATGCGGCCGACGGCTCTCTCGTAGAGCCTGAGTGCGAAGTGGGTGACAGCTCCGCGACTCTCTCCGGCAGCACCGTGAAGCTGGACTATGTAAGCGGTGCATGGCAGTGGACAACGACCGTCGCAAGCCCTCAGGACGCAAGCCGCAGCTGCGCCTTTGGTAAAGTTACCGCAGCGGCAGCAGTCGGAAACGCCGCCAAGATCCTGCTCCGCTCCCTCGCCCTTCTCCCGGACGAAGGCGCTCAGGAAGCTGACTACGAAGGCGACTACTTCTGGTGGAACAACGGCGTAGCCGAGCGCTGCGTGATCCGCGGGGGCGCCTGGGGCAACGGTGCGCCCGCTGGTGTGTTCGCCTTCCACGGCACCCATCCCCGCTCCGGTGCGGGCGGCTCCCTCGGCTTCCGCTCCGCTTTTATCCCGGAAATCGGGTAATCTGGCAATCTGAAAATCTGGCTAAGGGGCGGCCCACCAAAGCCGCCCCTTTACCACAGTAAGGAGAAACAACATGGACAACCTACAACTCCGGCAGCGTATCGTCCGATCCATGATCCGGGTGGGCGAGCGCACCAACAACATGCGAAAGCCGGAAAAATTCGAGTACCGCAAGCACATGACCGCCGCTTTCATGGACATGCTGGAGCTTTGCATTGAGGCGAACCGGGCCAGAGGCCAACGCCGGGTGGAGCTCCAGAACAAAATGGACACAAAGCTGGACGTGCTGCGCTCCCTCGTAGACACGGCAGTTTCGCCGGAGGATCGTCTGATCTCTCCGGGGCTCCACGAAATCTGGAGCAAAGAACTGAACGAAATCGGGCGTATGCTCGGCGGCTGGAAAAAGTCGAACGAGTGAGCCCGTGGGGAATGTGTCGTGATAAAAGGGGGCGCTGCGTGATCCGCGGGGGCAACTGGAACAACGGTGCGAACGCTGGTGTGTTCAACTTCAACGGCAACAATCCCCGCTCCAATGCGAACGGCAACATCGGCTTCCGCTCCGCTCTTGCCTTTTTCGCTTATTTCCTGCGGGCCAAGGCCCAGCAGGGGCACCAAGGCAAAAGGGACGCATTTCCCGGCCGACAAGGCCAAAGATACACGCTCGTGCAGTTCGCCGGTGGAGGCCACCGGGAGCGGCGGGCAAACCGCGCAGGCTGGCCGATCCTGCTATGCGGGTGAAGGACGGCCGGGAACCTGCGGAGCGGCAACCGCCGGGGAACGACCGATCCAAGGAATGTCACACGCGGGCCATTTTTTTGAAATCAAGGAAGGAGTGAAGGCATGGAAGCAATAAACCGGCCCTCCCTTCTGGAGAGGATATACTCGTGGGAAAACCTGCTGAACGCATACCACGAGGCAGCAAGAGAAAAGTGGTACCGGGACGACGTGACGGCCTTCTCGGCTCGGCTGGAGGAAAACCTGATCAGCATACAAAACGACTTGATCTGGCGCACATACACCGTGGGCCGATACCGGCAGTTTTACGTCTCGGAGCCAAAGCGTCGGCTCATTATGGCGCTGGGCTTCCGGGATCGCGTCGTTCAATGGGCCATTTATTTGCAAGTAAACCAAGAGCTCGACAATGGCATGATATACCACAGCTACGGGTGCAGAGTCGGCAAAGGCACCACCCGATCGGCTGAGCGGCTCCAATACTGGGCCGCGCTCGTTGACCGCAAAGCCGGGCCACCGTGGCACTACTTAAAACTGGATATTTCAAAATATTTCTACCGAGTGGATCACAGTGTTCTGCTCGGTATTTTATCGCGGAAATATCCGAGCGAGGACGGTTTTCTCTGGCTCATGGGCGTGATCATCAACTGCGACCATACACCCTTCGGCCTGCCTCCGGGCAAGTCGGCCGACGAGGTGCCGCCAGCGGAGCGGCTTTTCGAGGTGGGTATGCCGATCGGCAACCTCACCAGCCAGCTGCTCGCAAACGTCTGTCTCAACGAGCTGGATCAGTATATCAAGCACGAGCTGAAAGCTCATTTTTACGTCCGGTATATGGACGACATGGTGCTGCTGCACCGGGACGCCAGCGTGCTGAATGAATGGCGGGCACTCATTGAGGGCTATCTCAACGAAGTGCTGCACCTCGAACTCAACAGCAAGACCACGATCGGCCTCGTGAAGCACGGGATCACCTTCGTGGGCTGCCGCGTTTTTCCGGGCGGCCGGAAACCCACGAGGCAGAGTATCAAGAAAGCCAAGGCCCGTATGTGCTATATCGCCAAGGAATACGAGGCCGGGCTGATTGACTTCGACGCGGTGGACGCCACCATGCAGAGCTACTTCGGTATGCTGGGCCACTGTTCGACGCACGGGCTCCAGAAGTGGATCGAAAACAACATCAAATTCAAACGCAGGGACGGCGAACAGTCTCAGGAGGTGAACACATGGACATAACAGCGATCATTATAGCCGCAAGCATACCCTCGGCGCTGACTGGCTTCTGTTTTTGGCTGATCGAGCAGCGACTCCAGAAACGGGAAAAGAAGCGCGACGACGAGGAACAGAAGCGCCGGGCCGCTGAGGAAAAGCGGGAAAGGAACCGCGAAAAGCAAGAGCTTTTTCTGGTGCAGGGCGTCGGGGCTGCGATCGCTCTCGGCGAGGCAACGGCCAGAGCCGTGCAGCGGATCCCGGACGCAAACTGCAACGGCGACATGCACGCCGCGCTGGAATATGCGGCAAAAGTGAAGCACGAACAAAAGGACTTTTTGACCGAGCAGGGGATCGGCGCACTGTTCGACTAAGGGAGGTGGAAACCATGCACGGAGAATACGAAGAAATCACCGTGGAAGCCGAGGATCCGCAGGCGCAGATCGAACGGCTCACACTGGAGAACCAGAAGCTCAGGAAACAGATCCGGCAGCTGAGGGCGGCGGCCAAGCTCAACAAAAAAGTGGAGTTTTCAAAGCTCATTTTCGTGGGCGTGAGCGTCGTCACCGTGGCGATCGTTCTGTTTTCCTGCCGCATGATCTGGATCACCATGGACACCTCGGCGCTGGCCTACCTGATCCCGGCAGTATTCACGGAAATGGCCGCAGCTACGGGCTTTTACTACTCCAAGGCCAAGGCCGAGAACAAGATCAAGCTAATGGCTGCCACCGGTGTGCAGCCGGAGGCGTCCAACTTCAACGACATGTAAGGAGGTGCAGGCATGGGACTGACCGGAAAGACCAACGAGGAAAGGATCTGGAACTTCCTCAAAGGCAAGGGCCTGAGCGACCACGGCGTCGCTGGGCTCATGGGGAATTTATACGCCGAGAGCGCACTCAATCCCCACAACCTCCAGAACACATACGAAAAGAAGCTGGGGTACACGGACGACGCCTACACAGCCGCCGTAGACTCTGGCGACTATACCAACTTCGTGAGGGACTCGGCAGGCTTCGGGCTGGCCCAGTGGACATACTGGAGACGCAAGGAGGGCCTGCTGGCCTATGTGCGCAGCCTCGGCAAGTCCGTGGGCGATCTGGAGGCTCAGCTCGGCTATCTTTTCAAGGAGCTGAGCGAGGGCTACGCCGGAGTGCTGGACACGCTCAAAACGGCCACCAGCGTGCGGCAGGCGTCCGACGCGGTGCTGCTGAAATATGAGCGCCCGGCCAATCAATCTGAAGCAGTAAAACAGAAAAGGGCAGGCTTCGGCGAGAAGTACCTCAAAAAGTACGCAGCCGAAAGCAAGCCCGGAAAGGAAGGCAACAACATGAGCAATAGTTCACTGGTGGACTGTACGAGGTACAGCCCGAACCACAGCGGAAAAAGAACGCACACCATTGACACACTCACCCCTCATTGTGTAGTCGGCCAATTATCGGCCGAGAGGATCGGCGACTGCTTCCCCAAAGGCAGGGAAGCGAGCTGCAACTATGGCATAGGCTACGACGGCCGCGTCTGCCTGATCGTTGACGAGTGCAACCGGAGCTGGTGCAGCTCGTCCAATTCAAACGACCAGAGGGCGATCACGATCGAGTGCGCCAGCGATAAGACTCACCCCTATGCCATGAAGTCGGCCGTCTACGAGAAACTGATTAAACTCTGCGCCGACATCTGCAAGCGCTACGGCAA
>OLPX01000959.1_pt1 | contig 23373 bp, 26 predicted proteins | sample 1672491 | NCBI WGS metagenome assembly OLPX01 (sample SAMEA3136692, study PRJEB25190) | human gut metagenome | biome: human gut; feature: human-associated habitat; material: faeces | place: Austria | collected 2013 | reverse complement strand
GCTCACGATTTGAAAACACCTTTGACCGTCATTCAAGGAAATATTGATTTGATAAGTGAAACGGAATTGGATGCAGAGCAGAAATTATACGCTGGGTATATTACGGAAAGTTCGGAACAGATGCAGTCCTATATAAAGATATTGATTGACATATCCAGGGCAGCAGTTGGGTACCAGTTTCGGAAAGAAAAGGTGGACTTCCGCGAGTACATACGAAAATTAAATGTACAGATTGGATCTTTGTGTAAGATAAAAGGAATACATTTGCAGGAAAATATATTGTCCGTACCTCAAAGTTTAGAAATTGACGGTATGTTATTGGAACGTGCGATTATGAATATCGTAAATAATGCTTTGGATTATTCACCGCAGGGAGGGACAATTTATGTAGAAGTGTGTAATTTGGGAAGTAATACGCAAATTTCAATAGCGGATGAAGGCAATGGATTTTCTAAAGAAGCATTGAAACATGCTCATGAAAGATTTTTTATGGATGATCAAAGTCGCGGTTCAAAGATGCATTTTGGTATGGGATTGTATATCGCAGAATCTATTGTAAAACAGCACGGAGGAAATTTGATATTAGAGAATTCAAAACAAACACATGGGGCAAATGTGATTATAAAAATCCCATGTTAGTGGCATTACGGGCAGTAAGAAGAACACTGCCCGTTTTTTTGTGTAAATCTTTATGAAATCTTCAAAATTATCCAATAACATAATCTTAGATTATCACACCAGTTGCAATTGTGGTTAAAAAAAATTCGTTGTCACATTCTGTCGAACGATTTTCAAAATATTATACCATTCATAACTCATCCATAACTCGTTCATAAGTCGGTGTTTTATAATGGCAGATAACGAGAAAAACCAGCAGCAACAAGAAATTCTTGTCCTACTGGTTTCACTCAGAGTCTTTTGTATCGGACTCACTATGTTGAGAGAGGAACTGCTCGGCCATACAATCCACGGTGTTTAACATGAATTTCCGTTCCTTTGGATGGCATACCTGAAATTTCCCTATGAGATGCTTTACATCTAAGTCTTCATCGGAAAGTTCCGGGTGGAACAGGACATCGCCTGAAATTCCTAACCGCCTCACAATAGGGCAGAGGATTTCAAAGGAAGGGTTCATGGAACCATTCTCGATTTTCTGTATGGTTTTAATGGCTACATGGCATTGGTCCGCCAGTTCCTGTTGGGTAAGACTGCATGCCTGCCGTGCAGTGCGGATGCAGTTACCTAAATGTGTTGCTGTGTCTTTCGGCATAATCGTTCACCTCACCTATATTCTATCGTGCCGATTGGGGTTTTCATATTCCCTAATCGTACCGATAAGTATGCATGATAATACCGAAAATGAGAAACAGAAAAAATATTCTGTTCATATATAAATGAAAGTCCTGTTGGGAGGCCCAATAAAAAAAACGGCTTCTCGCAGCAGGGCTTATTCGTGTTTGCCATCTGTGGTTTGCCGTAAGGAGGAAACCATGGGTGGCATTATTTTTGTAAAAGGATACAGGCTCCGGCCGGGTGAACAGCGAAAAAAATCTTAGCTTGCGATGCGGAGTTTTCTACCCACGGACAGGCATTATATTGCGTGTTCAATACCTACAATAATACCTATAACGCATATTATTACCATATCTGGAACCATCACGTCAGGAAGCAATGGAAGCTCCCTGGCGTTTTTCTTTGTCGATTTCTGACGATATTCGCCGATTCCTATTGGAGCAGAGGTCCTCCGTGTTTGTTTCGTGCCTCTATTGAAAATATAGCCCGTGAAAAATTTTCTTAAAAAATTTCCGTTTTCATTTCTGATTTTGAAAAGCTGAATTGTTTTAGTTATTTAAAAGGAAAAAAGAAACATTTCTGCTGCCCGAAAAATTTTTTTGAAAAAATTTTGAAAAACCTTTCCGGTTTGGGGTGGGCAGATCTGTCTTAGTAGTTAAAGGGGACAAAAGGACAGTTCTGCCACTTGGAAAAATTTTTTGAGAAATTCTGAAAAATCTTTCCGGTTTTGCATGGGCAGATTCGTCTTAGTAGTTCAAAGGAGGCGATAAGGACCACTCAAAACTGCATAAGAAAGGGGGAACGATCATGTCGGCTCCCTTAAAAGACAAGGACTGCATCATTGCCATATTTGACAGTTTTGCCAAGACTGTGATGAAGAACGAGTGCAGGAATGCAGTGGATGAAGAAAAAAGAAAACGAGAAAGAGAACAGGCGGTAACAGAGAAGCTGCAGTATCTGTTTGAAACACAGGTGCAGGATGATGTCTATCCGTCCGAGCATCTGGTTCTGCAGGGGAAATCCCACATCTGTGTGATTACCAGCGAATGGCTTTACAATGCCATGCTGAAATTATCAGAAACACAGAGGGAGGTGTTGATCCTGGATTTCTGGTATGGGTACACAGATATTGAAATAGCTGCACAGTTTGCTGTTACGCCAAGGACAATCTACAACTGGCGGCAGAAAGCGTTTGCTGCCATACGAAACTATCATGAAAGGAACCATTATGAAAGAAAATGAACTTACATATGAGCTGATCTGTGCCGCTGTAAAAGGCGACCGGGAGGCTCTCGATCAAATTTTAATTTACTATGATGATTATGTCAACACATTAGCGACAGTGAAGGCCGAGGACGCGCAGGGCAATGAGTACCAGTATGTTGACGGCGATCTAAAGACACGGATTCAGATGAAACTGGTTGATGCGATACCGAAGTGGAGGGGATTAAGAAATGTTGACGACAGATTTATTTAGTTTTGCCTTTGTGCCGGACTGGTACGGGCAGTTGGATGAATTAGCGCAAATGGCCCTCCCGGAGCCGTGGCGGTTCAGGAAACCAACCAATGTGACGAAGAACCAGGACACACCTATTCTGGAACGCTATATACATATGATTTTTCGCAAACAATGCATTGAGTTTAATTCAGCAGAAGATGCCAGAAAAGCAGCACAGTTTTTCCATGTGGAGAACGAGAGGGCCTGTTTCCATACCGGGCTTTACAACAGCCGGTATAAGGGGATTTACGCTTTCTTTGACCGGAACCACAAGAAGGACTCCATGCTGGAATGGTATTTCCGGGGGTTCTGTGACGAGCTGTCACCATGGCTGAGATACATACAGCCCCTTCCTTTGAAACCTTCCTACTACACAGCGAAACGGGGAGCAGGATTTAATCCGGACTGGCCGATCAGGGTAAACGTAGAACACATATTAGGGGATACAGAAAATCTGGAGAGGATTCCGGCGAAAATCCGCAAGGCGAAGAACCTGCCGCTTTTATTTGAAACAGCGGTGGAGCTTGGCAGACGGCGGGCCGTGGTGGAACCGGGGCTTGTTGTTCCGCAGGGATACCAGGGGAAGATACAGTACCTTCTCCCGGTTTATCTGACGAACATGAAAAAGCCAGACCTCGTGATGACGCTGGAAGTGATGGATGGATATTACATGGGACACACCTGCCTGACTCTGGAGATGGCTTACCTAAACGCTAGAGTGGTTGCAAGGCCGTTAGTCCCGTGGCTGACAGAACTTGTGAAATAGGGATAAAAGAATAAAGATAGAGAGACGCCCGACAAAGAAATGCACATGGATTGTGCCTTGTCGGGTGTTTCTGCCCTATAGGGGCTGTGACAGGGTTCGGGGATTTATAACATTTCTCGCTGTGGCGGCAGGGTATCTTGCATATAAATAAAATAAGCCTGTCGAAAGACGGCTTGGAAAGGAGGTGGTGCGTATCCATGCGGCTCCGGCTGTGCCGCATGGAACAGGGGAACAGCCAGCATCCCTGCAGATAGCAGGGGCAACGAAAAATACATATATCAAATGCCTGGTTCGCGAGAAGGCAAAGGATATTTCATAAGGCGGTTTTACAGATGTTCCGGCAGCGTGTCGGAAGGTATCGAAAAAAATCGCTGTGAAGTACCCTATGGTCTTGCTGCGCTTTTTTCAGGCATCCGGGCGGATTTGGGTGTACTTCCGGCACTCAGGTCCGCCTTTTTCTATGTCTTTTGCCGCCCGCTATGGCTATCACAGCCTGTCTGTGAATAACCACAGCATCTCGTGTCCGGGCGGAAAGGACACGACATGGAAAGAAAAAAAGAAAAGTCCGGGCTTACGTTCCGGCAGTTACGGGAGATAGTTGGAAACGGTGCAGGGTATAAAACTCCGACCGCAAGGCAGTTAAGGGAATCCGGGGAAGAACCTGTGGCGGTCCGGGAGATCGGGCCGGACGGGAGCCTGAGTGTGTATCCGGGTGGTTATGCTGTCTACTCCAATGGCAGCGGCACCACCGTGGTCAGTATTGGTGAGTGCGGTGAGTATACATACCAGTTCCACGACGGGGAGGATGGTCTGCCCACAGAGAGCAGACTCCTTCTGGATGGAGATGACTGGAGCATAGCGGTGGCCTTAAAAGGAGAGGAGCAGATCGAGGCGAACCTTATGAACCGGAAAGGTGACCGTAAGGGGAGCAGGCAGTATGAGGATGATTGGGAGCATATCCGGGTGGAAGAGGAAGTGCCGGATGTGCTGGATGCGATCATTCAGATGGACATGCTGTCTGAATTGTTAGCTTGTCTGACTGAGCGGCAGCGTGAAGTTGTTACGGCATACTTTTTTGATGGACTTACACAGCAGCAGATTGCGGACAAGCTGGGAGTCAGTCATCAGGCAGTAGACAACATCCTGAAGCAAGCTCTGAAAAAAATTAAAAAAAATTTTGCATGATGGTTGCAAAACCCTTTCTCCCACGACAACAGGTGAAGGGGTTCATAGAAAACTCCTTCCCGGAGGCACAGCCGCCGGAAACAGATTTGACTGGAAGGAGGATAAGTCAATGGATGCAGCAAAGAGATTCACGATGGACATCGGCACCAGAGATATGGGCAGGCCCATCTGTGACGTACACAAAAGGGGAATCCGTAACCGGGTTCTGGATGCGCTCTTTGGCAGGGAGAACCGTGTGCTGATCATCATGCCCAGTGGATGTGTGGACAGCGTTTCATTCCACCCCGTGGAAGCGCCTGCAGAGGAGGACACTGATGGGAGTTAAAGTTACAGAAAGCACGGCAAAGACCATTTACGTTTGTTCCCCGTATAAGGCAGCTTCCCTTTCAGAAGCGGACCGGGAGTGGGAAATGAAAGAGAACGTAAAAAGGGCAAAACTGGCCTGCCGGATATTAGTGAAGCTGGGGTATCTGCCTCTTGCACCGCATCTGTATTTTACTCAGTTCCTTGAGGATGGTGATGAAAAGGAACGGGAGGAAGGTATAGCGCTTGGGATGCGGTGGCTGGCAGTTTCAGACGAACTGTGGGTATTCGGGGAGCGGATCTCTGACGGCATGAGCCGGGAGATCAGTTATGCCAGGGAACTTGGCATCCCGGTACGGTGCCTGCCGGGACCGGGCAGGCTGATCGAGTGCATCGTGAATGCGTGGAAACAGAGACAGGAAGAACACACGGAGAGCTGCCGGGAGCAGGGCAGCCGAGATCAGGAAGAAAGTGAGGACACGAACCATGAGTAAAAAGGATATGAAAAAAGAAGCAGTCATTTTGAGAGTGAGAAATCTGCACATCCATTTGGACGAGCATATGGAGACCACGAATCATTTTGAAAAGGAAGATACACCATGCTGCTGTGGATGCCAGGGAGAAGATGTGGAAATCGATCTGGATGAGCTGGCAGCGGAGATTGCCGGGGAGACCGATATCGAGATGAGCATCGTGAAAGAGGTGCTGGAGGCAGAAGAACGCATCCTGGAGAAGATGGGCGTTGTTGAGGTTGTGGAAGAAGAAACCACAGAGGATGATCCGCAGGAGGCCGGCAGTGCAGCACAGGAGGAGCATATGGCACAGGAGAGCCGTAAGCCGGAAGGCAGTGCATCTGATTTCCTGGAGAACGAGTTCCCTGAGATGTTGGGGCAGCTTCTGGGCGGGGCTATCCTCATGGGTATTATGGAGTCCGTGCTGCCGGAGGGAATGCGTCCGGGAAAGAAATCTGAAACAGGAGGGTTAGGCCATGGCAAAGACCGAAAGTAAAGGAAAGGCAGCAGGCAGCGCTCTGCTTCCGGCAGTCAGCCCGGAGAAGATCGTGAAAGGCATGACTACCATCTTTCAGGGGTTCTCCATTATGTTTGATGGAATGGCAGAGCAGATGCGGCAGATGGAAGGGCTGGCAGAGCAGATCGGGAACGGTCAGCAGATTTCTGAGGAATACCGGGATGAAAAATCGGCCGGGAAGAATGAAGCATCTACCGAAACGGAATCAAAGAGCGTAGATACAGCAGACAGCGGCAACTCAGAAGATGCGCCGCCATGGGAGGAAGAAGATGGAAAGAAAGCACCAGCCGCAATTACCGTGGATGACCTTTTAAAAGTTGCAGCACAGAAGATCACTACGAACCGGAAGAACAGCCCGAAGATAAAGGCATTGCTTACTTCCTATGGCTGCGGCGCAATCAGTGAACTTCCAGAAGATAGGCGGGAGGCGTTCTTAAACGACCTCGCACAGCTGTGATAGTGGATGCCTATGGGAGTACACGCATTATTATCCGCATCCAGTTCCAAGCGTTGGCTGAACTGCCCGCCATCCGCAAGGCTGGAGGAGAACTTCCCGAATGAGAGTTCCTCTTATGCAGAGGAAGGGACGTGGGCGCATGAACTGTGTGAGTACAAGGTAAAGAAGTATCTGCACCGGCGGATGAAACGTCCGCAGTCAGAGTATCTGACCGAGGAGATTGAAAATATCACAGACATTTATGCGGAGTTTGTGATCTCCACGATTGAGGAGCTGAAGGCACAGGGACTTTCTGTGCTGGCACTGGTGGAAGAAAAACTGGATTACAGCCATATTGCACCGAGCGGTTTTGGTACCGGGGATATGGTGATCCTGGCTCCCGGCCTGCTCCATGTCTGTGATTTCAAGACAGGTTCCGGTGTGTTCGTTGATGCAGACCACAATACGCAGATGATGCTGTATGCACTTGGTGCACTGCATGCCTATGACTATCTGTTTGACATCCAGACTGTTTCCATGACCATCATCCAGCCACGGCTTGAGAATATCAGTACGTTTACCTGTACGAAACAGGAACTTCTGGATTGGGCTGAGAGCATCCGGCCGGTGGCAAAGATGGCATTTGAGGGAAAAGGCGAGCAGAAACCGGGTGACTGGTGCAGGTTCTGTCGGGCAAAAGCTATGTGCCGCGCAAGGGCAGAGGAAGCCCTGGCACTGGCGAGAGAGGAATTTCTTGACCTGGATCATGGGGCGCTGGCGGATGAAGTGGAACTGACCGATGCCACGGCACCTTACAGCCCGGACACAGAAGCCCCCACCTTCAAGTCTCCGGCCTTGGTCTCCCAACAGGAGATTGAAGCCATCCTTCCGACACTGAACCGCATATCCGAGTGGATCACCGTCGTATTTGCTTATGTTTCCAGCGAGGCGATCAACCACGGTGTTGTCTGGTCCGGCTATAAGGTAGTGGAGGGCAGGAGCAAGCGGCAGTTTACAGACACAAAGGCAGTAGTGGATGCCGCAGCGAAGGAAGGCTTTACGGATGTGTATAAGCAGGAGCTTATCTCGCTTACGGAATTTGAGAAGATGATGGGCAAAAAACGGTTTGCACAGATACTGGGTGAGTTTGTGGTCAAGCCGCCCGGTAAGCTGGCGCTGGTACCGGAAACAGACCCTCGTCCGGCAGTGGACTTAAACGGGACTGCCGAAGATGAATTTGAAGTGCTGGATCAGTGATCCAGTTAAGAAATGAATATAGGAGGACAACGACTATGGCAACTAATACAAACCCTACGAAAGTGATCATTCCCTGCCGGATTTCCTTTGCAAACATCTGGGAGCCGAAGGCAATCAATGGCGGTGATGAGAAATATTCCGTTTCCTGTGTCATTCCAAAGAGTGACAAGAAAACCCTGGCCCGTATCCAGAAAGCAGTGGAGGCGGCAAAAGAGGATGGCAAGACACGCAAGTGGAGCGGAAAAATCCCGCCGAACCTGAAGCTGCCCCTGCGTGACGGGGATATCGACCGTCCGGATGATGAGACCTATCAGGACTGCATGTTCGTCAATGCCACATCGAAAGATGCACCGGGTATTGTTGACCGCCGGGTACAGCCTGTGACTGACCCGATGCTGGTTTATTCCGGGTGTTACTGCAACGTCAGCGTAAATTTCTATCCGTTCAATGCCAATGGCAACCGCGGTGTGGCGGCCGGACTTTCCAATATCCAGTTCGTGAAAGACGGGGAACGTCTATCCGGCAGGGCATCTGCGGAAAGCGAATTTGATGCACTGGAAACGGAAGAGGAAGAGGTTCTGGGCGAAGATATGCCGGATTTCCTGAAATAAAGCAACACAGCAATGAAATGATGGGAGCCGGGAAGGAGGCGGATGCCTTCTCCCGGAGTTCCCATTACATGGGGTGATGAACATGAATGAGATTTATACAGACAGCAGACCGCCGGACAGTCCGCAGGTGCTTTCCATTGACCTGGAGACCTACAGCAGTGCAGACCTTTCCAAGTGTGGTGTGTACCGGTATGTGGAGGCAGATGATTTTGAAATCCTGCTGCTGGCATACGCCTTTGACGAGGATGAAGTGCGGATTGTGGATATGGCATGTGGGGAAAGTGTGCCGCAGGAGATATGGGATGCCATTGACAATCCCGGCATTATCAAAGCGGCATGGAACGCACAGTTTGAGCGTACCTGCATCGGACATTACCTGGGGCGGGTACTCTCCCCGGACGGCTGGCAGTGTTCCATGATACACGCGGCATCCCTTTCCCTTCCACTTGCACTGAGGAATGCAGCATTGGTGTTAAAGACCGGGGAGCAGAAAGATCGGGCGGGGGAGAACTTAATCAAATATTTTTCTGTGCCGTGTAAGCCGACAAAATCAAATGGAGGGCGCACACGGAACCTTCCGCAGCATGATCCGGAAGGGTGGCGGAAGTTTAAGGATTACTGCCTGCAGGATGTCCGTACTGAGCGGGATATCCGCAAACGGTTAGAGGCATTCCCGATGCCGGAGGCTGAATGGAACTACTATCACATGGATCAGCGGATCAATGACCGGGGTGTCAGGATCGACACGGTACTGGTGGAGCAGGCGATTGCCTGTGACCTGATGCTGTCGGATGAGATGACAAAAAAAGCCTATGAACTGACTGGCCTTGAGAACCCGAACAGCGTCAGCCAGCTAAAACAGTGGCTGGAGGAAAAAGGCATCCCGATGGAGAGTCTTGGTAAAAAGGATGTGGCGGCAATGATCGCAGAACTGGATAAGAACGGATGTGACCAGGAAGCACTGGATATGCTGAAACTCCGGTTGCAGATGGCGAAAAGTTCTGTGAAGAAATACCAGGCGGCGGAGCGGTATGTCAATCAGGATGGCAGGGCAAAGGGATTGTTCCAGTTCTACGGGGCCAACCGCACGGGCCGCTTCTCAGGCAGGGGGATTCAATTGCAAAATCTTCCCCAGAACCACATTTCCACACTGGATGAAGCAAGGGAACTTGTGAAGATGGGATGTTTTGAAGAGGTGGAAATGCTCTACGGCAATACGCCGGATGTGCTGTCCCAGCTGATCCGTACTATGCTGGTTCCAAAAGAAGGCTGTGAGTTTATTGTTGCGGACTTCTCAGCGATTGAAGCCAGAGTACTTGCATGGGAAGCGGACGAACAGTGGCGGCTGGATGCATTTGAAAAGGGGGCAGACATCTACTGTGAGTCTGCCAGCCAGATGTTCCATGTGCCGGTAGTAAAACATGGCGTGAATGGTGACCTCCGGCAGAAGGGTAAAGTAGCGGAATTAGCCTGCATTGCGCGTAACAGCATGGTGCTGACGAGTCAGGGGCTTGTTCCTATTCAGGAGGTAACTATAGGGCATCTGGTATGGGATGGTGTGGAATGGGTACACCACCAGGGACTGATTTTGAAAGGTCAACGGCCAATCCTACATTATGATGGCTTATCAGCTACCCCGGAACATCTAGTGTATGTTGAAGGTAAAGATAAACCGGTACCTTTTTCTTACGCAGCGGTGCAGCATCTCCCGCTTCAGCGGATAGACAGGCACGGTTATTCCGAAGATGTGTACTACGGATTTACGGTTGTTTATGACCTCCTTAATGCAGGTCCCCGGCATCGGTTCACTGTAGACGGCTGTCTGGTGCATAACTGTGGTTACGGCGGCTCCGTGGGCGCACTGATTTCCATGGGTGCGTTGGATATGGGGCTGAAAGAATCAGAGCTGCCGGACCTGATCCAGAACTGGCGAGAGGCAAACCCGAAAATCGTGCAGTATTGGTGGGACGTGGAGAAAGCGGCGGTGGAAACCGTAAAAACCCATGAAGAACACAGTATCAAGAGAATCCGTTTCCAGTATTATTCCGGTACGCTGTGGATGGTGCTGCCATCGGGCAGGAAACTGGCATATCTCCAGCCGAAGCTCCAGCCGAACCGGTTCGGGCGGATGAGCCTGACTTTCTGTGGGACAGGGGCAAATAACAAGTGGCAGAGGCAGGAGACGTATTCTGGAAAACTCGTGGAGAACTGTATTGCCGCAGGGACGGAAGTTCTAACGGATAGAGGGGTTATCGCTATTGAGAAAGTTATGCCGGGTGACCTGCTGTGGGATGGTGTGGAATGGGTGCCGCATGAGGGGCTGATTGATAAAGGAATGCAGGAAACAGTAATTGTCAGTACCGGATGTGGCAGCGGACTGCATATGACGGCCGGACACAAAATCCTGACGGAGAAAGGATGGTGCGAATGTGGGAAAAGTGATGGACTTAGTTGGGCAGAAGTTTGGACGCCTCACTGTATTGGAAAGGGCAGAAAACGACAGGCACCACAAAACACGCTGGCTGTGCCAGTGCGAATGCGGAAACCAGAAGGTCATTTCCGGGGATTTATTACGGAATGGAAAAACCACTTCCTGCGGATGTTTCCGTTTCCACGATTTAACAGGGCAGACCTTTCATTTCCTGACGGTATTGAAACGGGCAGAGAACACAAAGCAGGGGAAAACGCAATGGCTGTGCAGATGTGTATGCGGAAAAGAAACCATTGTTCCGGCGGGCGATCTGACCAGAAAAAAATATCCAACAAAGTCATGCGGCTGTATGTCAAAGCACCTGATCTCAGAGCATCAAAAGACACATGGGATGAGCAGCCATCCAGCATGGGCGGTTTGGCATTCGATGAAACAGCGGTGCCTGGACCCGAACCATCCTGCTTATCACAATTACGGCGGGCGTGGAATTACAGTGTGCCGGGAGTGGCAGGACAGTTTCGAGCGTTTCTGGGCAGATATGGGTTCTTCATATCATCCCGGATTGGAAATCGACCGGATAGACAACAGCAGGGGATATTGTGCGGAAAACTGCCGATGGACAACCAGAAAGATCAATTCCAGAAACAAGAGGACCAATCGTGTGATCGATACGCCATATGGAAAAATGACCGTAGCAGCACTGGCGGAACTGACAGGAATCGGGGTAACGACTCTGCTGTACCGTCTGGATCACGGCTGGCCGGCAGAATATCTGTGCGTCCCTCCGGATTTCAAGAACGAGTATACGACATCAGGAATTGCGGTCCGAGGCACAGATTTTGTGTATTTGACAGAGGAACAGGAAAGCTGCGTATCGTGAGCAACTGCACACAGGCAATCGCCAGGGATATCCTGACGGAAGCGATGTGGCGGCTTGAGAAAGCCGGATTTGAGATCGTGGGCCATGTGCATGACGAAGTCATTATTGAAGCACCCATCGGGAAGTACACACCGGAAGATATCTGTAAGATCATGGCGGCTAATCCCCGCTGGTGTATGGACTTACCGCTGGCGGCGGCCGGGTATCGCGGCGATTATTATTTTAAGGATTGAGGTGGCAGCATGGCTCATGTGATGGAAATGAAAGACGGAAAAACAGCCACGATATTTGGATTTAGGGATGTGCTGGAGATGATCGAAGAATATGCCGGACCGGAACCAAGACGTTTTATTGAGGAGCATGTATCTGAGATTGAACAGGATGGGGTGGACTTTCAGGAACAGGAGAAATACTACGAGGACAGGATTGAGAGACTGGAAGACCACCAGAGGGCGCTTCTGAATGATGTGAAAGAAGAAGTGGAAGCTATGGAGCGGCTTTTGGATGCGCCGCGTTTAAACCGTGCAAAGCTGTATGCGGCTGTGAGAAACATCCAGAAGATGGTCTGTGCTGAACTTTAGGGGTACGGCATATACCAAATGGCATCGGAGGATGCGGAAAGCGAGGATTTTGATATGAAAACAGGCAGAAGTTTAAAAGAAGTCATGGCGGAACTGGACCGCCAGAGCAGGGCGAAGAGGGATTATATCGGGCCGGCGGAGGCATTCCTTCTCAGGGATGACGGCCGGACGTTTGAGATCAACCATGTGGTTTCCGGGCAGCAGGAAATTTTTGGTACCAGCCAGCTCTTCCACAGGCAGGTGGCATCGGCGCTTGGCATCCCGGCAAAGTATTATGACATGATGTCGGCGCGGAAACCGGAACTGCTGGCAGAAAATGTAAACGCATGGTTTGCGGATAAGACAGGCAGCTATATGATCCGCTCCATGGATTATGGCAGCGGTCCGGTGGCAAGGGCGCTCCTTTCAGAACGGTACCGCCGAATTGACAATATGGAGATCGCCACGGCAGTCCTTCCGTTATTTGCAGGACAGGAACAGTATGAAGTGGTTTCCTGCGAAGTGACGGAGAATCGGCTGTATTTAAAAATCGTGAATCATCGGCTGGAGATGGCCGTTGTTCCGGGAGACTATGTGCAGGCCGGCGTGGTGATCTCAAACTCAGAGGTCGGACTTGGCTCCGTTTCCGTACAGCCGCTGGTCTACCGACTTGTGTGTACGAATGGGATGGTCGTCAATGACATGGGTGAAAGGAAGAACCATGTAGGGAGGGCAGCCAGGGCATTAGAGGACAGCTTTCACATTTATTCGGATGAGACCATCGAAGCAGAGGACAAGGCATTTCTTCTGAAACTCCGGGATGTGACGGCTGCGGCGATTGAGGAGAGCCGTTTTGCACAGGTGGTCGGCAGATTAAAAGAGGCGGCTGGTGTGCCGATTACAGGAAAAGTGTCGGAGGTGGTGGAACTTACCGGCCGCAGCTATGGGCTGAACCAGGACGAGCAGGACAACATCCTGCAGTATCTGATTTCCGGCGGTGACCTTTCACAGTATGGTTTATCCAATGCCATCACGCGGGCAAGCCAGGATGTAGAGTCTTACGACCGGGCGACTGCGTTGGAGGCCATCGGCTGGCAGGTTGCTGCCATGGCGCGGCAGCAGTGGAAGGAGATGAATGGGTAATGCCAGAGAGAGATTTTGGCTTCCGTTGGGTGACACACTCATCTGAAACCACTGCCGGTCATTCGTCCAGGCATTCCCACTCTGATCCGACCGCAGACGCAGCTATTGGCAACCTTATGCGGGAGGAAAGAAAAAAGCATCCGTCCAACGGGCATGGGAAATCCAGGCGGAAGAAAAACAGCAGCCGGCGGATACCAGGAGGAGGAAGAAGAAGTGAGGGAAAATGAAGTAGAAAAGGCATTTGTGGATGCAGTCAAAGAGGCCGGAGGTAAAGCGGTGAAGTTTACCAGCCAGACGATGAACGGGGTGCCGGACAGACTGGTTCTGTTGCCCTGCGGCAAGTGCGCTTTTGTAGAGCTGAAAGCTCCCGGAAAACAGATGCGGAGGCTGCAAAGAAAACGGAGGGAGCAGTTACTGACGCTTGGATTTCCTGTGTTCTGCGTAGACCGACTAGAACAGATACAACCGGTCATGAAAGCGCTTGGGGAGTGGGAACCGGGAGAACCGGTCCCAACAGGAGTAGGGGCAGAAATCCCGGAACTGATAAATATGATACTGCCGGGAGGAGGTGATGCCGAATGAAGTTCATACCGCATGATTATCAGAGTTATTGCACGGAGTATATCAAAACCCATCCTGTTGCAGCTTTGTTTCTCGATATGGGCTTGGGTTGAGGTAAGACAGCCATCACTCTGACGGCTGTGAATGACTTAATGTTGGATACCTTTGACGTGAGCAAGGTGCTGGTAGTGGCTCCCCTCAGAGTAGCACGGGATACATGGCCGGCAGAAGTTGAAAAGTGGGAACATCTGAAGTTCCTTTCCATTTCTGTCATCGTTGGGGACGTAAAGACACGGATCGGGGCACTGAACCATCCGTCTCTGGTGTATGTCATCAACCGGGAGACGGTCAAATGGCTGGTGGAGTATTACGAGAAAAATGGTCTGCGGTGGGATTTTGATATGGTGGTGATTGATGAACTTTCCTCCTTCAAAAACCATCAAAGTCAGAGGTTCCGTTTCCTCCGGAAGATCCGTCCGTTTGTAAAGCGGTTTGTTGGCCTGACTGGTACGCCGACTTCCAACGGTCTTATGGACTTATGGGCAGAGATTGGGATTTTAGATGGAGGACAGCGTCTGGGGAAATTTATCGGTCGGTACCGGGAAGCCTACTTCAAAGCCGGCAGTATGAATCCGCAGACTGGTGTGGTGTTCCAGTATGTTCCAAGAGAGGGAGCAGAAGAACAGATCTACGAAAAGATTTCAGACATCACGATCTCAATGAAGGCCCTGGATTATCTCAACATGCCAGAGTGTGTGATGGCTTCCCATGAAGTGGAGATGAGCACGCAGGAAAAGAAACTCTACGATATGCTGGCAAAAGACCTGCTGATCCCGTTGGAAGATGGTGATATAGACGCTGTCAATGCCGCAGCTCTTTCCGGGAAACTCCTGCAGATGGCAAACGGCGCTGTGTATGATGAGAATGGCACGGTCCGCAGGATTCACAACCACAAGCTGGAAGCATTGGAGGATTTGATCGAAGCCGCCAATGGGCAGAGCGTTCTGGTAGCGTACTGGTTCAAGCATGATAAGAAACGTATTGAAGAACATCTCACAAAGATGGGATGCTCTCCGAGGGACATCAAGAACAGTGAGGATATCCGGGATTGGAATGCAGGGAATATCCCGGTTGCACTGATCCATCCGGCAAGTGCCGGACATGGTCTGAACATTCAGCAGGGAGGGCACATCCTGATCTGGTTCGGACTGACCTGGAGCCTGGAACTTTACCAGCAGACCAATGCCCGACTCTGGCGGCAGGGGCAGACAGATGTGGTGACAATCCATCACATCATTACGAAAGGCACAGTGGATGAAGATGTGATGGCGGCACTGGAAGAAAAGGACGTGACGCAGGAAAAGCTGATCGCTGCGGTCAAGGTCAGACTTGGCCGGTAAGGGCATAGTGCCCGTTAAGACAAAAACACACGATTCGGACGGAAGGAGGACGATTCATGGGACGACCGAAGAAAGAAAAATATGAAATAGAGGAGCGGTTCCTGACGGAAGCCCTCCTTCTGGCCGGATCATATTCGGATGCCGTAAAGGAAAAGAAACAGCTTCAGGATTTGATGACGGGGGAGTTTGAATATACCGAGGACATGGCAATCCAGGATTTGATCGGAGGAGGGCAGCAGGAAGGGGAGCGGGTACAGACCAGCAATATTTCCAATATCCCGGAAAGGGCGGCAATCCTGCTGGCGGATGGGTATGTGGAGAAACAGAAATACCGGATGCAAAAAGAAGCGCAGAGGAGGATGGATGAATACCGGAAACTCTGTGGGCAGGTGGAGATTGTGGAAACTGCCATGAATGAGCGGATGGATGACAGGACAAGGGCTGTATTTGTACAGTTCTATGTGGAGCATCGAAAGAAATGTCAAATTGTCGATGAATACAGTTGCCAGTTATACAGGTCACAGGTGGAACGTGCGATGTCAGATGCCATTGACAGTATTGCGGAAGAACTGGCATATCGTGAGTTTATTGATTCATGCGAGAGGGAAGAAGGAGTGTGAATGGGATGGGAAGGCCGAAGAAACCAGTATATACAGCAAGTGAAGATTATTTGTCATTCACTGAAGAACTGATACACAGTTATCCATCTATCAAGGAGTACTGCCTTCGTTATGAGCAATCACACAAAGGGCTGCTGGAAAAACTGAGCCTGCAGGAAGTCTATGCTTCAGAAAGATATGGGTATGATGAACCCTTCATTCAGTACAGTGCGGCGGAAGGAAGAGAGAAAGATGCACTGGAAGAATATCTTGACGCTAAGAAAAAAATATTTTTTCTGGAGCATCATATTGAAAATATGGAGGACGTCCAGATGAAAGCGGTAGCGTCTGTGTTATTTTTGGAGCAGGAACCACAGAAAAGTGCGGTCGTTTCAGTGGAGGGGCATGTTATTTCCCAACGGACTGTTTGCAGGGAAAAGCAGAGGGCGATTGCTTATATCGCGTGGTGTATCGAGGGGTATTCTAAGTGGGAAGCCAATGCACTGTTTGGATGAGATGATAAAAAACGGAGGCTCGGATGTCATTATTTGATGTCCGGGCTGATTTTGTGCGTTAAAATGAATTTTTTTGTATTTGGCATGACGGGTGCGGTATTTGGCATTTTCTTCTTCATAAATGGCGTTCAAACAGGGTGTTTTTGTTACGTTTTCTCTGGTATTATTTATAATGCCGAGAGGCGGAGGATAGAGATGTCCTCCAAACATAAAGCTGGAGCAGGAGCGATTCTGTTTCCAGCTTTTTCTTTTGCAGACACCACGGGAGGTGAGAGGGTTGGGCAGGAAAAACAGGAGGAAGGAATCAGCGTATTCCCGGAAGATGAGAAATCCGGAGAAACTGATATCCAAACCGCAAACAGACATCGTACATAACGGCGCGGCTCCGGTCAGAGGCGACATTTGGTTTGCAGAGCTTGGGAAGCATCCGGGGACGAGTGTCCAGGAAGGATGCCGACCGGTGTTTATTATGAGCAATGATACGGCAAACGGGCATTCCGGCACTGTGACAGTCGTGCCGATGACTTCCAAGAAGAAAAAAGCATATCTTCCAACGCATGTTTTGACGGGAGCATCTGACTGCCCCAATCTGGAACCTTCCATGGTGCTGGCGGAGCAGGTGACTACCATTGGCAAGTGCGCCCTCAAAAGTTTTGTAGGGCATGTTGGAGAGGACAGAATACATGAGATTGAAAAGGCTGTGGAAATACATCTCGGTCTGGGTGGAAAGATTCGGGATAAATGAGCGCAGTCTTTTATGTCCGGATTTTACATTCAGCAAGATTTCTAACCAGGATGGGAGATGATAAATTGTGGGAACTACCAGTAACGGCCGTGCGCCGGTGAATTTTGTAAACATCCCGGCGGATCTGAAAGCGTCCTGCCGGTTCTGTGTATGGAAGATGGAGAAAGGAAAAGGCAGGTCGGCAAGGCTTACCAAGGTACCCTATGACCCGGCAACCGGGAGAAAGGCGCAGAGCAATAACGCTGCAACATTCTCGGATTTCAACACAGTCATTAAAACTTATGCAATGGGCGGGTATGACGGCATCGGTATCCGGGTAGATAACGGCATCGGTGCTTTTGACATCGACCACTGTATCCGTGAGGACGGGAGCCTCAACGATGTGGCAGCTTCCGTGCTTGGAATCTTCAAAGAAGCTTATGTTGAACGATCCCCGTCCGGAACCGGCCTGCGCGGGTTCTTCCATGTGGATGTGGATTTTAATTTTGACAAAACCATTTATTACATCAATAACCGTACCCTTGGCTTGGAGGTTTATCTTGCCGGGGCGACAAACCGTTTCGTGACGGTGACAGGAAATAAGTACCGGGAAGGAACCGTCCCAACAGATATGCCTGCACTTCAGACTTTGCTGGATACGCTGATGAAACGAAAGAGCCAGGTGGTGAACACACACATTGAACCGTGTTCCTATCTGTCCGATCAGGAAGTGCTGGAACACGCAGGGAAGTCTGCCAATGGGGAACGCTTCATGGATTACTACGAGGGTAACTGGCAGAAATATTTTGATAACCAGTCTGATGCGGATATGGGTTTCCTTTCCATGCTGGCGTTCTGGTGCGGCTGTGACGAGGAGCAGATTGACCGTATTTTCCGTACCTCCGGCATGATGCGCCCCAAATGGGACCGGCAGCAGGCCGGCACTACTTATGGGGCAATCTCCATCCGGAATGCTGTGTCCACCTGCCGTGCGATCTATCTTCCGGTCGATCCGCAAGACATCACGGACGCAGGGGATGAGTTTCAGAACCTTGACGGGGAAGAGGTGGATTATAACCCGGACTTTTCCCAGATCAAGATCACTCTGGATGAGATGCAGCCGCAGTCCAATCCCCGCTATGGCCGGGATGAGATCGGAGTCGGAAATATGTTCGCAGACTACTTCAAAGGCGTGGCGCGTTATAACCGTGACCGGGGCATCTGGTATGTGTATGACGGGACGGTCTGGCGGGCAGACACGGGAGGGCTGAAAGTTGCGGAACTGGCAAAACTCTTAGCGGACCGACTTTTGACGTATGCGATCAAGATCAAGGAGGAGGATACCAGAAAGCGGTTCATCGACCGCATCCGCAAGCTACAGCAGAGGAAACACCGGGAAACCATGTTAAAAGATGCGAAATCCGTGTATCCTCTGGCGATGTCCTTTTTTGACCGGGACATTTACCTGTTCAACCTTGCCAATGGGACGCTGAATTTGAGAACACTGGAATTTAGGGAACACCGGGCGGAAGACTACCTGACGAAGATTTCCCCGGTCGTTTACGATCCGGAAGCAGACTGCCCGCGATGGACACAGTTCATGGAGGAGGTCATGCAGGGGGATGAAGAACGCATCCGGTATATCCGGAAGGCACTGGGATATGCACTGTCCGGTGATACAAGGATGGAGTGTCTGTTTATTCTCTACGGTGCGACTTCCCGTAACGGCAAAGGTACCATGATGGAGACGTTCCTGCGGATCATGGGCGACTACGGCCGCAACGCCGATCCCGCCCTTCTTGCCATGAAGTTCAACGCACAGAGCAACGGCCCTACAGAGGAAGTGGCGCGGCTTGCCGGCTCCCGGTTCGTGAACATCTCGGAGCCGGAAAAGAAGCTCACCATGGACGCAGCCTTTACCAAGCGTATGACGGGTAATGATTCCATCACGGCACGTTTCCTGCATGAGAACAGTTTTGAGTTCCGGCCGAATTTTAAGATATTCATCAACACGAACCATTTGCCGAACATCACAGACCTTACGTTGTTTGATTCCGGCCGTATCAAGATCATCCCGTTCAACCGTCATTTTGAGGAGGAAGAACAGGACAAGGGATTGAAGGCTTTTTTTGCAGAGGAAGAAAATATGTCCGGCATCTTTAACTGGCTACTGGAAGGGCACAGGCTTTTTGAAAGAGAGGGGCTTGCTATGCCAAAATCCGTGCTGGAGGCGACCGATGCTTACCACAAGGAATCAGACCGGATCAGCATGTTTTCAACGGAGTGCCTGGTTACTGAGTATGGGAATAAGCTGGCAAGTAAGGCGGTTTATACGAGGTATGTGGACTGGTGCCGGGATAACGGCTATAAGCCGGAAAATATGAAAAATTTCCGAAAGGGCATGGAAGTGCATTACACATACAACAACAGCGGAAGACCGACAGGCGGAGGAAATCCAACGACTGTTGTTGAGAATGTGAAATTTGCCACGGGTGAGGAACCGGAATTTGAGGTGATTCCGGATGCTTAAAGACGGTTGTTATTTCCACAATGTGAGGTTACTCAAATCCAAAAGAACAGTATTTTGTAGGAATAACGTTTTTTTCATCTCCTACAACCTCCTACAATTCTTGGGACGTGAGATTCAAGAAAACCCTTATTTTACGCTACTTTTTAGCACCTCAAGATGGGATGTAGGAAATGTAGGAAGAAAATAGGTTATTATTTTTTATTGTTTCTTTTATAGAGGATTTATATTTTATCTCCTACATCTCCTACAAAAGAGTAAAAACAGAAAAAGAAAATCAGGAAAATGGCTTGTTTTCAAGGAAAATCGGGGTTTGAAGATTGTAGGAGATGCGGATTTTTGGATGCGTTCATCTCCTACAATCTCCTACATTAGGCTTCATTGTGGCAGATAATAAATCATATCAGGCATCTTTTGCGCCAGCTTACTTTGTGGGAATCCCCTACAGGGTGAGCAGCGGCAAAGGGTGCCTGCTTTGATACATAAACCAAACGAGAGGAGAATTAAAACTATGAGCAGGATTTTAACATGCGAACAGGTGTCAGACGGGCATCCCGATAAAATCTGTGACCAGGTTGCGGATGCCATTGTGACGGACTGTCTGGTACATGACAAGGAAAGCAGGGTAGCGATTGAGTGTCTGTTAAAGGACAGCCGCCTGATCATTGCCGGGGAACTGACCAGTAAGCACCAGCCGGATTACCGGAAACTGGTGGATGATGTGCTGGATCGTATCGGGAAGGGAAAGACGGAATACGGCAGGATGGAGATCGTCAGTCCGCTGGATGTTGCCCTTATGGTAAGGGAGCAGTCCCCGGACATCGCCCTTGGTGTGGATAAGGGCGGAGCCGGAGACCAGGGCATCATGTTCGGGTATGCCACCAATGAAACACCGGAGCTCCTTCCGGTTCCGTTTGCTGTGGCGACCAAGTTCCTGCGGCTTCTGAAGAACCACCCGTCAAAGATGTTCCGGGCGGATGCCAAGGCGCAGGTCAGTTTTGATTACAGCAGCGGACGGATCACCGCTTTCCTCTGCTCCGTGCAGCACAGCCCGGATGTGGAGGTCAGCGATTTCCGCCACATCATCGAGGGAATGATGGTGCTGGCTGCCTGTGAGTACGGGCTGAATGGTGACTTCGTGAAACTGGTCAATCCGACCGGACGGTTTGTGGTCGGCGGCTCGTTTGCTGACTGCGGCGTGACAGGAAGGAAACTTGCCTGTGATACCTATGGCGGCATCGGCAGGCTTGGCGGTGGTGCGCTGTCCGGGAAAGATCCAAGTAAGGTAGACCGCTCGGCAGCGTATATGGCACGGAAGATTGCCCGTGACATTGTGCAGGCCGGATATGCGGAGCAGTGTGAGGTACAGATTGCTTATGCCATCGGGATGGAACATCCGGTGTCAGTCAATGTGGACTGTTTCGGTACAGAGTTCCAGCCGCTGGATTTTATCCAGGCTTATGTGGGTGACAGTTATGATCTGACACCGAGGGGGATTATTAAATGGTTGGGGTTGTTAGATGTGGACTATAACCTGGTATCCGCCTACGGGCACTTCGGGAAGCCCGGACTTCCATGGGAGGAATAACAATAAAAATTGTAACACCTATTGATAAAATGGCTAATATTTGATATACTAAAATTAGCTAAAGGAGGTGTTGATATGATTACTGCAACCGCAACTGCAACAGAAATGCAGAACAATTTTGGAAGATACCTGAATCTTGTTATGTCCGGGCAGGAAATTATTGTAACGAAGAATGGTCGGGAGGTAGGGCGTTTTATTCCGAAGGATGCTGCTGTATCGTACCTGACAGACTCATTGACCGGCATTCTGAAAGGGAACTATGACCTTGATGAAGTAAAGGCAGAAAGGTTGAAGGAAAAGTATGAAGCTATTGATTGATGCGAACATTCTGTTGGATGTCCTTCAGAACCGTGAGCCGCATGTTCAGGCTTCCTCTGTTGTCTGGAAATTGTGTGAAACAGAAAAGGCAAAAGGTTATGTTTCAGCATTAACATTTGCTAATCTGGTTTATATTATGCGGAAAGAACTTGACCCGAAGAAGATAGAGGAGACTTTAAAGGCGTTGTCATTGATCTTTGAATTTGCTGATTTCAATGTTTCAGACCTTACCCATGCTGCAGAGTTGGAATGGGATGATTTTGAGGATGCTGTTCAGAGCGTGACGGCCGAACGTGTACACGCAGATTATATTATTACGAGAAATGTAAGGGATTTTGCGAAGAGCAAAGTGGTGGCATTTACTCCGTCTGAGCTGATCGTACGGATTTAAAACCAACAGAATAAAAGTGGAAGAGCCGAGGTGTTTTATTCGCCCCGGCTTTTCTTATACATGGATATTAGCCTATTTATCTAGTGATACACAATAAAAAACTGACTGGTTAAAGTCAGTTTTCAGACCATTACTTCGCTCGGTCAATTTTTATTTTACCGATGTGTCAGAACCGTCACACATCATCTTCGCTCGGTCAGTTTTTATTTTACCGACGAGTCAGAACCGTCACTCGTCATCATTTAGCGAAGGAAAGAAGAAAGTTCTTCTTTCACTTATATTATATGCGAAAGCGAGCTTTTTATCAAGAGGAATGAATCAGAATTAAAAAATTTTTTTGAATACAAGTAAGCGATATTCTACGCTTTGTAGCACCCCGTCGCTTGCGGAAGCTAAACATACACGTTCATGATATTCTTGCCGTCATGAACGGAATCTGTTAAGCAATGTTTCTGTGCCGCACATTGCGAAGCGTTTTTGTAAAAACAGTGGATGAGATGCACACTGTGAAGAATGTTGAGCATCTAACTCATTGTTATTATAAAGAGCAAGGAACGAAATGGCAATAGTTTAGTTGCTTATTTGTTTAAAAATGGAATCGTCCAGTTTGAAAGAAAAAATGGACGAAAAAAGAAAAAAGTGGACGATTTTTGATTGGAGGTGATAATAATGCCATATAGACCAAACACACCGTGCAGACATCCCGGATGTGCGGCTCTTGTCCCCTACGGACAGAAATATTGTGAAAAGCACAAAGCACTGCACCCGGAAGAAGTGCGGTCAGCTGCAAAGCGCGGGTACGGAAAGAGATGGCAGAAAGCCAGCAGGGAATACCTGCAGGCGCATCCGCTGTGTGTGCTGTGTATGAAGAAACAGCCGCCACGGTATGTGAAGGCGACAGTGGTTGACCACATCACCCCACACCGTGGCGACCAAAAGCTGTTCTGGGACCGGAGCAACTGGAGGAGTTTATGTAAGCAGTGTCATGATAAAAAGACGCGGGCGGAAGACAACAACCCGACCTACACCTATTGAGCAGTGTCTTTCTTAATCACCAGCCGTCCTTCCTCACACTGGATGGACACGAAGCTGCCGGCTGTGAAGCCAAGCTGCTCCAGCCACTTCCCTTCCAGACGTATTTGTGGAGAAAGGTTCCTGCCCTGGTAAGTGTAATAGACTTTCCTGCGGCGGTTCCTTTTCTGTTTCTCTTTCAAAGGTTCATGCCTCCTTTCTTTGCGGTACGGTCATGTTACCTCTGAAAGCAGAATATATCCAGCAAATCCGAGGCCATAATCTACACAGATTTTCGTGGTTTTTCTTGTGTACATTATGGCAGAAAGGGCCCGCCGGGGGCCGGG
>OLPX01000956.1_pt1 | contig 23380 bp, 19 predicted proteins | sample 1672491 | NCBI WGS metagenome assembly OLPX01 (sample SAMEA3136692, study PRJEB25190) | human gut metagenome | biome: human gut; feature: human-associated habitat; material: faeces | place: Austria | collected 2013 | reverse complement strand
TCTACTGTAAACATACACGTCTCAATATATTCCCCCATCACATCATCCCGGTATGAGTCTTCCGTATATAAATAGCTGTGCCGGAACGTGATCTCACCGGCATCCCTGCTCACATGGAACGCCCCAAACCGCAGCTTATGGTTGATCTGCATGATATAGTCGCTGAACAGTATAAAATACTCTTCCTCGCAGATAAACGGGAGTGTGATATTCAGGCTGATACACGCGGGCATCTCCTCCACTGTAATCTGCAGGCGGGCCGACAAGTTTTCCATCTTAAATCCCAAGAGAAAGCTTCTCCCGTCTCCCCTCATATTCACAGCGTGCCAGCCTTGCTTCTCCAGGTACTGCTCCACAAGCGCCGCCGTTCTGTCCGCGATCCTCCGCTTCTCTCTGACCGCTTTCAGCTGCTCCTCCAACTGCGCCGCCTCTCCCCCCTGGGCTATGCGCTCCAGAAGTTCGTGTAGCTCCTCCGGCATCTCTGCGCCATTTCGATCCAGCATCTCTCTTGCCATCTGCTCAATCTCCGCCCGCTCCTCCTGATGTGCGTTCTGTTCAAGATTCTCATCCTCTGCAAATTCCTTATCTTCCCTCTCCATCTCGTTCGTTTCCCTCCTTCTCACTGATCAGATCTTCTGATACAAGCAGTTCAAACTCCTCCTGAAATACCGTTCTCTCAACAATCGGTATCGTCCACTCCTCCAGCCGCTCTCCCGCCATTTGCGTGATCATCCTGAGCATCTGGCTTCTGGCTGTGTTGTACTTACGACTCCTGTAATCGGTCAGGGAGTTAAAGCCGAATACATTTCTCACGATACTGGCGAATATGTTGATAATCACAGCGCTCTCAACGCTATTTAAGGTCAGGGCCAGCCTTCTCGCCAGAATTTTGTACAGCACCGGGCTATAGTAGTCTTTTTTGTTGTACTTACCCGCAATCGAAAAGAACATGATCAGGATATCCTGCCAATATTCAGGCTCCAGCTGTTCCGGCAGCAGCCGGTCAAACTCCGCTTCGATCTCATAAGGATTCTGCGTTCCGTTGCGGACGTCGAATTTCTCCCTCAGAATCTCCAGCATCCACTCCGCCGCCAGATAACACTCAATCATGCTCAGCTGGAACGTATACCCCCCGTAACCGGGAATTAAAAGCCCGGCCCTGGCGTTCATCTCGTTCACCATGGTGCGCCACACCTCGTCCGGGATCTCCGTCCAACCTCCCAGCCGCCCGGCCGCGTCCTGAAACCGGCTGCTCAGCTCTCTCGCCTCAATCCGGTGCTCATCCGAATCTACCATCTCCCAGGCAATGCAGGAGAGAATCCTGCGCATATATTCCGCCGTCACATTATAATGACGGTACCGCTCCATCGGCCAACGCTTCACTATGAGCCTGGCGATGATATTTGACAGTATGGTATTGGGATTCGCGTTCAGATCAAAACTGCGGATATAAAGGGCCTGGCTGAACATATACGGGTTATTCGACAATTTGTGCAAATATGGATTCGAGATAAAATATTGATAAATCTGCTCACAGTTATTTTTGACGTTATTTGTGATCACATGATCATACCACCGCCTGATCAGTTCCAGAATCTGCCCGTCGTCAAAGAGCTTTAACGTCCACTGCTCCATGTCCCCGAACATCGCATAATCCTTCAAAAACGGCTTTTCGATCAGGCGGGTAGTGATCAGCAGGTTTGCCTTCTTGTGACTGGATAAAAAGTGATCCAGCTGCCGCAGGAACATATCCCGCTCACCGTCGGCGATCTCGTCCAAAGCATCGATGATCAGAAGCAGACGGCCTTCACGCTCCGCCATTTCTACCAGATCAGAGAACCGGTCAATCTCCCCGTCCTTCACTCCGCAGGCCGCCCTGAGCAGATATCCGCCATCCGGCGCCACATTCAGGTCCGTTCCCCTGATCATAACCGGAAAATATTCCCGTTGGCAGGCAAACTGCTCTTTGAGACTTTCATACCGTCTCATACGCTTACCCGCTGTTTCCGGAAGACATTGACTCTCAAAGTCTTTCAGCGGCCCCAGGATGCTGGTCAACACCACTGCCTGGACCAGACTGCTCTTGCCAGCGCCGGAATTGGCGCTGACCATACGGTAAAACCGTTTTTTCCCCATCACCGGCGATTGCCGCAGCACGCCAGAAAAGGAAAATTCTGGAAATACATACAGATCGCAGATGTCATAACCGCCGGTCAGGCTGTCCACAATATCGCGCAGCTCCATTCTGCAGCAGGCCGTCCACAGCCTTTCATAATAGTTCTTTATGGCCTCTCTCTTGGACGTTTCCCGCACGCGGCGGCCGAGATGCTCCATATATCCGCACACCCAATCCTTAAAAGTGTGTTCTTCATTTTGAAATTCCGTCCTGTTTTGAAAGCAGCAGCTGCACATCGCGCCAAATACCACCGTCGTGGTACAGACCTCATGAAGCTCTTTGACGAAAAGCTCCGATGTTATATTGATCTGTAAGATCCCGCAACAGTATTCCAGCAGTTTTTCGGACGGCGGCGCGGATTCAAGGCTACACGGCTTTTCCCTGCCATAGAGCATACAATAACAGACCACTGCCGCAAAGGAGGCCAGATTGGGCAGCTGGGGAGCCGTTCCACGCCTCCATCTATTGACCATAGTTCGGACATTACTACAGTCAAAGGATATGCCTCCAACCATATGGATCATGTTCTGATGGCAATCAGAGGTCCATTTCCAAAAATCATTGATGTCTTTCAATATTTGATCACGCCTCGCCGCAACTAAGGACGACTGATCAGAGGCCAACAACTCCCATACGTCATACAATGTCTGCTGTTTCAGGCCCGCCCCTTTCCATATTCCCAAAATCCCGTCAACGCATTCGCTAAAGCATTTCATACCGCGCACCTCCCTCCCCGGCAATCACGATCCCCGTTTCTATTATTATACGCCAGGCATTTACATAAATCTACAAAAGGGCAGGGGGCAATTCGACGAATATTTCGCATGCATACTGTGCAACTTGATAAGAGCGCGTACGAAAAAGCAGTACCGGAATTCCTCTGAATCCGATACTGCCTTCCTCAATCTACTTTTTATTCTAGTTCTCCGGTTTCTCATGTATCGTCACATGCAGTTTCTTATGAATCCCCAAGCTCAGCACGCCCAGCAGCGATTTACCGTCCACCATACAGCTGCCCAGGGACACGTCCACGTCGGAGGGCCAGCGCTCCGCCTGGCTGACAAAACGCTGGGCGTCTTCCACCGAATTGAATACAACATCCTGTACAATCATGAATATTCCTCCTGCCTTAATTGTTTTCTGCCTGGAGTATTCCCCGGAGCGCAGGATACTATTCACAATATTTTAAAATTTTTAAAGTGCCGTGCCGCCGCCATCCCGTCAATCAGGTCATATCATCCCGCAACGCGTCGATAATATTCTCCTTGCGGATCCGGTTCACCGCGTAGAGCATTGTGACGAACACCACCAGGAACACGCCGAACACGCTGATTCCCATACTGTCCCAGGGGAACATGAAATCGATCTCAGCGCCTCCCCAAACCATCCACCTGTAGATCAGCCAGGAGAGGATTCCCGCCGTGGGAAGCCCCAGAAACAGCGTCCGCGCGCCGTATAATATGCACTCGAAACTCATCATTTTCCGGAAATCCCGGTCGGACATCCCAATAGAACGGAGCATGGCCAGCTCCCGCCTGCGCAGTCTGATATTGGTGGAAATGGTATTGAACACATTGGCGACGGCGATCAGCGAGATCATCGCCACAAACACATAGGTGAACACGTCCACCACAAAGGTGATGTTGCGGTTTTGCTCAAGCATTTTCTGCATATTGTAAAGGGTGTAACCGCAGGCGGTTCCCGCGCCCCGGATCATGGCCTCCATCTCAGCTGTGGATTGCGACGGATTTTCAGACCGGAAGGTCAAACCCAGGTCCGTCCGCGTCCCGAGGTTGACAAAATCCGCTTTCAACCCATAGGGCGCCACCGCCAGGAACACGTACGGCGTCACCTCGGACGGCGGCTTGGGAAGCGTGTCCAGGGGGATAGTGTCCACAAAGATCAGGACCACGTTCCGCCCCAGCCCGGCCCTTGTCTCCGCTCCGCCGTCCATCACCGGTTTCAGACTCAGGCTTATGCCCGGTTTCGCAAACATATTGATCAGACTGCTCTTCCCCGTCTCCCCTTCATCCGCCTTTTTGGCCTTGGCCACAGCGATCAGCGGAGCGTCCGGCCCGGTAAATTCCGCCGGGGACAGTCCCAGGCTTTCGATAAAATCCCAATATAGTTTGTCCTCAATGAACTGGACGTCCATAGGCAGCTCCACGACTTCGCCTCCGGGCCCGTAACCGGCGGATTCCCGGTATCCCTCTGAGAAATCTTCCGTGTTCACGGCCGCCGTATAAGCTGCCACCGCCTGATAGGAGCTTTCATATACTCCGTCCGCGGTCCGAAGCTTGTCGTAGAGCGCGAACAGCTCTCCCTCGCCCATGTCCCGGGCGCAGAAACAGATATCGTAATCGCTGTCCACCACGGCCCCCTCGGCCGCCCGTTTCAGATGGGAGCTGAAGGTGCTGGCCGTCACCAGCAGCACCACGCTCAGGGTGAGGGACAACACAATGCTGCGGTAGCGCCGTCTGTTCCGCTTGAAGTTTTTCAGCGCAAGCGTCCCCTCCAATCCCAGAATACGCGCCGCCAGCTTTGAGGTTTTCACCATCCCGGCGCTCAGTCTGACCTCGCCCGTCTGGCGGATGCACTCCATCACAGGAGCGCCGGCCGCCTTCCTGGCCGGGATATAGGCGGAAATCAGGATCGTCGCCATGCTGACCGCCGCGGCCGCCGCAAGGACGGGGACGGAAACTTTCAGGGTTAAGGGTACGGTGTCGTACATAATGTTTCCAAAATTAGCCGACACCAGCGAGAGCACCAGCTTGATGCCGGGAATTCCCACAAGAATCCCGATGGGGATTCCCAGCGCGCCGATACAGAGACCCTCAAACAGCACGGAATTCTGCAGCTGCTTTCGGGTGGCTCCCACGGACAGCAGAATTCCGAACTGGCGCACCCGGTCGTTCAGCGAGATGGTGAACGAATTGTAGATCAGGAAAATGGCCCCCGCCATGATCAGAGCCACCAGAATTCCCACCACGGAGTACAGAAGCCCGTTGAAGATCGCATCGTCGGAAAGGCCCATAAACCGCAGCACATCGTCGTTAAAGACCCGGGCGTAACTTCCGGGCACGCCCTCCGCGTAAGAGCGGACCTGCCGCGGTTGCTTCAGCGTGACAAACACGCTGAGGTTATCCCCCGTATCCGTCCCGTCCCACCGGGTGATAACGGTATACCCGGGCGCTGTGGCCTCCTCGAACGCGGGCCGCTCACAGATTCCCACAACCTTGTAGGTTTTCTCCGCCTCAAGCGCCAGCGTATCCCTGCCCGCCGGTTCCGCCCCCGCCAGTGTCTCCTCCGGGCTGTAGGGGTCGTGCTGGCCCAGCACCGCGCCGTCCTTTCTGCGGCTTCCCACCTGAAGGGTCAGCCGGTCGCCCACCTGGTACCCCACGCCGCCGTTTGCCGCCACATGGGCCGGAATCAGAATTTCCCCGCTGTTTTCCGGCAGCCTCCCGGAAATCAGATTCACGGGAAGGGAGGCGTAGGTATCCGGGCTGAAGCCCGCAAGGAACAGATAGGGCTTATCCGGATTTTTTCCTCCTTCCAGCACCGCGTAACCGATCTCCTCAAAGGCGGCGGTATCCGCAACCCGGCTGTCTGCGGCCTGCTCCCGGACAAAGGAGGGTGGGACATCCAAAAACTCCACATGCCAGTCGCCGTATTTTTGAATTGCGCCGTTCACCATGTAGTTCTGCAGCGAGACGGCAAAGGTGGACACCGCCGTGATCATAGCGGCGGACAGAGCGACGCCGATCACGGTCACAATGGTCCGCCTGCGGCTCTTTTTCATACTTTGCAGGGTGACTTTATTGAAAATATTCATGGCCTCACCCGCTCATCCCGCACCACTCTGCCGTCCGATATGCCGATGATCCGGTCCGCCTGCAGGGCGATATTCTCGTCGTGGGTGACCAGAATCAGAGTCTGCCCGTATTTGATATTGCTCAATTTCAGCAGCCGGACAATCTCCTGGCCGTTCCGGCTGTCCAGACTGCCCGTCGGCTCGTCCGCCAGCATGACGGCCGGGGCGTTCATCAGAGCGCGCCCGATAGAAACGCGCTGCTGCTGTCCCCCTGAAAGCTGGTTCGGCAGATGGTTTTTCCGGTCCGAAAGCCCCAGCAGCTCCAAAAGCTCATCCAGCCGCTCCTGGTTGACCTCCCGCCGGTCCATCAGAATGGGCAGGGTGATATTCTCCACCACATTCAGGGTGGGGATCAGATTGTGAAACTGGTAGATCAGCCCCACCTGACGCCTGCGGAAAATGGCCAGCGTTTCATTGTTCTGAGCGTACACGTCCTGCCCATCCAGATATACCGCCCCGCTTGTGGGCACGTCCACCCCGCCGATGATGTGCAAAAGCGTGGACTTGCCGGAGCCGGAGGCGCCGATGATTGCGGTGAACTCCCCCTTTTCGATGGTAAGCGAGACATGGTCAAGGGCGGTAACACGGCTTTCGCCTTTGCCGTAGACCTTACACAGGTTTTCAACCTTTAAAAACTCCATTATGTGAGCTCCCTTCTTTCCTAATAACATCTACTCATATAATAGAACCCTTGGCTTACAGTTTCGTGACTTTCAGGTGACAGATCCGTCACTTTGGGAAGCGGATGGAGAATACCGCGCCGCCCTTGGGGTGATTCCCGGCGGTGACGGACCCGCCCTGGCCCGCGATAATCATCCGGCAAAGCGCCAGTCCAATCCCGTACCCCGATGCGCCTGCGGTTTTCCCCCGGTAAAAACGGTCGAACAGCCTGGGCAGGTCCTCCGGCTCAAAGCCCGCGCCGCTGTCGCGGATGGTTAGCTCGGTAAACAGCGGATTGTCCGCACAGGCAATCTCAATCCGGCCGTTATCCCCGGCGCTCTCCAGACAATTTTTGAGGATGTTTTCCACCGCCTCCGAGAGCCATCCGAAATCGCCCCAAAGCTCCACCCCCTCCGGCACCTTGACCTGCAGCCGGATTCCGTGCAGCTCCATTGGGATCAGAAGCGGGCGCAAAGCGGCCCGGATGAGTTCGTCCACCGCAATCCGCCGGCGCTGAAACTCCACAATTCCTGCGTCCAGTCGGGATATCTTCAACAGGGAGGTGAGCAGCCAGTCCATCCGCACGAGCAGCTCCTGCGCTTCCCGCGCCAGGGCCTTGCGCTCGCCCTCCTCCGGGTTGTCCGCCAGCAGCGGCAGGATCAGGCCCGCGGATGTGAGCGGGGTGCGCAGCTGGTGGGCGATGTCGGCCAGGGAACCGGCCAGATTGGACTTTTCCCGCCTCAACGCCTGGTTTTGCTCCCGGATGCGCAGCGTCATCTTCGAAATCTCACTGCTCAGAATGGACAGCTCGCCCTCCTCCGCTTCCTCAAAATACAGGTGATCCGCATTGTGGAGCACCAGGTCGATCTGGCCGGAAAGCCGGGCGATGCGCTTGTACCGGTTTCTGGTGAACACAAAAAACGCCGCGCCAAAGGCAACGGCGATGGCGGCAGCCAGGACTGCAGCAGCCGGACTGACGGCCAATCCAGCAGTAACCGCGGCCGCGCTCATCAGGGCAAAGAGAACGGCAAACCTGCGAAACTCCCTATTCCGAAGCATACGCGCCTCCCAACCGGTACCCGGTTCCGCGAACGGTCAGAATAATCTGCGGATTGGCCGGGTCCTCCTCAATCTTCTCCCGCAGGCGTTTGATGTACACGGTCAGCGTGTTGTCGTTGACATACTCCCCCGCCGCGTCCCACAGTTCGTCCAGCAGCCTACCTCTGGTCAGGATCATTTTGGGGTTGTTGACAAATACCAGCAAGAGCCGGTATTCCAGCGCGGAGAGAAAGACGTCGCCGCCGTTCTTCTTCACAACGCCGCTGGCCGTGTCCACAGAAAGCCCACTTATTTTAAAGACCGCGCCGGAGCGCCCGCTTTTCCGCAGAGCCGCCCTGATCCGTGCAACCAGCTCCCGGGGGCGGAAGGGCTTGGTGACGTAATCGTCCGCCCCCATATGAAACCCCATGACCACGCTGGCCTCATCGTCGGAAGCTGTGAGAAAAATGACGGGAATATCTCCGTTTTCCTTAATCTCCGTGCAGACCGCAAAACCGTTTCCATCCGGCAGCGAGATATCCACCAGCGCCAGGTCAAACCGGTCCCCGGCAAGGGTCTCGTGGGCTTTTCCGCGGGTGAGGGCGTGCGTGACGCTAAACCCCTCGGTGCGGAGCAGACGTATCAGATTCCGGGCGATTGCCTCATCGTCTTCAACCAAAAAAATCCGTAACATTCCGATTCCTCCCAGGCATGATCTGCCTCCTTATGTTTTGTTTCTTTTATCAATCTTTGTTTTCGGTTCAAACGTGATTCCGCTGAAATCCACCACCGCTCCATCCGCATATTTGACAAAAATCGTTAAAAGAAGGGAGCGCCTGTGCCAGCGCCCCCTTCCGGCGGTTACCGGTAAATGAGATGGGAATCCTTTTTGCTGTCCTAATTTAAAATCTCGGCAAGCGGAAATATTTCTTCAAGTTAAACCGCTTCAACCGGCTGAAACAGTAGTAATACACCACAAACGCCAGGGACGTGATGGTCCAGGTCAGCGGGTAGCTGAAGGCTGCGGTGAGGATGTGGGGACGTACCGGCAGCGCCACGATAATCCACAGCACGCGCACCGCGCAGATTCCCACTCCCGTGATCACCAGCGGCATCCAGGCGTCGCCCACGCCGCGCAGGGTTCCCGAGAGCACCTCGATGGCGATGTAGGTGATAAAGGTGGGAACCATGAAGCGTACCAGCTCCATACTGATCCGCCGTACCTCCGCGTCCTCGGTGAACAGGTCCACCAAAAGATAGCCGCCGGTGTACAGCACCACGCCCACAATGGTGGTTAAAAGCACGCCGATTCCCATACAGACGCTGGTTCCCTTGCGCACCCGGTCCATACGGCCCGCGCCGTAATTCTGGCCCACAAAGGTGGTGGCGGAGATTCCCAGAGCGCTGATCATCATCCAGAACAAACCGTCCACCTTGCCGTAGGTGGCCCAGGCCGTCACGTTGTCCGTGCCCAGGGTGTTGACGCCGGTCTGAATGATCACGTTGGAGACATTGTACATGATGGACTGCATGCCCGCCGGGAAACCGATGCGCACGATCCTGCGCAGCATCCTGCGGTCGATGCGCACCGCCTTCCACACCAGCTGGTAAATGTCTTTGGTCCGCATCAGGCACACCATCACCATGGCCGCGCTGATGCACTGGGAAAGGATCGTAGCCAGGGCCGCCCCCGCCACGCCGATCTTTAAATACGCCACAAAGAACAGATCCAGCGCAATGTTGATAAAACAGCTGATGATCAGAAAATACAGCGGCCGCTTGGAGTCGCCCACCGCGCGCAAAATGCCCGCTCCCATATTGTAGAGCAGGTTAGCCACAGTGCCTATGAAATAGATGCGCAGATAAATCATGGAGTGTCCCATCACGTCGTCAGGCGTTTTCATTGCCACCAGCGCCGGATGGGCGCAGGCAATGCCCACCACCATCATCACCAATCCGCCGACCACGGAAAACGCCACCGAGGTATGTACCGCCCAGTGCACCTTATCCGCCTTGCCCGCCCCGTAATACTGGGAAATTACCACCGTGGCGCCGCTGGATAAGCCTATAAAAAAACCAACCAGCAGGTTGATCAGCGTGCTGGTGCTGCCGCCCACCGCGGCCAGGGCCTGTTTGCCCACAAAGCGGCCCACCACCATGGCGTCCGCCGTATTGTAAAGTTGCTGGAAGAAAGTTCCAAATAAAATGGGAAAGAAAAAAAGCAACAACTGGCCGAAGATACTGCCATTGACAATCTTGTTGTCCATGGCGGCGCCTCCGGCCTGTTCCTGCAGCTTTGTCCCCTGTTTCGTGGATTGATCGACTGCTTTCATAACACGTTTTCCCTGTCCTGTCATGATAATATTGGTTGGGAGGCGCGTTCATCACCAACGGCGCTGCCGGCCCCCCTGTCAAAACGTTCTTACTTTTCCGGCATCTCCGCTTTTTCGGTCCCGGCCACCTCGGCGATGGACTTCACCAGACCGGCGATTCCCTGAATCTCCGAGGGAATAATGATCTTGGTGGCTTTGCCGTTGGCCGCCGCCGCGAACGCCTCCAGACTCTTAAGCTGCAGCACCGCGTTGTCGGCTCCTGCTTCCTTGATGAACCGGATACCGTCTGCCTGAGCCATCTGCACAGTGCGGATCGCTTCTGCCTGGCCTTCCGCCTCCTTGATCTTCTTCTCCCGCTCCGCTTCCGCGCGCAGGATGGCCGCTTCCTTCTCGGCCTGAGCATTTAAAACCGCGGATTCCTTGTGGCCCTCTGCCACCAGGATCATGGACTTCTTCTCGCCCTCTGCTCTCAGGATCGACTCGCGGCGTTCCCGCTCCGCCTTCATCTGCTTCTCCATGGCTTCCTGAATGGCGGCCGGAGGCATAATGTTCTTTAACTCAACGCGGGTGACCTTGATACCCCAGGGATCCGTGGCGATATCCAGGGATTCCTGCATCTTGGCGTTGATGGTCTCGCGGGAGGTCAGAGTCTCATCCAGCTCCAGATCGCCGATGATGTTTCGCAGCGTGGTAGCCGTCAGGTTCTCGATGGCCTGCAGGGGACGCTCCACGCCGTAGGCGTACAGCTTGGGGTCCGTGATATAGTAAAATACCACCGTGTCGATCATCATGGTGACGTTATCCTTGGTGATTACGGGCTGAGGCGGAAAATCCTCCACCTGCTCCCTCAAATCCACTTTTCTGGCCACCCGGTCGATAAAGGGCACCAGAATATGGAGTCCTACGCCGTAAGTCCCCAGATAACCGCCCAGCCGCTCCACCACCAGCGCACGGGCCTGAGGCACGATGCGCACGCAGGATGAGACGATGGCCAGCACGATTACCAGAATGATAATTACCACCAAAAATGTTCCCAGTCCTTCAAAAAACATACTTTTCTCCTTTCATACCTCTTACATTATGCCTTGACGATCAGCTTGGCGCCGCTGATCGCAGCCACTTCCACCACAGTTCCCGGCTCGAAGATCTGTCCTTCCACCGCAGAACGTGCCAGCCAGGTCTCTGCTCCCAAAACCGCCGTGCCGGTGCCGGCCAAATTGTCCACCCGCTCCTTAACCACGGCCTTGCGTCCCACCAGGCCGTCCACATTGGTCTTCGTGTCCTTCCCCTTCATAAAGCCGGAAGCCAGGGGACGTACCAGCAGGAGCAGAATAAAAGAAACTAAAACGAACACAATAAGCTGTGCCTTTACGCCCAGTCCCACGGCCGCCGCCGCCAGCGCGGCAAGCGCTCCCCCTGCAAACCAGATACTCGCCAGGGATGTGGTCGCCGCCTCGACTCCAAGAAAGATCAGAAACGCGATCATCCAATAGATTACTACCATACAGAATCCCCTCCTTTCACGAATTTAATTCCATTCTACCATGAAACCTGCTAAAAACCAATGAGAGGATTGTAAATTTCAGGTTTTCGTAATAGATTCTTAAACTGCGCCGGGCGGCGCCCGGGAAATTCAACCGGCGCTTCCCCTGTTCCGATCCGGTTCAGGCTATTGACAAAAGCCGAATATCGAATATAATCGCATTGGAACATACCGGCACACCGTTCTCATTTTACCCTTCAAAGGAGAAGTCTATGAAACACATATTGATGTTAGGAACCGGCGGCACCATCGCATGCAAGCGCAGCGACGCGGGCCTTAAACCGGTGATCACGTCCGAGGAAATCCTGTCCTACGTTCCGGACAGCAAGCGCTACTGCGACATCGACAGCCTTCAGGTATTCAATATCGACAGCACCAACATGCAGCCCAGCCACTGGCTGGCTGTCGCCCGGGCCATAGAGGAGCACTACGACCGCTACGACGGCTTTGTGATCTGCCACGGCACGGACACCATGGCCTACACCGCTGCGGCCCTGTCCTACCTGGTTCAGGATTCCCCCAAGCCCATCGTGATCACAGGCGCCCAGAAGCCCATCGACATGGAAAATACCGACGCGCGCACCAATCTGGCGGACAGCCTGTTTTTCGCCTCCAACGACCGCGCTCACGGGGTGAACATTGTCTTTGACGGCAAGGTGATCGCCGGAACCCGCGGCAAGAAGGAGCGGACCAAGAGCTACAATGCATTTTCCAGCATCAATTTCCCCTACATCGCGGCCATCCAGGAGGACCACATTCTGTTTTACCTGGACGACAAACCGGAACGCGCCCAGGTAAAATTCTACCATAAGATGAGCTCCGGCGTGGTGCTGTTAAAGCTGATCCCGTCCATGGACGCCTCCCTTTTGGACTATATGGCCGAGCACTACGACGCGGTGATCGTCGAGTCCTTCGGCGTGGGCGGCCTGCCCTCCTACGACTCCGGGGACTACTACCGGGCCGTGGGCCGCTGGACCGCCCTGGGCAAGACCGTAGTCATGACCACCCAGGTCACCAACGAAGGCAGCAACATGTCCGTCTACGAGGTTGGCAAGAACATCAAACAGGAATTCGGGCTGCTTGAATCCTACGATATGACCCTGGAGGCGACGGTGACAAAGATCATGTGGATCCTGGGCCAGACCAAGGAGCCGGAGGAGATACGCAGGCTGTTTTACCGGACGGTGAACCGGGATATTTTGTGGAAATCATAAGAAACATCCTGCCGCGTCGACACGTTTTTCCGCTGCGGGAAACCGCCGAACCGCCGGTGGCTCACGCCGCCCCTTTCGGCTTCAGCTCATTCAGGATGGTGAAGCCCAGAATCATGGCTCCGCCGGCCGCCTGCAGCCAGGTGACGGACTCCGCCAGCACGGTCACCGACACCAGCACGGCCACCAGCGGGTCGATATAACTTAAGATCGCCGCCTCCTGCCCCTTCAGGTAGCGCAGGGACGAGAAATAGAGCGTGTATGCGATCCCCGTATAGCCGACGCCCACCACCAGAAGGCTTGCGAGGCCCTTGGCCGGAAGCTCCGCCAGATGAAAGCCCCCGGTGAAGAGCACGTAGGGAAGCAGCACCGCGATGGACGCCAGGAACTGCAGGTAGGTGCGGTTGATTCCGGTCACGTTGCGGATTCCCTTGTTGCAGAGCACCACGGCGGCATAGAACACCGCCGCTCCCAGGCCGAAGAGCACCCCCGCCGTGTCCCCCGCCCCCGCGCCGCCGCTGACGCCGATCACCAATACCAGGCCCAGGGTAGACATGACAAAGCAGAACATCTGCCGTCCGGTGAGCCGTTCCTGAAACAGCAGGGGACTTGCCACCGTGACCAGCACCGGTGCAAAATAGTAGCTCAGGGTGGCCAGCGCCACGCTGGTGTATTTGTAAGCCTGGAAAAACAGAATCCAGTTCACGCCCATGGCCGCCCCTGAGAGAAGCAACAGGGGCAGCTCTTTTTTTATGTCCTGAAAGCGCACCATGGTCCGGGTCAGAATCTGCCATATAAGCAGGGTGGCTGCCGCGATCACAGCCCGGCACAGCGCCAGCTCCGCGGAGGGCAGCGGAATGTTCCGCACAAAAATGGAGATGGTGCCGAATACTGCCATCGAGAAGACGATTTCTGCTTTTGCGATCAGATGCTTGCGTTCCATTGCGTATCACTCCGTGTATATTTTTCTTTGGCGGGCCTGCGGGCGGGAAAGACAGCAGCAGTGCCTCTCTCCGGCCGCGGCAGGCCGTATTAATTTATAACACTACTACAAAAACGCGAAAATGTCTATCTATGTTTTTGCGCGCCGTACCCGCGCGGCAGGCCGGGGCATCCGGTACAGGCCCGAGAGGGGCAGCGCGCGGCCCGGCGTACTAAAAACCGCCCCGAGGCCGGCAGTCCCAGCCTCAGGGCGGTGGTATGGATCCATTCACATCCGCGGATCCGGTAAAACCGATCCATTTTCTCATCCGCAGGCATTAAATCCCCTGCGCATTTTCTCCGGCCACTCTCCCAGATATTCTTCCGTAAGATCCAGCTGCCCGCGCCCGGTCCCCAGATTCACGCCCGGCTTGCGGCTGCCGTGGTAATCGCTGCCGCCGCTTCGCAGCAGGCCGTGCTCCCGGCAGAAACCGTTTAAATCCAGTATCTGTTCCGCCGAAAACGCGGAGTGGGCGCACTCCACGCCGTCCAGGCCGAATTCCCGGACGATCTCCCAGAGCCGCCTCCGGAATTCCGGCGCGTGGGCGTAGATGTACAGGTGGGCGAGAAACGCGATCCCTCCGCTGCGGTGGATCATCTCCACCGCGGTGCGCACATCCGGATACAGGGGCGCTTCGTCCACGTAAAGGCGGCTATCCGGATTGTAAATCTCCTCCCGCGTAAACGCCTTAGAGCTCTGCCATGTCTCATCGCTGCTGAAAAAGCGGCGGTTCTCCGGAAATTGATTCAGATGGCGCAGAAAGGCTTTCCGGCTGGATTCCTTCGTGGGGTCAAAGGATATTTCCGCCGGGTCGAAGACCGCTCCCGCCCGGCGGAAGGCCGCGCAGATCAGTTCAAACTCCCGCTTCTGCTTCTCCTCAAAGGTCAGCACATGGCGGGAAAGCTCGGCCTCCATGTCCTCCAGCCGGTAGCCGTAGCCCAGGACCTCCACCACCTCGCCCTGGTACATGCAGGTGATCTCAACTCCCGGGATCAGCGTCCCGGAGTATTCCAAAATCCCACGGCCGCGGTAGGCCGCGACCGTGTTGTGGTCTGTGATGGACAGGACGGACAGCTTCTGTTCCTCCGCGCGCCGCAGAAGAGTTTCCACGCTGTCGGCTCCGTCCGAACAACAGGTATGGGTGTGTAAATCAATCATTGACTTCGCTCCTATGCGTTCTCGATATCCTCAACCGGAATAAAGATATAGGTGATCACCGCGGCTGCGATGTAGGCGATGACCATACCGATCAGATAATTCAGCATGCACTCCGGCAGCATATGAGTGACTGCCAGCAGACCCGAGGGGCTGTATGCCGTACTCATGACATGAGTCAGCATGACGTAGGCTCCGCCGAAACCGGCTCCCAGACCGGCTGTGATAAAGGGCTTCATTAACGGCAGGGTGACGCCGTAGATCAGGGGTTCTCCGATGCCCAGAATGCCTGCGGGCAGGGCGCCTGCGATGACGCGGTTCAGGCGGTGGTTGCCCACCCGTTTTGCCTTGATGTACAGGGCGATCGCCGCTCCCACCTGTCCGGCGCCCGCCATGGCCACTGCCGGGAACAGGGTGGTGCCGCCCAGGGATTCAATCTGGATGGCGTAGATGGGTACAAGCCCTCTGTGCAGTCCCAACAGCACCAGCGGCAGGAAGGTAGCCGCCAAAATATATCCGGCAATCACGCTGACCACGGGATTGGTGGAATTGATAAACAGGTTCAGGAACGCCGAAACCAGGGTGGACAGCCAGCCGGTCACCGGCATCACGATCAGCACAAAGAGCGGCACTGCAATCAACATGGAAATCAGTGGCGTGAAGGACACGTCCAGCACCTCCGGCATATGCTTGTGCACCCTGCGCTCGATCTGTGCCAGAATCCACACGCCGATCACAACGCCGATGATGCCGCCCGCGCCGGTCGCCAGCACGGAGTCGTTGACCACGTCCTTGTTGTACCAGCCGATGGCTGTGGAAATGGTGTTAATCACGGAGTTTAAGGATGCCGCGCCGATCATACCGCCCAGCATCTCGTTAACGCCGAACTGTTTGGCGGCCCGCACGCCGGTGAAGATCGCCATGTAGGAAAGGAACGCGTTGCCGATCAGAACGAAAATGTTGTAGATAACCACCACGGCCACCACATCCGGCAGCACGCCGTTTGTCATCAGAATCTTGATGACCTTGCCCAGTCCGTTGCAGATACCGGAGGCGATGAACGCCGGGATCATGGGCGTAAAAATGTCGGCCAGGACGCGCACCTTGTTGATCAGCTTCTGGTGCTTCTGGTTGCTCTTGACGGCCTTCTTGTTGGCCTCCCAGTCGCCCACCTGACCCTTGGGCTGCTCTTTGCTCCCCTGACCGGGGGCCTGTTCCTTCACGCCCAGCTTGGTGGTGCAGATCTGCATCACGTCCCGCACCTTGCCCGGACCCAGCACCACCTGGATGTAGTCGGGTTCGTCTCCCACCACGCCCAGAACGCCCGGCGTGTTCTTGATGGCCTGGCGGTCCGCCTTGGACCCGTCCTTCACATTGACCCGGATGCGCGTCATACAGTTTTCCGCGTTCAGAATATTATCCTTGCCCCCCAGCAAGTCGACGATTTTCTTTGCGAGCTCTTCATTACTCATAGAATTCACCTCTCACTTTCTTGTTTTTTTGCATTGCGGAACCCATAGGGCCCGCATTCCCCTATCCGTCAAAGGCATTTTCGGATATGCCCATGAGCGCGTTTCAAATTCTGTTCCGCTTCCTTTGCGGTACAATTTAACAGTTCCATCACAATGGCGGTCTTGGCGTTTCCCCCCGCCGCCTCCAGCAGCCGGCAAGCCTGTTCGTCCGAACAGCCCGTGGCCTCCGTCACGATGTTTCTGGCCCGGACGCGGAGCTTTTCGTTGGTCTGCATCACGTCCACCATCAGGTTCTGGTAGACCTTTCCGATGCCCACCATTGCGCCGGTGGAAATCATGTTGAGAATCATTTTCTGGGCGGTTCCGGCCTTTAAACGGGTGGAACCCGTCAGCACCTCCGGTCCCACCACCGGCTCGATGGCCAGGTCCGCGGCGTTTCCCACCAGACTGCCGGCGTTGCATGCGATGGCCACGGTTTTGCAGCCCAGGGATCTGGCGTATTGCAGCCCGCCGATCACGTAGGGCGTGCGCCCGGAAGCCGCAATCCCAATCACCACGTCCCGCCCGTTTAACGGCAGGGCCTTAAGCTCTTCAAGGGCCAGGGCTTCGGAATCCTCCGCCCCCTCCACGGCCTTCACAAATGCCCGGTCGCCTCCTGCGATCAGGCCCACCACCATTTCCGGCGGAACCCCAAAGGTGGGAGGACACTCCACGCTGTCCAACACCCCCAGGCGCCCCGACGTCCCGGCACCCATGTAGACCAGTTTTCCGCCCGCTTCAAAGGACTCCTGCACCCATCCGATGGCGGCGGCCACCTCCGGCAGCACCTTGCGGACGCCCGCGACTACCTGTTCGTCCTCCCGGTTCATCACCGTCGCGATCTCAAGCGGCGTCATGGTGTCCAATCCGGCCGTTCCCGGATTGCGGGCCTCCGTGGTCAGTTTATTCAGTTCCAGCATAACGCTTGACCTCCTTGGCATTTTTATAGTTTGGCTTCTCAATGTGCGTCGCGCAGAGACGCGCCATTGAACGTTCGTAATCCGTATTCGCGTAGGCGGTATACAGGATATCGATCATGTTGAGCTGGCTGATCCGGCTGCTCATGGCCCCGTTGCGGAACAGTGATTCATTGGCCGCCACATACAGGTTGTAGTCGGCTAAGTCCGAAAGGGCCGAGGCGGCAAACCGGGTGATCAGAATCATCTTCGCGCCGGATTTTTTCACCGCCTCCGCGCATTTGATCAGCTCCTCGGTCTGGCCGGAATAGCTGATAAACAGCCCCACATCCTCCGGCCGCATGTTGCGCGCCTGAAGCAGCTGGGAATGCCAGTCGTCGTTGAGAACGCAGGCCTTATCCAGGCGCAGGAATTTCAGGTAAGCGTCCCGGGCCACGCAGAGAGACGAACCGATTCCGAACAGGCAGATATTCCGCGCCACGCACATGAGATCCACACATTTCTGCAAAACCGGAAGATCCACCAGATTTTTCGTCTCCTCCAGGGAAACGATATTCTTGTAAGTGATCTTATCCACCATCTGTTCCAGGGAGTCCTCCCGCGACACTTCGTCCCGCTTCTCCATCTCCGACTGCTTGCGCACCGCCAGCTCATACTGGAGCGAACGCCGCAATTCCTTATACCCGTCGAACCCCAGCCGGCGGCACATCCGCACGATGGTCGCCGATGAAGAGAACGCCCGGGCCGAAAGCTCGTGAACCGACAGCTCCGCCGCCTTCTCCGGGTGATGCAGTATGTACTGGACGACCTCGCTCTCCGCCGGCGTCATCTGTAACTGGTATTCGTTCAGCCGCACCAAAACACTTTTCATGTTTCTTCCTCCTGTCTCTATCATATGCTTAACAAAACAATAATTCAATAAAATCAAGCCCACATGCAACATTGTTTCTTCATATGAATGATTATACCATGTTCCGGCATAAAATGTGAAACAATTTGCTTTTTATGTTAAAATTCCATGAACATTTGTGCACCTTCACCAATTTTCCTTCGCTGGATCCGGGGAAATGCGGGGGAGTCCGGTTCGCCCGACAGAGGCTGTCCCACATACTGGACTGGTTATTTATACTATAACTGGATATTTTGTTCGGTCCACTTTTCCGATATAGTAATACCAACATTTACAGAAAACCGGGAGGTAATCAATTATGAGACAGACGAAAAAAATGGTAATCGCCGCCATGTTCGCCGCGCTGGCCTGCGTGGCAACCATGGCAATCCGCATCCCAACGCCGGGAACCGGCGGCTACATCCATCCGGGCGACGCGGTTGTGATTCTGTGCGGCATCTTTTTAAATCCCGGCGCAGCGTTTCTGGCGGCGGGAATGGGTTCGGCCATGGCTGATCTTTTAGGGGGATATTTTCTCTATGTGCCGATCACATTTGTCATCAAGGGACTGGTGGCATTTCTGGCCGGCCACGCCTTCCGGCGGCTGTCCGGGCATCTAAAAAACCGCACGGTTGCGGTTGCAATCTGCGGTCTGATCGATGTGGCCCTGGTGGCGGGCGGATACTGTTTCTGCGAGAGCTTTATCTACGGCACAGCCGCGGCCTTTGCCAGCGTACCGGCGAACCTGATCCAGGGCGCCAGCGGGCTGGTGATCTCCACCGCCCTGTTCCCGCTGCTGGCGGCCGTGCCGGATATGAAGCGGATGATGGCTGCTAGGTAGGACGGCAGCCGAGCTGCCAGAAGGCGACGGTAGCCTTCCCGGCGGGTTTCCCAGAAGGCGACGGCGCTGGCGGCCGCCACATTTAACGAGTCCACGCCGTGGGCCATGGGAATCCGGACCGTGTAGTCGCAGTCCGCAATGGTTTCTTCTGCCAGCCCGTCGCCCTCCGTTCCCAGAATCAGGGCCAGCCTGTCCTCCGCCATAAGCCGCGGATCGTCGATTCTGACGGATTCGTCGCTGAGGGCCATAGCCGCGGTTTTAAAGCCCAGGCCGCTCAGAAGCTCCATCCCGTGCTGCGGCCACTCCGTGCCCTCCAGAAAGGTCCAGGGCACCTGGAATACCGTGCCCATGCTGACGCGGATTGCCCTGCGGTACAGGGGATTGCTGCATGCGGGCGTCAGCAGCACCGCGTCCATGTTGAGCGCGGCGGCGGAGCGGAAAATCGCGCCGATATTGGTGGGATTCATCACGTTTTCCAGCACGGCGATGCGGCGCGCTCCGCGGCAGACCTCCTCGACGCCGGGCAGCTTAGGGCGATACATGGCGCAGAGCATGCCGCGGGTCAATTTAAAGCCGGTAAGCTTTGTCAGCACGTCAAATTCAGCCGTGTAGACGGGGATTTCACCGCACCGGCTGATGATTTCCTTCCCCTGCCCTTCCACGTGAGCGCGCTCCAGAAGCAGGGATATCGGAACGCAGCCCGCATCCAGGGCGCGCCCAATCACTTTGGGACTCTCGGCGATAAAAACGCCTTTTTCCGGCTCGTGGCGGTTTAACAGCTGTACTTCCGAGTACCGGGCGTAGACGTCCAGCTCCGGGGCGGAAAAATCGGTGATTTCGATGATGTTTGGCATGTGAGACTCCTTTGGCAGGCGCGGGACGCGCCTGATTCTGAATAGCAAACTATTTACAGAAAGTATACTACATTTTGCGGCGCTTGAAAACGGGAAGCGTTTCAAAAAACGGCGTCTGAGAGCCTCTGGCCTCCGGCGCCGTTTTGATGATGATCCCGCATTCAATTCTACCGTTTCTTATTTTTCCGCAACCTACTGATCACCATCCCCCCGAAGAATCCGGCCGCAATCGCGATCAAAACCGTCTCCAGCCCCATGGACGCCGTGCCCGTCTCCTCCGCCTGAGCGGTCTCAGCTCCCGCCGCCTGGGCCGCGGGTGTGGTTTCCGGTTCCGTCTGTCCGGCTGCGGCGCTCTCCTGAACGGCTGCGTTCTCCTTGTCCGTCGCCGCTTCCAGGCTGCCGGCTGCCTGGCTCTCAATTTTGTTTTCCCGCTGGAAAATGATCTGGTTTTCCATGGTGCCGTCGTCCCGGGGAACCTGTAAATAAAGGGTGTCGGACAAATCTCCGTGTTCGAACGCAAACCGGTAGTCCTTCCCTCCGGAATGCACAAACCGCTCCCAGGCTGCGCCGTACATGTTTTTATCCTCATCGGTCTGGAATTCCAGAGTGGACGTGTCCAGGCTGCTGACCTCATAGGGAGGCCACAGCGCTTTCCACTCTCCATTTTTTCCCAGATCGGCGCTGACCAGCAGACACTGTCCGGCCTGCGGCTTCTCCACCTTATTGTACGAGATCAAATACGGCCTCAGGTCCGTCACTTTCAGGCGTTCCGGCACCTCCCCCGGCGGCAGCGGGCGGTCGTTCCCCCCGCCTTTATCTCCGCTGGGCAGCGCCTTAACTTCCTTTAAAACAGCCCAGTCCTCCCCTGCTTCCTCCACAATCCCTAAAAGCAGGCCGTTCTGTTCCCCGGTCCACATCCCGTACTCCGCATCGTGGGCGTAAGCGGTTCCCGCGCCGACCGCCGCCGTCAAGAGCATTGCAGCCGCTACTGCCGTCCATCGTTTTTTCATCTGTCTCCTCCTCGCCGAGCTTTCGCTGTTGCTTCTCTCCTGCCGGCTGACGGCAGGGACTGTGTTTCCATCATGATACCGCGGCGCCAATCGTCCGGCCCATGCCAGGCTGATAACCGGCGCACCATTTTTCTTAAATTATAGCATAGACCCTCTGCAAAGACTTTACGGCCTTCTTAATTTATCCTGAATCCTGTCACCCGCGTGCGGACCGGTCCGCCTGCGTCACTCCGGGAGCATACCTCTCACCCCCCTCTGGTTCTTGAAAATGCCAGGAAAATAAACAGCAGGCCCGAAAGCCAGGAGAGGTCCAACCCGTCCCTGGCAATCAGACGCTGTCCGGCGTAAAGCCCGGCGTACATGAGCGCCATCCCCATTGCAAAGCAGGTTCCGACGGTCAGAAGAGCCGGCAGATCCACAAATGCGGCCATGGTTCCGGCCACCAGGGAGTCGATGGACATGGCCAGGCCCAGGCAGATCGTCTCTTTCCAGGAAAGGGATTTGGAATCGTCCCAGTCCGCCGCCATGGGATCCCCGTAAATGTTGATGATGATTTTCAGCCCCGAAAGGGAAAAACGGAAATTTTTGTTGAGCGTACAATGATTGTTGATATATCGCTTGATGCTGTAATCCAGAAGCTTTACCACTCCCAGGAAAAACAGACAGACAAATCCCACCAACCGGGCCAGCTCCTGGGGCACCAACACCTGAATCAGGGTTCCCAGGCCCAGCGCCAGCCCCAGGCAGCCGCTGCAGATGCCGTTTAAGGCCACGGCCTTCTGCCAGGAAATCTGCACCTGGTTGGCGCCATATGCCAGACTGGCCACAAAAGTGTCCGTGCAGAGCGCAAGGACAAAGGTAATGATTTTCAGCATATTGCCATCCGTTGCTTTTTCTTTTAGTATATTCCCGCCCGTTCGGATTGGTAACTCCCTGTCCCCTCCCGGAGCGCGCAAAAGAGAGCTCCCCCTGACGGAAAGCCCTCCCGGATTGTCTGCCTGTAAACGCCGTTTTCTCCCCTGCCCTCACGGCTTTGTTTCCACAATATTCTGGATCCAGATCCCGTTTTTCACCAGTGCGAAACCGATGAAGCATTTGATCAGGTCGATCATCTGGCAGGCCAGATAGAGCGGCACGATGGGAAGCCCGGTGTATCTGCTGAGCACATAGGCGAAGGGAATATTCACCAGCCACATGAACACGCTGTCGAACAGGAAGGTGACGACGGTCTTTCCGCCGGAGCGCAGCGTGAAATAGGACGCGTGGATGAACGCCCCCATGGGCATGCAAAGGGCGATGATTCGGATAAATGAAGCCGCCAGCGCTTTTACTTTCCCGCTGGTATTGTAGATTTCCGGAAACAGAGGCGCTAAAAAGGCCAGAATCGCTCCGATGCAGACGCAGGCCGCCACGGAGAACGCGATCAGCTTCGTGTCCGTTTCCCTGGCCTCCTTCATCTTTCCCGCACCCAGCAGCTGTCCCACAATGATGGAAACCGCATTTCCGAAGGCCAGATAAACCACGTTGAACACATTGCCGATGGTGGAGGAAATGTTGAGCCCTGCAACCGCCTCCAGCCCCCGCAGAGAATAGCACTGCATGATCGCGGCCATTCCCACGGCCCACAGCGCCTCGTTGATCATCAGCGGAGTGCCCTTGACCACAATGCTCTTAACCAGGCCGGCCGGTATGTAAAAGCTCCTGTACGCCCCTGCAATGAAGGGATTTCTCCTGGTGTGCCGGTGCGTCCAGATAATTACAATGGATGCCTCCACGTACCGGGAGATCACGGTAGCCACGGCGGCCCCCACCACCCCCAGGGCCGGGGCCCCGAATTTGCCGAAGATCAGAATATAGTTCAGCACCAAGTTCACGAAAACCGCCGCGATGCCCGCTTTCATGGGAATGACCGTCTCCGCGCACTCCCTCAGGGTGCTGGTATAAACCTGTTCCACGCCAAAGGGGAGCAGGCCCAGCAGCATGACCGCCAGATATTTTTTTCCCTGTCCCAGGGCAAGCCCCAAAGCGGCCTCGTTGCCCTCCCCGTGGAGATACATGGTAATCAGGCCCTCGCCCTGAAACAAAAGCAGCGTTGCGGCTGCGGCAGTCAGAATCAGGCTGGCGATCATTTTAAACCGGAAGGTGTGGCGGACTCCATCATGGTTTCCGCCGCCGAAAAACTGGGCGCCAAAGATTCCAGCGCCGGAGATCACCCCGAAAATGCTGATATTATAGACAAACAGCAGCTGGTTCACAATGGCCACTCCTGTCATCTGTTCCGTGCCCACCATACCCACCATAATATTGTCCAGCAGGCTGACAAAATTTGTGATTCCGTTCTGAATCATGATCGGCACTGCGATCGCGAGTATCATCCGATAAAAAGCTC
>OLPX01000952.1_pt1 | contig 23417 bp, 24 predicted proteins | sample 1672491 | NCBI WGS metagenome assembly OLPX01 (sample SAMEA3136692, study PRJEB25190) | human gut metagenome | biome: human gut; feature: human-associated habitat; material: faeces | place: Austria | collected 2013 | reverse complement strand
CGGTGGTGTGAGAGGTCGAAATTTCTGCGAAAGCAGAAATTTCTCCTACTCGATTTTAAAAAGATTCCCCAACCCCCCGGATTGGCAAGAGATAGGAACAATGGTATGATAGGTCAACGCAGATGGTTAAGACTGGCTGCGAAAATTAAAGGGGGAAGAAAGATACAATAAATGGAAAAGAGCACAATAAAATAATATCTAAATTATGACTTGTCTATGGATAAATTACATAAGCATTTTCATGTGATTTTTAATCTTCTATAACTATAAATCCAAACAAAATAAAATAGAACCTATATACATAAATTGAAAAACAATTGACAGGTAAACAGTGACATAGAATCATTGCTGTTTTTACGCAAGCCCCATCGCTTACTAAAAGTTTGTTTCTACAATTTTGGTTTTGTGCCCAGTGGGTTGTTTTTTACGGTTTATACCCATTTGGAATTAACAAATAGTAATAAATATTTCCAGAATACTACAAAAGTTGTTATTATATGCCATTTGAAACGGTTTTGTAACGATTTTGAAAGCAATTGAGTGGTATATCCTTACAAAGAACGGTGGCATGCGGCCTGAAATAACGGGAGAAATAACGCTAATGGCAGATACGGAAAATGTAAATATATTTATAAAGACATTCGACGGATTCGATGTTTATGTCAATGGTAAAATGTTGTATTTTCCCAGCAGCAAGGCAAAGGAAATGCTCGCTATCATGGTTGAAAAACGCGGAAGCAGTGTCTCCCTATCCCAAATGACGTATCTACTGTATGAAAATATAGAAGAACGTACAGCAAAAAATAATTTAAGGGTTGTATACTATCGCCTCCGTATGAATTTAATGGAACATGGGATTGAACGGATACTGATTAAAAAGAGAGGGAGCTATGCAGTAGACACGAAGCAGTTTTTCTGTGATTTTTACGAATTCATCAAGGGAAATCCTGATTACATTACTCTTTTTTCAGGAAGTTATATGCCTGAATACGCGTGGGCAGACGACATGCTTCCTTACCTTCGGAATTTGTATCGAAAATATAATGGGGGACTCATATGACTGGAGTTATTGATATTCATGCCCATATTCTTCCGGGAATTGACGACGGTTCCAGGGATTGGGATGAGAGCAGGAGATTGCTGGAGGAGTCCTACCGGCAGGGAATCAGATATATTATAGCAACACCGCATTATTCAAGACGAGGACTGCCTTCTGACATATATGATTTGTCGGAAAAGCTGAAGGAGGAAGCACGAAAGATCGCACCTGATTTCCAGATTGGATTGGGACAGGAAACGTATTATCACGAGGGACTGATTGAGAATCTTAAGAACGGGAGAGCACTTACGCTGGATGGAAGCCAATATGTTCTGGTGGAATTTGAACCTCAGGTGCCTTACATGAAGATGTATCAGGCGGTCAGAAAACTGACTATGGCCAGATATATTCCAATCATAGCGCACGTGGAACGATATGCATGCCTGAGAGAGGATAGCAATATGTCTGAGTTAGTCCAGTGTGACTGCAGACTGCAGATGAACTTCAGCAGCCTGAAGGGAAACAGCATATTGGATAAGGAGGTCCGATGGTGCCGGAAACAGGTTATGCGGGACAGAGTTTATTGCCTGGGAACCGACATGCATCGAATGGATTATAGAAAGCCGGATATTGAGGAGAGTTTTCAATGGTTAGTTAAGCACTTGGATGGACTTAAGCTGCATGGTCTGCTGCGGGGAAATGCCAAAAAGGTAATACAAAAAAGACAATACAAAAAAGAAAAACAGGAGAATACAAAGACGTATGGAAAAGACTTATGATGACGACGAGATTGAAATCGATCTCTTGGAACTGCTGGGGGAGTTTCGACGTAAGATATGGATTATATTGGGAATCATTATATTGTTTGGGGGTGTATCAGGTGCGTTCAGTGCATTTGTGCTCACTCCCCAGTATGAATCGACTGCAATGGTTTATATTCTTTCAAAGGAGACGACATTGACATCACTGGCCGACTTGCAGATAGGAAGCCAGCTGACTAAGGACTATAAAATCATTGTGACAAGCAGAAGGGTCCTCAATCAGGTAATTGAAGATATGGAACTAAATCTTACATACAAAGAGTTGGTGGAAAAGGTTACCATTGATAATCCCCAGGATACGCGAATCCTCGCCATCTCTGTGGAGGATCCAGATCCCAACATGGCAAAATTGATTGCAGACAGGATTGCAGTCACATCTTCAGACTATATTGGTGACATCATGGAAATGGTACCGCCCAAATTAATTGAGGAGGGTGAAGTTCCAATCCTTAAATCTAGTCCGAGCAATACAAAGAATGCATTAATAGGTGGTTTTCTGGGGGCCGTGCTGGTATGCGGCTTTATTACAGTGCATGTAATCCTGAACGATACAATACGTACCGAGGAAGATGTTACAAAGTATCTTGGATTATCCGTACTTGCATCCGTGCCGGAACGTGAGGGAGAGAAGCCGGAAGATAAAGAGGCCATGATTTCCTCTAAATCAGGGAATAAGCCAGTGGTAGGAAAATCCAGAAAGAAGAAAAGGGGAGGCCGTGCATCATGAGTCAATTTGTTACACTAAACAGGATAATGAAGGATGACTATCATTATAACGAAGCCATTAAGACTTTGAGAACCAATATACAATTCTGTGGAAGCGGTATTAAGACAATCATGCTGACCAGTTCCCTTCCTGACGAGGGAAAAAGCGATATAACATTTGCCATGGCATCGTCCCTCGCCCAAATCGGTAAAAAGGTAGTGATGATAGATGCTGATATCCGTAAATCTGTCCTGGTTTCCCGTTACCAACTGGAGCGGGAGGTGTCCGGATTGTCGCAATATTTAAGCGGACAAAGGTCACTGGAGAATGTCATATATGATACAAATATAGAAAATTTCAGCATGATATTTGCGGGTCCGTATTCACCAAATCCGGCAGAGCTTTTGGAGGAGAGTTTGTTCGGAGACATGATTTCCAAATTAAAGGAAAGATATGATTATATTATTGTCGATACGCCTCCCATGGGCAATTTGATAGACGGGGCGATTGTGGCCCGTCAATGTGATGGAGCAGTGATGGTGATTGAAAGCGGCTCCATAAGCTACCGGCTGGAACAGCGGGTTAAGGGACAGCTGGAAAAAAGTGGATGCCGCATTTTGGGAGTGGTCCTCAATAAGGTGAATATGGAGAGAAATGGATACTACAGTAAGTACTATGGAAAATACGGGAAATATTCCAAATATGGTCATTATGGAAAATATGACAGATACGGGAAGGCAGAGGCATGAGCTGGCTCCGAAACCATAAGAATTTGGTATGCCGGCTGGCTGTGGGTGCTGCGGCCCTTTCACTTACCTGTTTTATATGGACAGGTGTGCAACTGTATCGGGACAGGAAGATCCTGGAGGCAGAGATTGCAGCCAGGAATCACGGGAAACAGTATGAGGTACAGGAAGACAGCATGTGCAGTTTTAGCGGAGATGTTGTGAAATATAAGGGAAAGCAGTACAGACGCAACAGCTATGTCAAGGCTATTTTGTGTATAGGGGTGGACCGGTCAGGAAATATGACGGAGAAGACCACCACTGGTTTCGGAGGACAGGCGGACGGTTTATTTTTAATTGCCCAGGATACGGTCCGGAACACGGTGAAAATATTGATGATACCACGAGACACCATGACGGATATCATGCTTACTGATTTAAGTGGAAATGAGCTGGGAAAAGACATGCAGCATCTGAATCTGGCTTATGCGTATGGGGATGGACGGGAGAAAAGCTGTGAATATATGGTGGAAGCAGTATCGGAGCTTTTTGGGGGACTGAAAATAGAATGGTATATGGCAGCTGATACCAGCGCTATTCCTGTGTTAAATGATGAAGTCGGCGGGGTTACGGTAACCATTGGGACTGATGGAATGGAATCCAGGGATCCTGCTCTGGTAAAAGGGAAAGCCGTAACACTGAAAGGTAAACAGGCGGAGATTTTCGTCCGTTACCGTGATATCCAGGTTGACCATTCTGCATTGTACCGTATGGACCAGCAGCAGGAATACATAAAAGGATTTTTTGAAGCGGTCCAGAAGCATTCTGCCAAGGACAGCGGGCTTGTAGTCAGACTGTTTGACCGGATTCAGGAGTACATGGTTACTAATATGACCAAGGACCAGTATCTTAAAGTAGCCATAGATGCAGTGGAAAGTGGAAAACTGAGAGATGAGGATTTCTACACAGTGCCTGGAGAAGGCGTGGTGACGCCCAGATATGATGAATTCTATGCTGACAAAGAAGCCGTGACGTCCATACTGCTGGAGTTGTTTTATCGGGAGATTGAATAGAAGGCGCGGCAGAGAACCGCGATACCGGCGGCGCAGTAAAATACTGCAATATCCAGCATGGTATCATGCTGTTTATTGAATATAACTACTCTTAGGAGAGAAAGGAGAGGTGAAGGATATGAAAAAGAAATGCATAGCAGCTTTAGTGCTGGCAGCAGCTCTGGCATCACAGCCTGCATGGGCTTTTGCGGCAGGCAGCGCATCCAGCAGCGGCAGTGATGGAAGCGGTTCTATTAGCTCTTCCAGCAGCAGTAGCAATAAAGGCACTACAAGCTCTAAGTCCAACACCACAGTATCTGTATCGTCTACTGGTGTCAAGACTACAGGCGCCACAACCAGTGCAAGCCCAACCGGAAGCACGATTGGAGTTGCAGTAGACACAGTAACGACTACAGGACAGCAGGTAACAACCAATTCCAAGGGAGAGGCTGTTATCGGCGACACCGCCGTTGCATTTGCAGACAGCGCGGCAGCAACAGCAGGACTTCCTTCTGATGTGGTATCGGCTATCAACGATATCAATGCAGGGAAGCCGCTGAATGAAGCTGTACAGGGGGTTGACCTGACAGGTTACAATGCCTTGACAGGAACACACGCAATCATCACAAAAGATGCGGCTACCGGCGCGGTTAAGACTGGTGCGGTAGAGGTATCCCTGTATGTGCCTAACCTGGTTTCAAACGTAAACAACGTACAGGTACTGTTCTATGACAATGCTACTGGCCAGTGGCAGCTGATTCCGGCTGTTAAGGTGGATCCGGTAACAAAAACAATAGCTGTCAATGTTCCTGGATCTGGTACATTATCCGTAGTGTATAAGAACTAGCGGCATTGAGAAGATGCTGGCCGGGGGCAGTAAATGGCTGAAGCCGTGCCCCCGGTTTTTACAGAAGTGTTTTGGAGAAAAGAGTGGTGGGAGAGAGATGTATCGAAAAGCAGATAAAGGCTGGCTGAAGCATTGTGATTTTACATTGATAGATGCAATCTGCCTTCAGGCTGCATATATTGCTGCGTATTTTATACGCCAGGGAATCCTCTGGCCATATGCCAGCCAGTTGTTCCGCAATATGGCATTAATATTTCTGTTCATACAGATTTTTGTGACCTTTTTTGGCGAGAGCTTTAAAAATGTGTTAAAAAGAGGAAAATTTAAAGAGTTTACAGAAACCATAAAGCACGTAAGCCTGATTATTCTTATTGCGGCTTTTTATCTGTTTGCGACTCAAAAAGGGAAGGAGTATTCCAGAATAACCTTAGTAACGACAGGTATTTTATATGTTGTTGCTAGTTACATAGCCAGGATATATTGGAAGAAATATTTATTGACAAGAGGTTTGGAAGGAAAAGGCAAGCGTTCTTTACTTATTCTTACATCCAAAGGAATGGTGGAAGAAGTGGTACAGAATATGCTAAATAAAAATTACGAACGTTTCCATATCATAGGCGTATCTCTGATAGATGCGGATTGGACTGGCAGAACTATAAATGGAGTAGCCATAGTGACAGACAAAAATGGGGTTGCAGAGTATGTGTGCCGCGAATGGGTAGATGAAGTGTTTATAAATCTGCCAAAGGACATGCCTTTGCCACAGGAGCTTATGGATGATTTCATTGAAATGGGAGTCACAGTACATTTGAAACTGATAGAGATGGGAATGTTAAAGGGGCAGATACAGCATGTGGAGCGTCTGGGAAGTTATACGGTTCTTACCAGCTGTATTAATATGGCGTCATGGAGACAGGCATTTTTTAAGAGGGCCATGGATATTGCAGGCGGGATGTTAGGATGTATATTGACAGGAATATTATTCTTGTTCGTGGCGCCTTGTATCTATATTCAGTCACCGGGACCAATTTTCTTTTCGCAGGTGCGTATTGGAAAGAATGGAAAGAGATTTAAATTATACAAGTTCCGCAGTATGTATATGGACGCGGAAGAACGGAAAAAGGAATTAATGAATCAGAACCGTGTAAAAGACGGGATGATGTTTAAGATAGAGAATGACCCCAGGATTATAGGCGGAAAAAGGGGAATTGGAAATTTTATCAGGAATTATTCAATTGATGAGTTCCCACAGTTCTGGAATGTGCTTAAAGGGGATATGAGCCTGGTAGGTACCAGGCCGCCTACTGTGGATGAGTGGGAGAAATATGATTTGCACCATAGAGTCAGATTGAGTGTAAAGCCTGGAATTACAGGTATGTGGCAGGTAAGCGGAAGAAGTGAGATTACGGATTTTGAAGAAGTCGTGAAGCTGGATAAGGAATACATAACTGAGTGGAGGATGGGGTTGGATGTTAAGATTCTGCTTCAGACTGTGCGGGTCGTGCTGGATAGAGGCGGGGCGATGTAGGGATGGTGAGGGAAACAAACGCAATAAGTTACTTTTGTGGTGAGATTGGAGAACTATATTAATATATTAATAGCATTATGAACAACATTTCACTTGAGAGAAGATATATTAAGGACAAACTAAGAAATTCCTTGATTTTCCCCGATTTTGGTGCAGTTTTATCAAGCTTTCAAATCGAAATTTTTTGAGTCAGCTAATAAAAGGGACGATTAAGCGGCATAAAGATGGCGAATAAGTGAACTGAAAACACATGCCCTCATGGGGTATACGAGAAAGCGACAGATGTTGTTTCACATGAAATTTAGCATAGACCTATGTTGATGATGTTATCAGGAGGGGTATGCACACGGCGTTGAAAATAAAGAAAGAAAAGATATTGAGGGATTAACTCTGAAGAAAAAGGATGCTATGGGCAGGGATAATACAGGCAATAAAAAACTGAAAATAGCAATGCTTGGTCACAAGCGGGTGCCCTCAAGAGAGGGCGGTATTGAAATTGTGGTGGAGGAGCTGGCGAGCCGGATGGTAGCTGAAGGCCACAGCGTAACCTGCTATAATCGCCGTGGGCATCATGTGAGCGGCGCCGAATTTGACGGCAAGCAGCTATCCGAGTACAAGGGCATCAAAATCAAGACTGTCCCGACGATCAACCGGAAGGGGCTGGCGGCGATGACATCAAGCTTCTTTGCGGCAGTTAAGGCAGCATTCGGCCATTACGATATCATCCACATCCACGCCGAAGGGCCCGCGGCCATGTGCTGGATTCCGAAGCTGTGTGGGAAGATGGTTGTAGTTACAATACATGGATTAGACTGGAAAAGAGAAAAATGGAAGGGCGGCTTCGGTTCCAAATACATAAAGTTTGGCGAGAAATGCACCGTGAAATTTGCAGATCAAATCATCGTTCTGTCGGAGGGCGTCCGGAATTATTTTATGGATACCTACGGCAGAAAAACCGTGTTTATCCCCAACGGCGTGAACAGACCGGTGAAAAGAGAGCCGGATGAAATCAGAAAACGCTGGGGGCTTGAGAAAGATAGCTACATCCTGTTCTTGGGACGGCTCGTCCCAGAAAAGGGTTTGAGATATTTGGTAGAGGCGTATAAAGGTCTGAAAACGTATAAGAAACTTGTTATCGCCGGCGGCGGCTCGGACACGGACGCTTTTGCAAAGGAGCTGAAGCAATCCTGCGCAGGGTTAGAAGATAGTGTGATTTTCACAGGCTTCATTCAGGGAAAGACGCTGGACGAGCTTTACGGCAATTGTTATCTGTATGTGCTCCCGTCTGATCTGGAGGGGATGCCGCTTAGTTTGCTCGAAGCCATGAGCTACGGGAACTGCTGTGTAGTTTCTGACATCGAGGAGTGCAAGTCTGTGATTACAGATACAGACGGTAGCCAAAATGCAGCGGTCTTTAGGAAAAGTGATGTAGAGGATCTGACCGGGAAACTGAGGATGCTTCTGGATAATGATACTTTGGTTCAAAAGTACAAGGACGAGGCGGCTGATTATATCTGTGAGAAATACGGATGGGATAAAGTAGTTGAGAAGACGGTTGGAGTTTATAGGAAGGCTGGTGCAAGGCGATGAATCACACAGAAGTGAGCTATAAAAGAGAAATATGGGTCGATAATGTGAAAGTGATCGCCTGCATACTGGTTGTCCTTGGACACTTCTTCCAGAGCATGACAAAATCAAATATCTTGCCCGCAAACGACCTGTATGAGTGGTTTGAGCAGACAATCTATTTCTTCCATGTGCCGCTGTTCTTTATATGCAGCGGTTACCTCTACCAGAGGTTCAGCAGGGTGAATGATATCCACAGTTGGGGAAGAAATGTGTTCAAGAAAGTCCTTGCATTGGGCGTTCCGTATTTCACATTCAGCTTTGCTACATGGCTGTTAAAGACCTTTTTTTCGGAATCTGTGAATAGTGAAATCGGTGGGCTGTTCGAGACGTTGTTCTTGAATCCTGCTTCACCATACTGGTATTTGTACTGCCTGTTCTTCATCTTCCTGGTGACACCGACATTCAAAAGCGCTCGGATGGCTATAGTCGGTTTGGCACTTGCGTTAGCCGCCAAGACCGTTTCCATAATCGGTGGAGAATTTGATGTATGGGTTTGGGGATGGGGGGGGGGTGGAATGCGCAATATCAAAATTACTTTTAAACGAGATATGGTTTGCGCTTGGAATGTGCCTGTGTGTAGTTGGAACTGAGAAGATCAGGAAGAGGTTTTTAGGAATGATAGGGATAGGTGTGTTCCTTGCCTTGAGTATTGTAGTTTTTTACATAGATAAGCTGAACGGGTGGTTCAGCTTTGGATTAGGGCTCTTTGCCTGTGCATCTATTGTAGTATTGGTGATAGGGTGTACAGACGGCAATAAACAAAACAGGATCATGGGGTTTCTGGCAGCTTACACCATGCCGATTTTCGTAATGCATACGCTGTTTGCCGCGCCGTTTAGATCTGTGTTGTTGAAAATTGGAATTGGCAATGCCGCGATCCATGTGGTTGCAGGAATACTGGTAAGTTTCATCGGGCCGATTATATCGGCTGAGATTATGAAGAAATTGAAATTGGACTTCCTTTTGTATCCGGGGAAGTATGCAAAGATAGGCAGCTGAGTCGGATTGAAAGTAGTGAAGGGTTGTAGAAGTAGTAAATAGGAGCATTAAATGATTACATACGCAATAATGGCACTCATTATGCTGTTCCTGGCATTTGAGTTGCTTTACAAAGCTGAATATATGCCGGAAGGAAATCACCTGTTCGATAAGCAGAATAGCAATGCGATGCGCGGATTCTGGTGCGTGATCGTCATCCTCGTCCACATTCCGGCGGCATACCAAAACCGTCTACAAGATATGCTCGGGAGCTTCGCATATATCGGCGTGACGTTCTTCTTCATGACATCGGCCTATGGTCTGAGGTTAAGTATCGCAAAGAATCCGGACAGCTTAAAGTATTTTTGGAGGAAGCGATTGCCAAAGCTACTGATTCCAATGCTTCTTGTGAATATTGTTTCATTGATATACCATCTGGTAGAGGGAAAAGGTATTTCCTTTAGTACTCTGATAAATTTCAACGGATGGGTACAGTGGCTCTTGGTTTGCTATGTGATATTCTGGGCAGTTAACCGCTTCGTGACGTTTGATAAGCATCTCCCAGCTATTCTGTTGTTTGGTGGGATTGGGGGGGGGGGGTAATGACGTTATTGTCTGTGTGCTGATAGCGGTATTTAGTATCACGGTTTACGCATTGCAGGATCCTATTTCGGGGACAACCTGGTGTCCGGAGGTATTTGGCTTCGTGTGGGGGATTGTGTTCTTCCACATAAAGGATAGGTTTGCTAACTGGATGGGAAAGAAATGGCTTCCCAAATGTTTGGCGTTCTGTATTATCGCCGGGATAGCAGGTGTCGCATATTTGAAGTTTAAACCTGTAGTATTCTTTGGTGATTATCTGCTGAAGATACTGTTAGGTGTGTTGATCATCACATTTTTGCTGGCGATGAACAGCCGCATATCAATAGGAAACAAAGTGAGCTTTTTCTTGGGGAGCATATCATATGAGGTGTATCTGATTCATCATGTTGTATTTGATTTGGTTGTGTTTTTGGTGCCTCAAGCTGTGTCAGGAGTGTTTATAATTATAAGCATCGTATTGACTTTGCTGATTTCTGTGGCAATCAGGAAAGAGATGATGGTTTTGAAGGATAATGTCAGATAATTTGATAGGAGGGAAACTATATGACCGAAAATAAGTTGAATGGTACAGTAATTGTTACATATCGCTGCAATGCACGCTGCTCTATGTGCAACCGATATAAGGCACCTTCCAAGCCAGAAGAAGAGATCAGTATCGAGACGCTTAAGAAGCTACCGAAGATGCATTTTACGAACATCACGGGCGGCGAGCCGTTCATTCGTACTGACTTAAAGGACATCGTGAGGGAACTTTACAAAAAATCCAACCGTATTGTTATCTCCACTAACGGATTCTTCACAGACCGTATTGTAGACCTCTGCAAAGAATTCCCACAGATAGGGATTCGTATATCCATTGAGGGATTGGAGCAGACTAACAACGAGATCAGAGGTCTCCAGAATGGCTATCAGCGCGGATATGGAACGCTGAAAAAGCTGCGCGAGATGGGCATGAAGGATGTCGGCTTCGGTATGACGGTGCAGGATAAAAACGCTTCCGACCTTGTGTCACTTTATGAGATCAGCAACGAGATGGGTATGGAGTTCGCCACAGCAAGTCTGCATAATAGTTTCTACTTCGTGGAAGCGGAGAACATCATCCACGACCGTCCGATGGTGGCAAAAAACCTTGAGGATTTGGTAAATGCTCTGCTAAAATCCCACAGCCCGAAAAAGTGGATGCGCGCCTACTTCAACCACGGTTTAATAAACTACATTTACGGTCAAAAACGGTTGTTGCCCTGTGATATGAGCTTCGACACATTCTTTATTGATCCGTATGGGGATGTGATGCCCTGTAACGGTACGAAGGATAAAGAGGTCATGGGCAATTTGAACATGCAGACCTGGGATGAGTTATGGAATAGCCCGGAAGCGGAGCAGGTAAGAAAGAAAGTACGTTGCTGTGATCGGGACTGCTGGATGATTGGAAGTGTCAGTCCTGCAATGCACAAATACATATGGAAACCGGGTTTCTGGGTGGTATGGCACAAGTTCAAGGCACTGTTCATGGAGAAGCCGTATTCCATGTATGAGCTGAAAATCGTTAGGGACTACAGGGACAGCAGGGTTACGAAGGAGGAGTTGGATAAATGTTCGACTTGTGATATGTGTGCTGTGGTGAATGATGGTTTATCGGATGTCAGTCGGGAGCAGCTCAAAGGTAAGACCGGCGAAGAAATTGTGGATGCGGATATCGCAAAACAAATGATCAAGTGAGGAGAGATTTTCTTATGAATGGACAATGTCTAAGCCAGCTTCAGACGGAAGAACTGAAGCTGCTAAAGGTATTCATCAAACTATGTGATGAGAATAATCTGACGTATTTTGTAGCTGGCGGCAGTTTTTTAGGCGCTGTCAGGCATCAGGGGTTCATCCCTTGGGATGATGATATAGACGTGGCCATGCCGAGGCCGGATTTTGAAAAATTTATTGAGATCGCACCAAGCTTCTTGCCTGACAGCACTTTCCTTAGTACCTATAAGCGTGGGAAAGAGCATGCCACTTTAGTAGCCCAGTTGTTCGGTAAAGAAAAGAAATTTTTGTTAAATAATGCCGCAAAGAAGGTTCCGACTGCAGCATGGGTCGATATCCTCGCGATTGATGGTGCACCTGGGAAAGGGATCAAAAGGAAGCTTTTCGGCATCCGCTATTTGTATTATCGGATGCTGAATCAATTTGCACATTTTGAAGAAATCGTGAATCTGAATAAGCAACGCCCGTGGTATGAAAATGTCGCAATTAAGTTCGCACAGGTCACACAAATTGAGAGGAGTCTTGATCCGGTAAAAATCGGCGACAGGTTTCACAGACTTCTGAAAAGCAACAGATACGAGGATTGCGATGAAGTCGCAACATTTATGGGTGCAGCCAAAATGAAAGAAATCGTGCCGAAAGAGTACTATGGGAAAGGCACGGTATATAAATTTGAAGATATAGATGTCAAATGTCCTGATAAATTGGATTATCTTGTTCATTTTTATGGGGACTATATGACCCCTCCGCCTGAGAACGAAAGAAATCGTCATAATGTGACAATAATCGGGGGGGGGGGGTATAATCCTTGCACTGCTATCTTCTTCCCATTTGCACACTATTCCATTGAAGGGAGGTGTGCTTGATGCGATCTCCGAGAGTTGATTTAACAATTGCGATGAAAGATCCTGAAAATAATGTGGAACTAAGCAAAGTAGTGGTATTGTGTGATGACGATGTGAAGTTAATCCAAAAATATTTATTAATCATGTTTGATGATATAGTAGGTGTTTTGGATGAGCTTGGAATTGAATGGCAGCTTTCGGGTGGAAGCGCACTGGGTGCTATCAGACACAAAGGGTTTATTCCTTGGGATGATGATATCGATATCAACATCAAGCGTTTGGATGTATGCAAATTTGCTTCAAGGTTCGAAGAAAAATATGGAGATTTGTACTGGGTTAAAGTCCCTGGCGTAACGAAAGATTATGATCAAACCAAAATAAGGATTGAGACGAAGAAAATTCGAGCGCGCGACCTTTTTGAAAAGGACGAAAGAAACTGTGGTTTGTGGATAGATATCTTCATCATTGAAAACACTTTTGATAATGCCTTGTTGCGTACACTCCAGGGTATTGGTGTGATGGGATTTCGATATATTCTGTCATGTGTGAAGTTTAAGAGGAATGAAGAAGCATTGAGCGAAGTTGCGAAACCAGACAGCCCTCTTTCTAAGTACATTAGAAGTCGATGCCGCCTTGGAGCGATATTCTCTGTTATCCCGCTCTCGGTATGGACTTGTTTATCAACGAAATGGGTATCATTATGCAAAAATGAGAATTCCCGGTTAGTTTCTATACCGGGCGGGAGGCTTCAGTTCTTTAGGGAGTTATATTGCAGAGATGATTTTTGCAATGTTGAGAGAATTGAATTTGAAGGACGGCAAGCTAAAGTAACATGCGACTATAAAACATATTTTGCAATTTTATATGGGAATAATTATACGAAGATTCCCCCAGAAGCAGACAGGGAGAAACATATTATGCTTGAATTGGATAAAAAGGCTTTAGAGGAAGCTGTAAGGAGCAAGTAATAGCTATGGAAACAAAGGAGATTCAGAATGACTGTCTTGAAGTATTAAGGGCTTTTGACCTTTACGCAAAGAATAACAATTTGAAATACTATATGGCTGGAGGCACTCTTCTTGGTGCGGTACGCCATCAAGGATTTATTCCATGGGATGATGATGTTGATTTAATGATGCCAAGGAAGGATTATGAATTCTTGATTCATCATTTTCATAATGACCGATATGAGATTTCAAGTTGTGAAACTGATGGTACATATCATACTCCGTTTGCCAGAGTATGGGATAAACAAACCAGGATTGAATGGAAAACGGTGTGTGAGAAGGAGATTGGAGTATTTATCGATGTTTTCCCAATGGATGGATTCCCGGATGGAAATATAATGACATACGTTCATTTATGGCATCTGAAATTTTACAGAGCCTTGGTTAATTCAAGCATACGGGAAAAGTTTCTTCCGCATGAGAAATATCTATGGTGTAAAAGAATTATGAAGAAAGTATTTCGAAGGAGCGGTAATTACTATAGTCAAAAATTAAATAGAGTTGCTCAAAAATATGATTATGACAAATGTTCATATGTGGGGGTAAAGACTACATCCTTGCATCTGTTCCGCGAGAAGAATAGCAAGGAAATATTTCAGAAGGTAATTTATTTGCCTTTTGAAGATATGGAACTTCCTTCGCCTGTCGGATATGACGTATATCTAAAACATCTTTATGGTAATTATAGGGTTCTTCCTCCAGAGGAACAGCGCCATTCTGAGCATGAGTTTGTTATCTATAAAATAGATAGAAGCACGCGTTTGATTGTTGGGGGTGATGGGGGGGGGGTAATCTTTCCATATAGCTTTGACGCGCATCTTTGTCAAGGGAGGTGCGCATAGAAATGGAATGGAGACAACTTACTAAAGAAGACTGCGGAAAAGAAATGACGAGGGAAGAGAGCAGACAGATTCAAATTGATATGCTTGATGCTTTGGCGGCTTTCTGTGATGCTAACGGTTTGAGGTATTTTTTATCTGGTGGTACTTTGATTGGAGCAATCCGACATAAAGGGTTCATCCCATGGGATGACGATATTGATGTAAATATGCCTAGGCCGGATTGCGAACGGCTCTATAAACTGACGGGAGGAAGGCTGAATGATTATGTTATAGCGGGACCAGATATGGACGGATTTTCAAGATGCTGTGGGTTTTATAGAATGTATAATTTTAATATTGTAATTGAAAACTTTATGAGCGGAACAACCAGGAAAAATCCGATATATCATCCAATATTTATCGATATTTTCCCAATCGAAGGTCTGCCGGATAGTGAAGTTCAAACAAAGTGGCATTATTGTAAGATTGTGGCCTTAAGAAAAATGCAGCGTTCATCTAGTTTGAAGCATCTGGAAGCAAAGAACATATTTGCGCATTTGTTTCATATTATTAGCGCCGTCCCCGCCAAGTTAATTGGATATCGAAGATGGAGCCGGATGATTCAAAGGGTGGCAAATAAGTATAGTTTTGAGCAACAAAAATATGTCGGTGTGATGACAGCGCCAGTACATACAACCAACGAAAAGGTAATAAAGGATGATTACATGAGAACGCAAGAGGTTCTGTTTGAGGGAAAGTATTACCATGCTCCAGGAAATTATGATGTGTACCTGAGACAGTTATATGGAGAGTATTTGACGATGCCGCCCGTAGAAAAACAGAGATCACATCATGAATTTCTTTTTTATTGGAGAGAGAAATAGCCCCAATGTCCCAATCTCACAAATGAATTTGAAAATGAAATGACAGAAGTACAAAAGGATTAAGGAGATTAACAATGATAGTAGCAGTATTGACAGCAGCGGGTACCGGCAGCCGCATGGGACAGAATATCCCAAAACAGTTTATGCATATAGAAAATAAGCCTATCATCATTCATACAATGGAAGCATTTCAGAATCATCCGAGTGTGGATGCGATAGCTGTAGCTACGCTTCCTGCCTGGATTGACGTGCTGAAAGCGTATGCAGCTCAATTCAATATAATTAAACTACGCTGGGTCGTAACGGGAGGTAATACGGGTCAGGAGTCTATTTGCAATGCCTTGAATAAGGTTAAGGAAGACTTGCAGGATGATAGTACCATTATTATGGTTCATGACGGAAATCGCTGTATGGTTTCCAGTGAAATTATTTCAGATAGTCTGGCAACTTTTAAAGAGCATGGAAGTGCAGTGGCAGCCATACCTTGCGTAGAGGCGGTTTTCAGAAGTGAGGATAAGGGTGTTTCTTCAGTGATTTCTATTCCGAGGGAACAGCTTTTCCGCACACAGACACCCCACACTTATACATTGGGAAAACTGCTTTGGGCGCATAATGAAGCAAAAAAAAGAAATATTTCAGGATCCGCCGCTTCCTGCACGCTGATGCAGGAATTGGGCGAAACGGTTTATTTCTCAAAAGGCTCGGAGGAAAATTTGAAAATCACCACGGTGGACGATATGGTGATTTTTAAGGCATTATTACACACAAAAAAGGATAGTTGGTTAAAATGATAAATTATTCAGACGCATATTGGAGGGACGTGCAGGAAGTTTCTCACATTATTCCTAATCGGTCGAAACTTTGTGGAAAAAAAGTTTTGATTACAGGCGGAACAGGGATGATCTGCTCCTCGGTTGCGGAAATCCTTTTTTATATGAATCGTGAGGAGGATATGCATATAGAAATACTCCTTGCAGGACGGAGCAGAGATAGAGTGGCAGAACGGTTTAATATATTTTTGGAAGGAACGGATTATTCTTTTGTAGAATATGATGCGACAAAAAGGATGGATCAGCATGTTGAGGCAGATTATATCATTCATGGAGCAAGCAATGCAAATCCTACAGTTTACACTAGGCAGCCTGTGGAAACTATTCTTGCAAATGTTGTGGGGCTGGACAATCTGTTGAATATGGTAAGTCAAGCAGGGACTGGACGTTTACTATATATTTCATCAAGCGAAGTATATGGAAATCAGACCGAAAACCGTCCGTATAGGGAGAATGATTATGGCTTTTTGGACATACTGAACCAGCGCGCCAGCTATCCCAGTGCAAAACGGGCTTCTGAAACGCTCTGTATTGCATATGGTATAGAGTATGGAGTTGATACGGTAATTGTCCGGCCGGGTCACATATACGGGCCATCTATTACGGAATCAGACAGCAGGGCATCGGCTCAGTTCACCCGTAATGTGGTGGCAGGTAAGGATATTGTGATGAAAAGCGCGGGGACGCAGGTTCGTTCTTATTGTTATACCCTTGATTGCGCATCAGCAGTACTTACCGTCTTGTTAAATGGGCAGACCGGGAATGCCTATAATATTTCAAATAAGAATTCAATCTGTACTATCAGTGATATAGCACAGTTTTTTGCATGTACAGTGGGGCGGAAGGTTCTATATGAAAATGCTACTGATGAAGAAAAAAAAGGATATAATCTGATGACCAATTCCTCATTGGATGCTTCAAAGCTGGAAGATTTAGGCTGGAAGGCTTTGTTTGATTTGAAAAGAGGAACAAAAAAAACGGTTGAGTATCTTAAATGCAAGGGGAGAATTAATGAATGACAAAATTACTAACAGTATCCATAGCTGCTTACAATATGGAAAAATATATAAGACAGGCGCTGGACTCTCTGCTATCATGCAGACATGCCCAATCAATAGAGATATTTGTTATTGATGACGGTGGAACTGATCATACACTGGAGATAGCAAAAGAATACGCCTGGAAGCATCCAGGAACGGTGATTCCGGTACACAAGGAGAACGGCGGCTACGGATCGACTATAAATTACAGCATTGAGCATGCAACGGGAAAGTATTTTAAACAGCTGGACGGGGATGATTGGTTCTGTGCGGACAAGCTGGATGATTTTATCTGCTTGCTTGGAAATGTGGATGATGATATGGTGTTTTCACAGACAATAGAATATCATGAGGATTCAGGAGAGGAAACTGTTAGAGATGTATGCGGAAACATGAAAACCGGAAGCCATTTGTTTGAGGACAGCTCCTTCGAGGGAATTGTCAGTATGCATTCTGCATCAATTAAGACGGAACTATTGCAGAGAATGGACAGAAAGATTACTGAGCATTGCTTTTATACAGATGTTGAGCTGGTATGTTATCCATTGGTTTCTGCAAATACGTTTTATGTTTACCATGAGCCAGTCTATACATACCGTTTGGGCAGGGAAGGGCAGAGCATGAGTATCGAGGGTATCAGAAAGCACTACAAAGAGCATGAAAAGGTTTTTTGGGAACTTGTTGATATATATAAGACGATTCCTGAGTCGGAAACAGCCAAAAAGATCCTTATGAAAATGCGGCTTAGAAAAGAGACTGCTGCCCATTTTAAATACTGCTGCCTCTTGGAATCCCTGGAGGCAGGGCAAACAGAGCTTGTCAGCTTTGCTAAACTGGTAAAGCGCAATGCACCGGATATCCTGGCTTCCGCAAAGGATTATAGTAAGTTTGTTTTTCTTATGGTAATGTCAAATTATATGGCGTATCCGATTCTTGCGCATATACAGCTTCGGAAGGCATTAGGCAATAGGATTGGGTGGGGGGGGGGGTGGTAACTAGTCGAAGCGAGGACAGGTTATTCCGTAGCTTAGAAACTGTACATGAGCAAGCTAAGTTGCCATACTACACGCTAGACTTCAAGGACCCCATGCTCCCGGGAGGTGCAGTATGGGCATGAGCATATACTACATCGACATTAAACGAAAAAGCAGGAATACGGCAGGCGCAAAGGCGCCGAATGATATTGCAGAGCTGTGTCGGAAGTTCGGATACCGGCGAATAGCAATGCCGGCTTATCCGCAAGAAAAACCAGGTCTGTATCAGAAACTGTGGCTGTTGACGGTCTGCATATTTTATTGGTATAAAGTCATGACAGTCATACCATGTGATTCCGTTGTTCTGTACCAGCATCCTCAATACGGCATTCGTGTCGCAAACAAAATGATACCACTGATAAAGCGGAGAAAGAATTGCAAATTCATATGCATAATACATGACCTAGAATCTCTCAGGGGCGGCATTCAGGGCGTTGTTAAGGATAACAAGAGAACAAATCATATTGCGGATGATGTACTATTGCGACAAATGGACAGCCTCATATGCCATAATAAATATATGAAAGAGTATTTGATCTCGCGTGGGTTTCAGGAGTCAGGAATTGTAAGTTTGGGTATCTTTGATTATCTGGCAGATGGAGAAATGGTATCACCTGATACTAAAAGCTCACCATCTATTGCTATAGCGGGCAACCTTGCCAAAGGAAAATGTGCGTACATATATAAGATATTTGGACAGTCAGGCACTGAAAATAAAACATTGTCGGTACACTTGTTTGGCAACAATTATAGTGTAGATGTTTTAGATTCAAGATTTATATATCATGGCTCGTTCAAACCGGAAGATCTTCCTTCTCATTTGAAGGGGGACTATGGTCTTGTATGGGATGGAGATTCCGCAGAAACCTGTTCCGGAAATACCGGTGAGTACCTGAAATACAACAATCCGCACAAGACATCGTTGTATCTTGCATCAGGTATGCCTGTGATTGTGTGGAGACAGGCAGCTATAGCGGACTTTGTATTGGATAACGGAGTAGGCATTGCGGTTGAGAGCCTGTATGAGATTGAAGACGCAATTATTAGAGTAGATAAAGATGAGTATAACGAGATGTGCCGGAAAACAAGAGAACTGGGAAAAAAAATACGTCAGGGTTATTTTTTCGGAAAAGCGATGGAGAAAGCGTATAATTTGATTGGGTAATTTGATTAAGGAGTATGTTAATGAAAATAATACTTCAGAGAATATCAGCAACGGATTACTTGTGGTACTGTGCATATTCTTTTTTTGTTATTTATTACATTCTTAGTAAAACCTTTTTTTATCAGTATTTTATGAACATACTTGATTATAAGATAGTTCTTGTCTTTTGTATGTCAATACTATTGACAAGGGAGTTGTTTTTGAATAAGCTTACTCGGAGATTGATGCTGGTTTTTTTATTCTGTGGTATTCTGATGATAATTGTTATGCATAGTAGCTCTGGAGGGGGAGCTAATAGTGTGGCGTGTATTGTTTTATTCGCATTTGCTGCAAGAAATATCCCTTTTAAACAAATTGCAAAACATACTATTTTTATAAGCGAAGTACTTCTTGCATTTGTGATTTTATGTGCATTCAGTGATATTATTCCAAACTACGTCAGGGAAACTAATGGAAGAACTAGATACTATCTGGGGTTTTTGTATGCATTGTATCCGTCTGCAATCATGTTTAATATCACTGCATTATCTGTATACAGCAAAAAAGAGAAACTGAAAATTAGCAACTTTGTTTTCTTGATATTGGTCAATTATTTCATATTTCAATATACTGACTCAAGACTATCATTTTATACTAGTATTTTGCTACTTGTATTTGCGGCAATATTAAGATTTAAGCCAAAATGTATAGAGGAGAGAAAGGTGATGTGCAACATTGCTAGCTTTTCCTTCCCGATATGTATGACGGTTAGTGTGGCACTGACAATTGCTTATGGCACAGGAACATCGTGGATAGAGGGATTAAATATTCTTCTTGGAAAAAGATTATCATTAGGATTGAATTCGTTAATCACAAACGGAGTTACATTATTTGGTCAAAATTTAAGTTGGATTGGTGCTGGTCTTAACGCGTATGGTGAACGTTCCAATGAACAATATACTTGGGTCGATTCTATGTATATTCAGGTATTGCAGCATTTCGGAATTGTTTTTTGTCTAGTTTTGATGGTTATTCTCACATTAGCTATGAGAAAGTGTATTAAGTATAGTGACTATTGGATGCTCGTGATACTTTCTATTTTTGCTCTCCATGGAATAATCGATGACTTGATAATTTATGTTCAATTTAATACATTTTGGATTGCCATTGGAGGTGTTACCCTTAAGTCTATTTCGGATTTCAGAAAGAATAAATTACGAAGGGAGCAATTGATGGCATATTATGATACAGTGGAGAAAGAAATTGAATAATCAATCAAAAGGTGTATCGCTTAAACGAAATTTTTTAATGAACGCCATCCTCACGATGTCATCATTCATTTTTCCATTAATTACCTTTCCGTATGTTTCACGAATTCTTTTACCAGTTGGTACAGGAAAGGTTTCTTTTGCGACGTCGGTAGTGTCCTATTTTTCAATGTTTGCCCAGTTGGGAATTCCGACTTATGGTATACGAGCGTGTGCGAAAGTGAGAGACAATCATGAGGAGCTTACCTGTACTGTCCAAGAATTATTTATAATTAATGCTGTTATGAGTACACTGGCATATGCAGTGTTCTTTATTGCTTTATTTACGGTTCCAAGGCTTAATCAGGACAAAGAACTGTTTCTGATTGTGAGTCTGACTATTTTTTTCAATGTCATTGGAATGGAGTGGCTTTATAAGGCACTTGAGCAGTACACATACATTACTGTCAGGTCAATCATTTTCAAATTTATTGCTCTTATTGCCATGTTTTTGCTTATACATGTCCAGAGCGATTATGTGCTGTATGGCGGAATATCTATATTTGCTGCATCAGCATCAAATGTATTCAATTTTTGTCATGCGCACAAATACGTTGGATTCAAGCTGGCTGGAAATTACAATTTCAAAAAGCATTTGAAAACTGTCACTGTGTTCTTTGCTATGTCCTGTGCAACAACTGTCTATACTCATCTTGACACTGTTATGCTTGGTTTTATGAAAACAGATGCTGATGTTGGCTATTATAATGCTGCAGTTAAAATCAAAAGTATTATGGTCAGCATTGTGACATCACTTGGAATCGTGCTGTTGCCGCGGTCATCATATTATGTCGAACATAATATGATGGACGAGTTTGGACGGATTACAAAAAAAGCTATACATTTTGTTTTTCTTGTTGCTCTGCCGTTAATGTTGTTTTTTATTTTATTTGCCAAAGAAGGTATCTACTTTTTGTCGGGGAATGCATACGAAGGATCAATTCTTCCAATGCAACTAATCATGCCGACGTTACTTTTAATCGGTTTGACAAACATTATGGGTATCCAAATTCTTGTTCCGCTAGGGAAAGAAAAAGTTGTGCTATATTCGGAAATTGCTGGAGTAGTTGTGGATGTCATTATTAATGCACTTTTAATTCCTTCGATGGCTTCTGCGGGTGCAGCAATCGGAACACTTGCAGCAGAATGGGCAGTCTGGATAGTGCAGTATATAGCGTTGCGCAGCTCAGTTCGAGAGGTATATCGAAGAATTAAGTATTTTCATTTTATTCTTGCTTTGGCATGTGGGAGCTTCTGCTCCCTCTTGGTGAAAAAGATGGCGTTTGGTTCGTTTATCAGCTTATGTATTTCAGCTGTTTTGTTTTTTGGTGTTTATGGTTTTATTCTTACGATATTTAAAGAGCCGTTAATTCTTGAAATGGAGAAACAGATCTTTGGAAAACTGATAAAGAGAATCAAGGGCCGAATGCGTGATATGGTTGCAAGAAAAGTTCAAAAGGGATGATTGATTTTTAAGGGATGATTAATTTTTATGAAAATTATTGACATAAATAGGGCACAGAACTACAATTTTGCAAGCAAGCCGCAACTATAACCTTGACCTTCTAAAAATTATCGCATGTATGGCCGTTGTTGGTTTACATACATTGCAATAGGATTTATCAGTCTTTAACGCATTAATATATTATTGCTGTGGATTCGCTGTTCCAGTGTTCTTTATGTCCAGCGGGTATGTATTATTGAACAGGAATAGAACGAGTGGTGCCTATTTTTTTAAAAGATTATTTCGATTTTGCGCGTCGTATTGATGTGGTCATTATTGATATTTGTGGCCGAGATGTTTTTAGACATTTGGGATGGGCAGTTCGACGTTTTCCCTTTGCTGGACTTCCCGATTATCGCATCAAAGGCATCCTTCAAAAAGGTCGCTTGTGGCAGTTTGGTATCTTGGCGCCTTGATGATTCTCTATGCGCTTTTGCCGGTGCTATTTAGGTTTAAGCATATATTGAAATTACTCTGGACGGTTTGTCTTGTAGTGGGATTTGTATTTCAAATTGCGTCCTATATTTGCGGAGAACCTGTTCAGAAGCATTTCATTCAGATATTCCGGCTGTGGACTTGGGTGCAATATTTTGTCTTGGGATGGCTGCTTGCGGGAAGCGAAACGGCTCAGGAAAAAATCACAATGCGCCAGCATGGACTTATCCTGATTATACTAACAGGGTTGGTTGTAGTTTATCAAAATTTCATAGGACGGTTTGATCTTCGTAATTTGTATGCGAAGTATTTCTACGATGATATTTTGACCGTAGTTTGGGTTATTACCTTATTCACATTTGTGATGAGACTTAATCTCAAGGATAGGTCGGTAGCTGTGATAAAACAGATTGCGTCGATTACAATGGGCGTTTACATTGTCCATCCACTGTTTCTGTTGGTGAGGAATGCCGTCTTTATAATAGATACAATTCCAGAACCGCTTTTGTATTTTGTAAGCATACTGTTTTTAAGCGTGGCAGTATGTTTTGTTATGAAGCATATTTCGGGGATTAATCGGCTAATAGAAATTTAAATGAGGTGAAATATGTACGACTATTTAGTAGTAGGCTCTGGCCTTTACGGAGCCACATTAGCACAGCAGGTGCATTAACATGGTAAGTCAGTTTTGGTGTTAGTATATAAGTGTGGACAGGAAAAGTTGAACGACCTATACTATGAAATGAAAGAGCAAAGGAGATGTTCAACATGGCGAAAAATCAAAAATCGTATACTCCGGAATTTAAGCAGCAGATCGTCGATCTGTATAATGCCGGAGGAACCTCGTATCCACAACTGGAACGTGAATATGGCGTAAATCGGA
>OLPX01000945.1_pt1 | contig 23509 bp, 23 predicted proteins | sample 1672491 | NCBI WGS metagenome assembly OLPX01 (sample SAMEA3136692, study PRJEB25190) | human gut metagenome | biome: human gut; feature: human-associated habitat; material: faeces | place: Austria | collected 2013 | reverse complement strand
CGTACTGCGAGCCTGCTATAAGCGTCCTGTTTCAGCGGAAGACATCAAACGGACGGTGGATGAGATCGAGCTGGAAGTTGTGAACCGGGAGGAAAAGGAGATCCCGAGCAATCTGATCGGTGAGATCGTGATGGACAAGCTGAAATTGCTGGATCCGGTTGCTTATGTCCGGTTTGCATCGGTATACCGTGAGTTTAAAGATGTGAACACATTTATGGATGAATTGAAAACATTTTTGGAATAATAAAAATAAGTGTTGGTGCGGGCGGGATTTCATCGATTTGCCCGAACCTGCGCTGTAAATGCCGCAGAATAACTGGAAAAGAGTTGTTGCGGCATTTTTGCGTTGAACTCGATCGGCGTGTGTCTGGCACGCTTTAAGTTAAGGCAGGTGAAAGAAATATGACAGAGATTTGGACAGGGATCCGGATGTATTTTGAGACAAACGGCGCAGAATATTTATTGTGTGTCAAAGAACATTTTATGATTAGTGTGCTGGCGCTTCTGACTGCGTCCGTGATCGGGATTCTGTTGGGATATTTATGTGTATGCCGGAAAAAATGGGAACGGTGGATCACCGGAGCATTTCAGGTGCTTCGGATCATTCCGAGCGTTGCGATCCTGATCCTTTTGATCCCGGTGATGGGAACCGGCGTGCGCCCGGCGATGACGGCGCTGGTTTTACTGGCTGTACCGCCGATATTGATGAATACGGCAGCAGGATTTTCGGAAGTTCCGGCATTTATGCTGGAGACCGCAGAGGGGCTGGGGATGACAGAACGGCAGATGTTCTGGAAAGTAAAAGTGCCGCTTGCGATGCCGATGATCCTGACCGGAATGCGGACTGCGGCGATTGAGATCATCGCCAGCGCGACGATCGCGGCGAAGATCGGAGCCGGAGGGCTGGGCGGTATCATATTGACGGGGCTCGGGCTGAACCGGACGGATCTGCTTTTGATCGGCGGGATCTCGGTGGCACTGCTGTCACTGGCAGCGGGGATGGTGTTCCGGCTTTTGATGAAGCTACAGCCGGCAGCGGCGTAAACGTTGAAAATACAGAATTTCAGATGCGGCAAGGGAACAGTCGGGGAACTTCCGGACATGGGATATAAGCCGCGGCAGAGAGAAGAAGAGAACATCAAGGAGGTACGATAGATATGAGAATGAGAAAAAGAGAGAAAGAGAAGAAGATCAATGGAAAGAAAATCGGAAAACGGATCGCAGCCGCCGCGCTTGGCGGCGTGATGGTATTGTCACTGGCGGCGTGCGGGGATTCCGGAAAAGAGGATGTGATCCGTGTCGGATCGAAAGATTTTACAGAGGGGCTGATCGTTGCGGAGATTTACGCATTGGCATTGGAAGATGCAGGTTACGAGGTGGATCGGGTCTTTAATATCGCGGGATCGGTTGTCCATACGTCGCTGATCAATGATGAGATCGATCTGTATCCGGAGTATACCGGGACGGGACTGCTTTCCGTGCTCGGGATGGATATGATCACCGATCCGCAGGAAGTATATGACACGGTAAAAGAAGAATATGAAAAGCAGTTTCAGCTGACATGGCTGGATTATTCAAAGGCAAGCGATGGGCAGGGACTGGCAGTGCGTACGGAAGTGGCGGAAGAACTCGGGATCCGGACGATCTCCGATCTGCAGAAACATGCGTCAGAACTCCGGTTTGCGTCGCAGGGAGAATTTGACGAGCGGGAGGACGGGCTTCCGGGACTGGAAAAAGTATACGGCGCGTTTGACTGGCAGTCGTCGAAAGTATATGACAGCGGTCTGAAATACGAAGTTTTGAAAAATGATGAAGCAGATGTGACCCCGGTCTATACAACGGACGGACCGCTGGCGCAGACGGAATTGTATACACTGCTGGAAGATGATCAGCATGCATGGCCGCCATACAATCTGGCTCCGGTCGTGCGGGATGAAGTTCTGGAGGCGCATCCGGATGTTGCGGATGTACTGAATGAAGTCAGCGCAGCGCTGGATACAGAGACTGTGACACAGCTGAACGCGAAAGTCGATGTGGAGAAAGAAGAATACGAGGACGTTGCGGAAGCGTTTTTTGAGGAGAACCTGAGCGGAGAATAGAAAGAAAGCAGAATACAGGAAAATAAGGAACAAAAGAAATGAAAGATACAGCAATTGAATTTCGACAGGTAAGTAAACAATTTAAAGGGGCGGGAAAACCGGCGGTTTCCGATGTGTCGCTTACGATCCGGGAGGGCGAGTTTATCACGATCCTCGGCTCTTCCGGCTGCGGAAAGACGACGCTTCTGAAAATGGTCAACCGTCTGTATGAACCGGATTCCGGGGAGATCCTGCTGTTCGGGAAACCGATCGCAAAGGAGAATCCGATGGAGCTGCGCCGGAAAATCGGTTATGTGATCCAGCAAGTCGGACTGTTCCCTCATATGACGGTTGCGGAAAATGTGAGTATCGTACCGAAGATGCTGAAATGGGAACCGGGAAAGATCAAGGAGCGTGTGGAAGCACTGCTGACGATGGCGGGGCTGGATCCGGAGCAATATGGAAAACGCTATCCAAGACAACTTTCCGGCGGGCAGCAGCAAAGGGTAGGACTTGCGAGGGCTCTGGCGGCAGATCCGAAGATCCTGCTGCTGGATGAGCCGTTCGGAGCGCTGGATGCGATCACGCGGTCGGTACTGCAGGATGAACTTTTGAAAGTCCATCAGGAGATGCCGAAGACCTTTCTGCTCGTGACCCATGACATCAACGAAGCATTAAAACTCGGAAACCGGATCCTTGTGATGAACGAGGGAAAAGTGTGTCAGTTTGGAACACCCCGGGAGATCGTACAACATCCGGAGGATCCGTTTGTGGAAACGCTGATCCGTTCCGCAAGAGAACAGGAGAGGCTTTGGGAGGAACTGTTATGATCCAGTATTTGACACGCCATTATGACGATCTGCTGCGCGCGCTTGCGGAACATCTGCAGATCTTGGCGGTGACATTGGTGTTCTCTCTTTTGATCGCGGTGGTATTGACCATTCTGGCAGTGTATTTTCGGAGATTCGGGGAAGCATTGATCCAGATTTTTTCGGTGATCTATTCGATTCCGAGTCTGGCGTTGTTTGCGCTTCTGATTCCACTGACCGGGCTGGGAATGACGACGACGGTGATCGTTCTGACTGCTTACAACCAATATCTTCTGCTCGGTAATTTTACGGCGGGGATCTTCGGCGTCGATTCCGGAGTGACCGAGGCGGCGCGCGGGATCGGGATGAGTACGTTTCAGATTCTTGTGAAAGTACAGATCCCGCTGGCAAAAAAGGCATTGTTTACCGGCATAGAACTTTCCGTCGTGTCGACGATCGGGATCGCAACGATCGCTGCGATGATCAATGCGGGCGGATTGGGAACCTTATTGTTTGACGGACTCCGCACAATGAATTTTAACAAGATCATTTTAGGAAGCATTCTTTCGGCAGTGCTGGCTCTTGGAGTCAATGCGGTGCTGAAATGTCTGGAAAAGAGGCTGGAAAGTTAACCGTTGAGGTTAAATGTTAACTCATAGAGAGAAAAAGGTTGACAATCGGAAGGGCGGATTGTATACTATCCTCAGACTTAGGAAGTACAGTGGAGGAAAATTTATATGAAGACAACGAAACAAACAACAACCCGTTCCGGATTTTCAATTCAGGATATATGCAGTGTAGCGATCATGGCTGCATTGACGGCAGTCATGGCACAGATCTCCATTCCGATGCCGATGGGAGTGCCGATGACGATGCAGACATTTGCCGTGACTTTGGCGGGTGTGATCTTAGGCTCAAAACGCGGCGCGGTTTCCATGGTCGTATATCTGCTGATCGGTTCGGTCGGCGTTCCGGTCTTTTCCAATATGGGCGGAGGCGTTCAGTATCTCATCGGTCCGACCGGCGGATTTCTGCTGTCGTTCCCGATCATGGCATATTTGATCGGATTGGGTGTGGAAAAGAAAAAGCAGAAAGGGATGTTTTCTCTGTTTTTGGTTCTCGGAACCGTGGCAAATTATGCGGTCGGCGTTGCAATGTATTGTGTGTTGATGGACGCTTCGGTATGGACCGGAATTACAGCGTGCGTACTGCCGTTTATCCCGACAGCCGTGATCAAAGCCGTGGCGGCAGCGATACTCGGGCTTCAGGTGAGGAGCCGGCTTGCGGCAGTTTTGCAGACGGCATAAAAATGAGCCGTATATAAGTGAGAGATAAGTGTGAAAAAATCGGGGAAAAATCCGCAAAATTGTGGATTTCTCCCCGATTTTTTTGATGGGATGTGGATAACGATTTGCGGACGTTTTCTTTACATTGTCCGGTTTTCCAAGTATAATAAGTTGCGTAATGTCAGTGCACAAGGGGATATCCGCGGCTGGGCTCTGCGAGCCGAGAAGCGCATGTTCTTGATACATTGATGTTGGTATGCGTACGTAGAGAAAGGAGAAATACTATGCCGATGAACCATGCAGCACGTATGATTTTGAAAGCATTGTCTTTTGACGGGATCGAGGTGGAGGCGTCGCGCCATCTGGCGGATCTGAAGCGTCTGGATCCGATGAAGATTTTTTATAAAACAACCGATGAAAAGATATACAACGGAGAACATGAAGTGCCGGTGCGGCTTTTCTTTTCGGACGAAGAAATGAAAAATGCATATGAAAATAAAATCCTGGTGAACCCGGATGTTTTACTGTTCTTTCACGGCGGCGGATGGGTGACGGAGAGTATCGATACTTATGAGCGGATCTGTGCGCGGCTTGCCGGTGAGACAGGGCATCTTGTTGCGGCGGTGGAGTATCGTCTTGCACCGGAACATAAATTTCCGGCAGGTTTGGAAGATTGTTATGCGGCGGCGAAGCGGCTTTTTACCGATTACCGGGAACTGCGTCTGGATCCGGAGCGGATCACGCTGATCGGCGACAGCGCCGGGGGGAATCTGGCAGCCGCGGTGTCGCTTCTGGCGAGAGACCGGGGAGATTTTTTCCCGAAACGACAGATTTTGATGTACCCGGCAACATACAATGATTATTCCGAAGCGTCGCCGTTTCCGTCGGTGAAAGAAAATGGAAGCGACTATCTTTTGACGGCGGGAAAGATGCAGGATTATATACATTTGTATGCGGGAAAGGAAGCAGATTTTCAAAATCCGTATTTTGCGCCGTATCTGGAAGAAAATCTGGAAGACCAGCCGGATACATTGATCTTGACGGCGGAATTCGATCCGCTCAGAGATGAGGGCGAGGCATACGGAAACAGACTGGAAGAGGCGGGGAATCAAGTGGAAATGCATCGGATCAAGGATGCGCTGCATGGATATTTTGCACTGGGAGTCCGGCATCAGGCAGTCAGGGAGAGCCTTGAGTATATCAAGGCATTTTTAAGGAGGGACGACAGTGAATCAGAAAAGGGCACGCTGGAGAAAGCTTGACAATGCGGCAAAGCTCTTTCTGGCAGCGAGCACAAAGCGGGATACCCGTGTGTTTCGGTTTTACTGTGAGCTAAAGGAAGAGGTAAAAAAGGAGATCCTGCAGAAAGCGCTGGATCAGACGGTGGAGACATATCCGGTGTTTCTGTCTGTGATACGGAAAGGGCTGTTCTGGAGTTATCTGGAAATGAGCAGCCTGCATCCGGAAGTGCGGGAGGAGTATAAAGAACCGTGCAGCCGTCTTTATATCCGGGATAAAAAGAGCCTGCTGTTTGAAGTGACATATTATAAGAAGCGGATCAATTTTGAAGTGTTCCATGTGCTGACCGACGGGACCGGAGCAACGGAATTTTTGCGGGAGCTGGTGAAAAATTATCTGTATCTGGCGCACAAAGACGACGGGCTTACGGACGTAAAACTCCGGGCGGAGGACGTGACGGTACAGGATCAGGAAAATGACGGATTTGTAAAATACTATACAAAGAATACAAAGAAACCGCGGCAGAAGAAAGAGAGAGCGTATCAGCTGAAAAAACCGCGGAAAGAAAACGGACCGCTGCAGGTGAGGGAGCGGATCTTGTCGGTCTCGGAAGTGCTGAAGCGGTCGAGGGAATTGGGCGTGTCGATGACGGTGCTGCTCTCGGCGGCTATGATCCAGGCAATCCACGAGGAAATGACAAGACTTCAGGAGAAAGATCCGGTCGTCTTGATGGTACCGGTCAATCTCAGGAAATTTTTCCCGTCCGATTCGATGCTGAACTTTTTCAGCTGGATCGAATCCGGCTATCATTTTGGGGAGAAAGCGGGGACATTTGAAGAGATCCTCGCACAGGTGAAAACAGATTTTAAAGACAAGCTGACAAAGGAAAAAATCGCGGAGCATATGAACGAACTGATCGCGCTGGAAATGCATCCGGTTCTGAAATTTGCGCCGGCGGAATTGAAAAACCTCTGCATCCACGCGGGAGCAAAATTTTCGGAGAAGAACACGACGGCGATCTTTTCCAATATGAGTTCCGTTGTCATGCCCAAGGAATATGTTCCTTATATTGAACGGTTTGGCGTGTACACGAGCACGCCGAAGATGGAGCTTTGTGTCTGCTCGTTCGGCGATCAGCTGTCGCTTGGATTTACCTCGCGGTTTGACACGGAAAATATCCAGCGTAATTTTTACCGGATCTTGAAAGAACAGGGGATTTCATCCAGACCGGTGGAGGCGGAATTTCCGGAATTGGAGACGCCGCGGGAACTGGAAATGCGGATCTACAAGATCTTTACATTTCTTTGTCTTGCCGCGATCGTGTTTATGATCGACTTGGATTTCAGCTACAAACCGACTGTTCGCTGGACGTTGTTTACGGCAGGAGGTACGGCGAGTATGTGGCTTGCCACGACGATCGGATTTTTTAAGCGGCATAATCTTTTAAAAAATGCGATGTGGCAGCTTGTGATCGTAACGGGGGTCAGTATCCTTTGGGATTATCTGACCGGATGGCGCGCTTGGTCGGTGGATTTTGTGCTTCCGATCGTGAGTATGGGAATCTTGCTGGCGATGGTCGTGATCTCTGCGATCCGGCGTTATCCGGCGAAAGAATATATGATCTATCTCGTTATGGCGGCGGGATATGGTTTGGTCGTACCGCTTCTGCTTCTTGTATTCGGGGCGGTTCAGCTGGAGTGGCCGAGTCTGATCGGGATCGGAGTTTGTTTTCTGTTTTTGATCGGGATCGTGCTGTTCAAATGGAAAGAATTCCGGGAAGAGATGCATAAGAAGTTTCATGTATAAGACATTCCATGTATAAGACATTCCATGTCTAAGAAAATTGTGGTAAACTAGAGAAAGAGAACTCAATCAGGAGGATAAGAAAATGATTAACAAACTGGTAGAAAATATTAAAAAGACAGGCGCGCCGATCGTAGTCGGACTGGATCCGATGCTGAACTACATTCCGGAGCATGTACAGAAAAAGGCATTTGCCGAATTTGGCGAGACTTTGGAGGGCGCGGCTGAAGCAGTATGGCAGTTTAATAAAGAAATCGTGGACAAGACGTATGACCTGATCCCGGCAGTGAAACCGCAGATCGCGATGTATGAGCAGTTCGGGATCCCGGGACTTCAGGCGTTCAAAAAGACCGTGGATTACTGCAAATCAAAAGGACTTGTCGTGATCGGAGACATCAAGCGCGGAGACATCGGATCTACTTCCGCGGCTTATGCGGTCGGACATCTCGGAAAAGTAAAAGTGGGAAGCAAAGAATATGTTCCGTTCGATGAAGATTTCGTGACAGTCAACCCATATCTCGGTTCCGATGGTGTGAATCCGTTTATCGACGTCTGTAAAGAAGAAAAGAAAGGACTTTTCATCCTTGTGAAGACGTCAAATCCATCCAGCGGAGAGTTCCAGGATCGCCTGATCGACGGTCGTCCGCTGTACGAACTGGTCGGCGAGAAAGTTGCCGAGTGGGGCGCGGAGTGTATGGGAGATTCTTACAGCTATATCGGCGCAGTTGTGGGCGCGACTTATCCGGAGATGGGAAAAGTCCTCAGAAAAGTAATGCCGAAATCATTCATCCTTGTGCCGGGATACGGCGCGCAGGGCGGACAGGGAAAAGATCTGGTACATTTCTTCAATGAAGACGGGCTGGGTGCAATCGTCAATTCATCCAGAGGGATCATTGCGGCATACAAGCAGGAAGCCTATGCGAAATTCGGAGCAGAGAACTTCGGTGATGCTTCCAGGGCAGCAGTAGAAGCGATGGTTGCTGATATTCGCGGTGCATTGGAGCAGAAATAAAGCAGGCGGGAGAAGAGTGAAGATGGAAAGACAGAGAGAACAGGCTGTTGTCGTATTGCAGGAACAGCTTGCAGATGGAATTTTTAGTATGTGGATCCGCTGTCAGGCGGCGGAGACGGCGAAGCCGGGACAGTTTATCTCCATGTATACAAATGACGGAAGTAAACTGCTTCCGCGTCCGATCAGCATTTGCGAGATCGATAAAGAACAGGGGATGCTCCGGGTCGTTTATCGTGTGACCGGGGAGAACACCGGGACAAAGCAGTTTTCCGAGATGAAAGCGGGAGATACGCTTCCGATCATCGGACCGCTCGGAAACGGATTCCCGTACGAACTGGCAGACGGAAAACGGGTATTCCTGATGGGCGGCGGAATCGGCGTTCCGCCAATCTTGGAGCTTGCAAAGCAGATGAGATGTGAGAAAAAGCAGATCGTTGTCGGCTATCGGGACTCGCAGACATTTCTGAAAGAAGAGTTTGAGCAAAACGGCGAGGTCTATATTTCCACAGAGGACGGAAGCGTCGGTACAAAAGGAAATGTGATGGATGCGATCCGGGAACAGGCATTGGAAGCGGATATGATCTATGCCTGCGGACCGACTCCAATGCTGCGTGCGATCAAGCAGCATGCCGAGGAAAATAATATTGTATGCTATATTTCTTTGGAAGAGCGCATGGCGTGCGGGATCGGAGCATGTCTGGCGTGCGTCTGCAAATCCAAAGAAAAAGATCATCACACAAATGTCAACAATAAGCGGATCTGTAAGGACGGTCCGGTATTCCTGTCAACGGAGGTGGAACTCTGATGAATATGAAAGTAAATATTGCCGGGGTGGAGTGGAACAATCCGGTGACGGTTGCGTCAGGTACATTTGGATCCGGCGCGGAATTTGCGGAGTTTGCGGATCTGAACCGGATCGGTGCGGTGACGACAAAAGGAGTTGCGAATATTCCGTGGGCAGGGAACCCGACTCCGCGTGTGGCAGAGAGTTATGGCGGAATGATGAATGCGGTCGGTCTGCAGAATCCGGGGATCGATCTGTTCTGTGAGCGGGACATTCCGTTCCTGCGTAAGTATGATACAAAGATCATTGTCAATGTATGCGGTAAATCAACAGAAGATTATTGTGAAGTTGTGGAACGGCTTGCAGATGAAGATGTGGACATGCTGGAGATCAATATTTCCTGCCCGAACGTAAAAGAGGGCGGTATCGCATTCGGTCAGGATCCGAAAGCCGCCGAGGCGATCACAAAAGCAGTGAAAAAATATGCAAAACAGCCGGTGATCATGAAACTGAGCCCGAATGTCACAAGCATCGCAGAGATGGCGAAAGCGGTCGAGGCGGGCGGCGCCGATGCAGTATCTCTGATCAATACACTGACGGGAATGAAAGTGGACATTCAGAGAAAAGCATTTGTGCTGGCGAATAAGACTGGCGGTGTGTCGGGACCGGCGATCCATCCGATCGCAGTCCGCATGGTTTACGAAGCGGCAAACGCCGTGAACGTTCCGCTCATCGGAATGGGCGGTATCGCAACGGCGGAGGATGCGATCGAGATGCTCCTTGTAGGAGCAAGCGCGGTATCGGTCGGAACCGCCAATTTCTACAATCCGGCAGTGACGATGGAGATCGTGGATGGAATTGAACAATATATGGAAGCGCAGGGATTTGCATCTGTGGCAGACATGGTCGGAATCGTAAAATAATCGTTCGGGAAAGACAGGACAGGGAGAGCGTTTGGCTCTCCCTGTTTTATCTTGGATCAGCGGTCTTCGTATAGAAATTGGATATGATCGCTTGCTTCCCGGAAGTCCAGTACTAACTTTTCCTCCCAGATGCGGACAGGGATCTGGCTGTCGAATCCGTAAATGATCGGGAAATTGTTGTGCTCAAAATCGTAAACAAGCACCAGACGTTTCTCCGGATCGACGACCCAGTACTCCCGCACTCCGGCATTCATATACTTGTTCAGCTTGATGATGGAATCTTTCTTCCGGCTGGATGGGGAAAGGATTTCCAGAACAAAGTCCGGCGCACCGTACACACAGCGGTGGACGACTTTTTTGCGGTCGCATACGATCACTACATCCGGCTGAAGCATGGTGCGGTCGTCGCAGTCCAACTGTACGTCGATCGGCGAGACGATCGGAAGACAGCTTCCCTTTTCTCTTATTACATGGTCAAGAAACTTGGCATGCAGGAAACCGGTGAGCAGCTGGTGAACGGAAGTCGGAGCGGACATATCGTAGATCACGCCGTCGATCAGTTCCACACGGATGTCGTCCGGAATGGCATAATAATCTTCCAGAGTATAGTCTCCCTGCTTTTTGACGAAATAGGGGGCGGAAGCTTCCCGGATCATGTCGGTAGGCTTCTTCGGTTCGTCAAAAGAAAGCTGAAATACTTTCTCCAATGCCCGCAGCGTATCGTAGCGCGGCGAGGATGTGGAGCCGTTGAAAATCTTCTGGACTGTGCCCAAAGGGACGCCGGATAACTCCGCAATCTGTGAATAGGTGTAGCCGATCTCTTTCTTTTTCTCTTTCATTTCCTGAACGGTCATAAAATCCCTCCCGGTAAAATTTAAAAATCGCCTGTGAATACTATAACCATATAATAACCGAAAAAGAATAAAAAATCAACCGAAAACAAGTAAAAAAATAACCAAAAAGAAAATGAAGAGAATAGCGTCGGTGTACAAGGGGGATAACGCTGAAAATCACCGAAATTATGCGGTTTGAGGCGTGTTTCCCCTTGTACACCGACGCTAAGAAAGGGAAAAATAAAATCCAAGTCACCTTTTGAATATCCGGCGCGTGTATAAGGTGAAAGAGGAGGATAACCTTATGGAGAAGAAACATATCGATGACATAATAAAGAAATATGGAAATCTGCTTTACCGCGCGGTATATGTTCAGGTCGGAAACCGGCACGATACGCAGGACATCCTTCAGGAAGCGTTCATCCGCTATCTGGAAAAGGCTCCTGTATTTGCAGATGAAGAACATGAAAAAGCGTGGCTTTTGCAGGTGACACATCATTTGTGCCTTGATTTTTTCAGATTCAGGAAACGGCACAGTTATCTGGAACTGGGCGAGATCGAAGAACTGATCGCCGGTCCGGAAGATGAGAATATACTGCGGGAATTATTTGCCCTCCCGGCGCAGTAAAAAAGTATTCTTGTCCTTTATTATCTGGAGGGGTATCGGATCAAAGAGATTTCCGGGATCACAGGGTTATCCGAAAATGCCGTGAAGAAACGGCTGCAGCGCGGGAGAGAAGCGCTGCGGGCGAAGTTGACCGAGTAGGGAAAGGAGCGAAAACAATGACAGAAAAACAATTAAAATCTGTGATGGATTCTATTACGATGCCGGAGGCGATGGCGCAGGAACTGCGAAAAAATGTAAGCGGAAAGAGACAAAAAAGACGTACATTCCGGTATCCGAAAATTGCTGCGGCTGTGATAGCGGGGGCATTGATCCTGTCGGTCGGAACGACCTCTTATGCCGTCTATCAGGCGAAAAATCTCCGGGTATTTTTTGAAGCGGATGTGACGGAAGAACAGCTTAAGAAAGCGGGGGAGGCATTCCGGGCGATCGAGGGTGTTTCCGAAGTGGAATATGTGCCGGGAGAGCAGGCGTGGGCGGATTTCCAGGCAGAATATTTTGCGGACGATCCGGAACTGGCACAGGAATTTGACGAAAATCCTTTGGCGAACTCTTTTAACTATAAATTAACGGTTGAATTGAGCGCGAATACAAAGGAAGTGCGGGAGGCGATCGAAAATGTAGAGGGAGTCCGGATGGTCTCCGACCTGAGTGAATTGAAATAAGTTTTCCACTTGTATACCGACGCTAAATATGTAAAACAAAAAACGGGAGAGAGCAGACGAAAATATTGCTTTCTCCCGTTTCGTTGTGTACGACTTAAAAAATATCCCGGATCAAAAACCGCTTACAGCAGGATCACACCGTTTCCCGCACCGATCCGGTCCGCGCCGGCTTCGATCAGTTCTTCTGTAAATTCCCGTGTGCGGATGCCGCCGCTGGCTTTGACCTCCAGACGGTCGCCGACGGTCTCTTTCATCAGCCGGATATCCTCGACGGTGGCGCCGCCGGTGGAAAATCCGGTGGACGTCTTTACAAATGCGGCGCCGGCTTCCTCGGAAAGCTGGCAAGTCTTTACTTTTTCTTCATCAGTCAGCAGACAAGTCTCGATGATGACTTTTACGATCGCCGGTTTGGATGCTTCCACGACTGCGCGGATATCTTCTCTTACAAAATCCCAGTCCTTATCTTTCACAGCGCCGACATTGATCACCATGTCTACTTCCTGAGCTCCGGCTTTGACCGCTTCCGCCGCTTCAAAAGCCTTGGCAGAAGTGAGCATTGCTCCAAGCGGGAAACCGACAACACAGCATGTCTTTACATTACTTCCTTTCAATTCAGACGCAACGAGCGCGGTGTGGCAGGTGTTGACGCAGACGGAAGCAAATCCATATTCCTTTGCTTCCTTACAGTAGCGGATGACGGTTTCTTTCGTAGCGTCCGCTTTTAATACGGTATGGTCGATTCTTTCTGCGATGTTCATAATGTACCTCCTAATAAAAATGATGGATTAAAAAGATAGAATATGTAAAGAATGAGTTTCTTCTTTACTTGATATTGCAATTATAGCATAGGTTATCCTAAAATACAATTGAAACCGGTTTGATAAATAAAAAACGAAAATATATGTGCGAAATGCACTAAAAATATATGAAAAAGATGGTAAAATTGACGTTTTGATCACGAAAGAAATAAAAAAGATTGACTATCGGAAAAAGCGGTGCTATTGTGGGATTAGAAAATATGAAAGCGGTTTTATAAAAAGTTTCATAAATTTTGCCGGTTATAAATAAAACGACCGACGAAAGAAGAGACGGAGCAGACAGGAGGAAAAGAAAATGGGCAAAGTTGTTGTATTTGGTAGCTTTGTAGTCGATCTGATGGCAAGAAGTCCGCATCTTCCGGTACCGGGAGAGACGGTGAAAGGTTCTATGTTCAAGATGGGACCGGGAGGAAAAGGATTTAATCAGTGCGTTGCGGCGCACAAGGCGGGCGCGGATGTTGTGATGGTGACAAAACTCGGAAAAGACAGTTTTGCAAATGTTGCAACGGATGCGATGGACGAGTTGGGTATGCCGAAAGACAGTCTCTTTTTCACGGAGGAGACGGAGACCGGCATCGCATTGATCCTTGTAGATGAGAATACAAGTCAGAATGAGATCATCATTGTTCCGGGTGCTTGCAATACGATCACGGATGCGGAAGTTGACAGCATCGAGGAACAGATCAAAGAAAGCGAATACGTACTGCTTCAATTAGAAGTAAATCAGGACGCCAATGAACGGGTTGTGGATATGGCAAATCGTTACGGATGTAAGGTGATCGTCAATACCGCGCCATATTCCAAAATATCCGATGAATTTCTCTCCAAGGTTTATATGGTGACGCCGAATGAAGTGGAGGCGGAGGAACTAACTGGAGTCCATGTGGAAGATCTGGAATCCGCACACAAAGCGGCGGAATATTTCTACAAAAAAGGTGTGGAAAAAGTGATCATCACACTGGGATCCAGAGGCGTGTTTGTTTCCTCGGACGGGAAGGAAGAGATCGTTCCGGCATTTAAAGTAGATGCGGTGGATACGACCGGAGCAGGAGACGCATTCAACGGCGGTCTGCTGGCGGCATTGTCGAAAGGTAAAGATATATGGGAAGCGGTTCGGTTCGCCAACGGACTGGCGGCGCTCTCGGTACAGAAATTAGGAACGACGCCGTCGATGCCGAAACTGGAGGAAATCGAAGCGTTTCTGGAAGAACACAAATAGAACATAAAGTCAGAGGACTTTAGAATAAAGAAAAGAAAGGGGAAAAAGAGATGTTAAAAGGAATACCTACAAGAATCGGATCGGATCTGTTGAAAGCGCTTGCGGATATGGGGCACGGAGATCTGATCATCATCGCGGATGATTTTTATCCGCCGGTCACAAAGACGCCGGGAGGGATCAGTATTCAGGCGAAAGGAAATACTGCGGCGGAGATGATCGACGCGATCCTGCAGCTGATGCCGCTGGATGCCGATTATTGCGAACATCCGGTAGAGTATATGGTTCCGGATAAAGACGCGGGGATCACGATCGAACGTCCGAAAGTGTGGGACGACGCGATCGCAGCCGTGGAGAAAAACGGTTACAGCGTCAAACAGGTAGGAGAGATCGAGCGGACAAAATTTTATGAAAAAGCAGGAAAAGCATATGTGACGGTATGTACAAGCGAAAGACAGCCGTATGGATGCTTTATCATGCAGAAAGGCGTTTTATAAACAAAGAAAAACAAAAAAGGAGGAAAGATTTATGAAGATGAAAAAAGTGTTGGCAGCGGTACTTGCAGGAACGATGGTGCTCTCTCTTGCGGCATGCAGCAAAGGCGGCGATTCCGGTGAAGCTCCCGAAAAAGGCGGCGACGGCGGAAAAGGCGAGAAGTATACGATCGTATATCTGACGCCGTCCACAGCGTCACAGTTCTGGACTTATGTAGGGATCGGAATTGAAAATGCGATGAAAGATATGGAAGAAGAACATGGCGTTACCATTGATTTTTCAACTGTAGGACCGGCAGAAGAAAGCCAGACGGAAGAGTATGTAACCGCATTTGAACAGTGTATCGCAAAACAGCCGGATGCGATCGTGACGGCAACGCTGGCGATCGACGCGACTGTGCCGAAAGCACAGGAAGCGACCAATGCAGGGATTGTACTGAACTTCGTAAACTGCGGTCTCGGCGTTGGCGATGACGGTGCAAATGAAGAAACTTATAATCAGTTCTATTACTGCTCCAACGATACGATCGGCGAGATGGCGGCAGAGGCATTCCTTGAAATCGCAGAGCAAAAAGGAATTTCCACAGATTCCGGCGTGCTCGGCATGAACACAAACGTAGAAAATGAAGCTTTGAACCATCGTGTAGACAGCTTCCGCACATATATGGAAAAGAATGCTCCGGGACTGGAACTGACTGATACATATTATAATGGAAACGTTGTGGAAACGGCACAGTCCAATGCCGAAAATATTATTTCTACATATGGCGATAAGCTGATGGGAATGTATTCCGGAAATAACATCACAGGCGATGGCGTGTGTCTGGCAGTACAGGGATCCGGAATTGCGGATAAGATCGTGAATGTGGCGGTTGACTCCGACGATACAGAGATCACAGCGCTCCGCGACGGATATCTGGATGCGATCGTTGTACAGGATGCGTATGCACAGGGATATAAATGTATGGAAAACGCGATCCTTACACTGATCAACGGAGAGAATCCGGAGAGTGAAAAACAGGTGAACTGCCCGCCGGTTGTCATTACAAAAGACAATATGGACGACGTCGAGATGCAGGATCTGTTAGATCCGACACGTCTGAAAAAATAGAACAGAGGAAAGTGTTGAAAAGAGAGTTTGAGTGAGACTTAAACGGGAGGCTGCAGGAGAGTTGTAAGATTTGCCGCGCCTCCCGTTGTCAATCAGAGAGGATGGAATTATGAGCGAGACAATTATGAAAATTGACCACATCAGCAAATTTTATCCTGGCGTCACTGCATTAAACGATGTGAGTTTTGAGATCAAGAAAGGCGAAGTTCATGCGCTGTGCGGTGAAAACGGAGCCGGAAAATCAACACTGATCAAATGTATTATGGGTGTTGAAAAGCCGGATAAAGGAAAAGTGCAGATGAATTACAATGGAGAACGGGTTGTGAATTCCAATGCGCTTGAAGCACAGAGCCATGGTGTGTTTGCGAATTATCAGCATGTAAATATCGCACAGGACTTGAGCATTGCGGAAAATTATTTCCTGGGCAGACAGCCGAAGACGAAGCTGGGACTTGTGGACTGGAAAAAGATGCAGGACGATACCCGGAAGATCATTGATAAATTTGAGATGAATGTCAATCCGAACGAAAAGATCAAGACACTTCCGATCGCAATGCAGGCGATGGTTACGATCAGTAAGATTTCGGTCAATGACGATATCCGTGTAGTGATCTTTGATGAGCCGACGGCTCTTCTGGAAAATGAAAAAGTAGAGATTCTCTTTAAGTTTATAGCGGAACTGAAAGAAAAAGGCGTCAGCATTATTTATATTTCTCACCGTCTGGAAGAGGTGATGGACATCTGCGACACAGTAACCGTATTGAAAGACGGTACTTATGTCGATACGAAACCGATCAGCGCGGTGACGAAAGATTCCCTGATCGCGATGATGGTAGGACGTGAGATGTCGGATATTTACAATATCGGACACCAAAAACCGGGAGAAGAAGTGCTGAGGGTGGAAAATTTCAGCGACAGTTCTCATTTTAAAGACATTAACTTCAATCTGAAAAAAGGAGAGATCTTAGGGTTTGTCGGGCTTGTCGGAGCCGGAAGAAGCGAAGTGATGCGGGCGATGTGCGGCGTGGAAAAACGTTTGACGGGCGATGTGTACGTCAAAGGCGAGAAAGTCAATATCAAAAATCCGAGCGACGCCATGCGGTACGGGATCAGCTTTTTGACCGAGGACCGCAGAACGGACGGACTTGCGCTTCAGCTTCCGATCAAGACGAATATCAATATGAATTCTTATGCGATGATCAGCAAGGGCGGCGTGATCTCTCTGAAAGCGGAACAGGACCGCGCAGTGGATTATTCAAAGCGGGTCAATGTAAAGACGCCGAGCGTGATGCAGCTTGTGGGTAATCTTTCCGGAGGAAATCAGCAGAAAGTCGTTATCGCAAAATTGTTATGCTGCGATCCGGATGTTCTGATCTTCGATGAACCGACAGTCGGCGTGGACGTTGGGGCAAAAGAGGAGATATACAAGATCATGGAAGAACTGACGGCACAGGGTAAATCGATCATACTGATCTCCTCATATCTGCCGGAAGTGATGGGACTGTCCGATCGTCTGATCGTGATGGCGCAGGGAAAGATCACTGGAGAATTTGCATCGGAAGAACTGAAAAATCTGAGAGAAGAAGATGTTCTGAAACGGGCGTCTATTGAAAGTTAGGAGGGGCATTATGAATCAGGCAAAAAAGGGAAAAAATGGTTCGTTGACCAGCGTATTCCAACAGACGGAATTTACGCTCGGCATTATCATTGTGGCACTGTTTATCGTTGCATCCGTGGGAACCGATAACTTTTGTACCGTATACAACATCACAAACCTGATGAAACAGTGTGCGATCATCGGTGTTCTGGCGGTAGCGCAGACGATGGTGATCATCACCGGAGGGATTGATATCAGCTGCGGTGCGATCACGGGATTGTCCTGTATGGTACTGGCGCTTTTGCAGAGAGATACCAATGTGAATTTTTATCTGACGCTTGTAATTGCGGTAGTCGTTTCCGTATTGTGCGGTCTGATCAACGGCATTATCGTTCATGAGTTCCGTGTTCCTGCGATGATCGCGACACTCGGAACACAGACAATCATTTATGGAATCGTAAAGATCATCAGCGGCGCGCTTACAGTCAGCGGACTGGATCAGCGGCTTTTGGATATGGGAAATACCAACATCGGAGGTTTGTTTCCGGTATTGGCGATCTTTTGGATCATCGTGTCGGTCGTGATCTTCCTTGTGTTGAAATTTACGATCTTCGGAAGAAACTTATATGTGATCGGAAGCGGTGTGGAAGTAGCGAAGCTTTGCGGTATCAAAGTACGGGCGATGTTCTATTCGGTTTACGCATTTGCAGGTCTGCTGTACGGTATTGCGGGTATCATGCTGGCAGCCCGTGTACAGAGTGCCCTTCCGACCGGCGGCGAGGGATACGAAATGAATGCGATCGCGGCAGCGGTTATCGGCGGTGCATCTCTGACAGGAGGACGCGGAGCTGTAGCCGGAACGATCCTTGGAACTATTTTGATGACGCTGATCAACAATGCCGGCGTACAGTTCGGACTGAACACACATGTGCTCGAGATCACAAGCGGTGTCCTGATCATTTTTGCGGTGACGATGGATATGCTCAAAGCAAGAAAGAAAGGTTGACATCTCTGCAAATTGTTGCTACCATTCTGAAAGATGATCCGTGTAGGAACTACGGAAAGAAAGAGGAATGTCATGAATATTTATGATGTAGCAAAAGAAGCGGGGGTTTCCCCATCAACCGTGTCCAGAGTGCTGAACAACAAGTCCAATGTGAAGAGCTCGACGCGGGAAAAAGTCATGCGTGTGATCGAGGGGACTTCGTATAAGCCAAATGCGCTCGCCCGGGAACTGAGTGTGGGAAAATCCAGAAATATCGCGTTTCTTGTGCCGGATATTGAGAATCCTTTTTTCAGCAAAATTCTGCATGGCATTTCAGATTGTGCGATTGAAAATGATTACAATGTATTTATGTTCGGAACAGATGATGATCTGGAACGGGAACATAAGATTTTACGGAATCTGGAGAACAGCATCGTACGCGGTGTGATCATCACACCGATTTCAGAGGAAGACGACGCGACATTGCAGCTGCTCCGGCAGTTTGAACAGGATGGGATCCCTGTCGTGCTGATCGACCGTGATGTCCGTGAGCATCAGTTTGACGGAGTGTTTTCCAACGATATCGAGGGGGCGTGCGAAGCGGTGGAATGTCTGATCCAAGAGGGACATGAGCGGATCGGCGTGATCACCGGACCGAGTACGTCCAAACCGGGAAACGACCGGTGCATCGGTTATCGGCGGGCGCTGGAGAAACATGGGATCAAGGTGGATGAAAGTTACATTGTAAGCGGCAGATTCAAAGAGGAGGGTTCTTATCAGGCGATGAAGACGCTGATGGAACGGAAAGATCCGCCGACGGCAGTATTTACCTGCAACAATATGACGACGCTAGGATGTCTTCGGTATATGCAGGAACATCATCTGAAAGTATCTAAGGATATTGCGCTTGTCTGTTTTGATGATATCAAAGAACTGGAATATGCGGACATGCATCTGACTTCGGTTCTGCGGCCGATCTACGAGATGGGGTATGAGGCGATGAATATTCTGGAGAGACGGTTCGAGGATAAGGAGCGAAGCGGGACGATCCGGCATATCACGCGCAGACATTATGTGAATCCCTGGCTGGAAGTGAGAGGATCGGAAAAATTAATACAGTAAGAAAAATGAATAGGTTAAGAAGAACAAGAGACAGGAGGTTTTGACATGCCCCTGTCTCTTTTCTATTGCGTTGGATGCGGTCTCTGCATTTACAGGAATGTGATCTTACGGCAGTTCCGGATGGATCACGATCTTCTGAACGGAAAGGCTCTCAAGATATTCCCGAAGCTGAGGCTGGAAAGTCTCGTCGCGAAGTTTTTCCTGAATGGCAACGTAAGTGGCGTCGTCCGGCGTCGCAAAATAATATTTTGTGATTTCCGCCAGGTTGTAGTCCGTCGTCGGAAACATACCGACCTTGTCGCGGATCACCTTGCCGTCGGCGTCGAGCATAACGCTTTGGACGCTGTCGAACGCTTCGTAACCGGGTTGGGTCTTCGCTTCGTCATACCCAAGACGGAACGTTGCTTCGTAAGGGGTGACGACAAGCGACTGAACGACTTCTCCGTTCGGACCGCTCTCATTGATCTCGGTGATCGCCGTATTGCTTAAATCCATGGCGACGTCGGTCTCAAACGTCCATGGACCGGTGAGGGATTCGCTGTGAGTTGCGAGTTCGTCAACCGTCAGTTTCCAGTGGAAAGATTCCGGGATTTCTGTTTCCAGAGCCAGCGGATAAAGATTAAAGTCCACGCGGAAAGAGCCGATAAACGTGGAGTCGTCCGTAAATTCGCCGCGCAGGGCAACCGGCGTCCATTGGAAGTGATCGGGATCTTCATTGTCGATCTCGTATTCGGCAGGCGTTTTTAAGAAATCATATTCCTGTGAGTTTGCAAGATAAAATTCGTGGACGATCCCCTCTCCGGTATCCTGTTCCGTCCCTTTTTTGAGTTCTTCGGAAAACGGTTTCGCTGATTCGAGCATGACGGAGACGTACAGGGCCTGCGTATCACAGTACACTTCGGAGAGCGTGACTGTGACATCGTTTGCGGTGCAGACGTTTCCGTTTGTCAGCGGCTCGGCGACTTCGTCAAAGTTTCCGGTATAGCGCTGTTCGTCCTGTACTTCTTTAAAAATACTTCCGATCAGCGGGATTTTGGAAGCAAGCACGGGATTGGAAATGCAGAATGCGGAAAATGCGGTGATCAGTACAGCCGCCGCAGCGCCGCCTGCAAAAATCCGATGTTGTTTCTTTTTGCGGGACTGTTTTTTGATCGCGTCGAGATTTTCGGAGACGATGTTGTCTAATTTATCGGATGGGATTGGGATTTCATCAAAATTAATTAGCATAAAGATAGTCCTCCTTTAATATATTTTTCAGTTCGCTTCGGGAGCGGCTTAAGTATGCTTTTACCGAACCCTCCGGAATGTTCATGACAAATGCGATTTCCCGGACGGAAAAGCCGCTGAAATATTTTAAAACGATCACGGTCTGGTAACGTTCGGAGAGTTGGTCGATGGCAGAGTACAGATCGTGCTTTTCTTCCAGTGAAACGCCGTTGTACCGCTCGGAAATCTGGATTTCGTCGGTGGAATCAAAATAGATGACTTTCTTCAATTCGTCCTGTGCGGTGCGGATCAATATTTTTGTGATCCATGTTTTGAACCAATCCGGATTTTTCAGCGTGTGGATGTTCTGAAATCCTTTTAAAATGGTTGTTCCCACAATGTCCAGCGCATCCTGTTCGTTTTTCATATATAAGTACGCCATTTTGTAGAGATATTCTTTGTATTCGGTGATGAGCGCGCCGTAGGCATCCGGATTTTTCCGGATCGCTTTCCTGGCAAGCTTTCTTTTTTCTGATGGATCCATAGAGCGGATTCCCCCTTTCATTTCTAACATGCTGCATGTACTGTAAACCAGCTTACACTGATTAGACGGAAATTCACAGAGAAAGGTTACAATTTTGTTTGAGTTGTTTGTAAACATATGATAAAATAATCCGGTTACTACGAAAAAGAGGAAAGATAGGATTGAGGAGAGAAAACAAGAGATGAACGATATTCTTACAAAACTGAATGATTTTATGTACACTTATGTGCTGATCATCATGCTCGTGGCAGTAGGCGTATATTTTACCATCCGGACAAGAGGCGTGCAGATCCGCCTGTTAAAAGACGGGATCAAAAGCCTGATGGAAAAGAATACCGAGGAAGAGAACGGAAAGAAAAAAGTGTCGTCTTTTCAGGCGCTGATGATCTCGACGGCTTCCCGTGTCGGAACCGGAAATATCGCGGGAATTGCGACGGCGATCGCCGCAGGCGGACCGGGCGCGGTATTTTGGATGTGGCTGATGGCTGTGATCGGCGGAGCTTCGGCATTTGCGGAGAGTACGCTGGCGCAGGTTTATAAGGTGAAAGAGAACGGGGAGTTCCGCGGAGGACCGTCCTACTATATGGAACGGGCGCTCGGTAAACGTTGGATGGGAGTTTTGTTTTCCGTACTTCTGATCATCTGTTTTGCATATGGATTTAACGGACTGCAGTCGTATAATATGTCTTCGGCGCTGGAATATTATATTCCGAACTACACAGAGTCGATTTGGCCGATGGTAGTCGGACTTGTACTGGCGGCGGCAACCGCGGTCGTGATCTGGGGAGGATCCCACCGGATCGGCGTGATCACGTCGGTGATCGTTCCGATTATGGCGATCTCTTATATTTTGATCGGAATCGTGACGATGATCATGAATGTATCCGAATTGCCGAAAGTCTTTGCGATGATCTTTGAAAATGCGTTTGATTTTCAGGCGATGGCAGGAGGACTGGCAGGAAGTGCGGTCGTGATCGGAATCAAGCGGGGACTGTTTTCCAACGAAGCCGGAATGGGTAGCGCGCCGAATGCATCGGCGTCGGCAGATGTGGCGCATCCGGTTAATCAGGGACTTGTACAGACGATCTCCGTATTTATCGATACGCTTTTGATCTGTTCCAGTACGGCGATGATGCTGCTTGTGTCCGGTGTGGAGGGAAAGAGCGGCGCTCTCGACGGGATCCCGTATGTGCAGGCTGCGATCAGTTCCAATGTGGGGCAGTGGGGAATCCATTTTATTACGTTTTCTATTTTTGCGTTTGCATTCAGCAGCCTTGTGGGAAATTATTTTTATGCGGAGTCTAATATTTTATTTATCAAGAATAATAAGACACTGTTGTTCGTATTTCGGATCACCTGTATCGTGGCGATCTTCCTTGGTGCGCAGGCGGACTTCTCGCTCGTGTGGAATCTGGCGGACGTGACGATGGGACTGATGGCGATCGTAAATATCATCGCGATCTTCCTGCTGAGCGGAACGGTCGTCAAGGTACTCAATGATTATGAGAAACAGAAAAAACAGGGGATCAAACCGGTGTTCCATGAGAAAAATGTGGGAATCAAAAATACAGTCTGGAAGTAAAGTGTTCCTTGATTGAAATAACAGGGAATATATGATAAAATTAGGAAGATTCAGGCGTTCCTTTTTCTCATTTTTGCCGGAAAAGGCGGCGGTGAGGAGAAATAGAAATCTATTGATAATCGGACCGTCTGATGACGTAAAAACGGTGTAGCAGAGAGTGAAAAGAAAAAGGCTTGAAAAAGCCTGTAAATACAGGAGGTTTTAAGAAGATGGAAGCTTACAAGCAGGAATTTATCGAATTTATGGTGGAAAGCGACGTGCTGAAATTCGTTACCGCCCTGATTGCCAACACCAAAGGCGACGGCAAGGAGGGCGACGAGTTCTGGACAAAAGCAGAAACCCTCTTGTACTGCGCCCTTGTGTCCTACATCGTCTTTGAGGGGCCGGAGGAAGAACGCAACATGAATACGCTGGTGGAAATGATAAACAGCATGGAAGTCCGGGAGGATGACGAAACCTTCAAAAATGCGGTGGACTATATGTTTGACGGGCTGGAACGCCGCAGCCCCCAGCACTTCGCCGTGAGGCAGTATAAGAAATACAAGCTCGCCAGCGGAAAAACCGCCAAGAGCATATTGATTTCCTGCGGTGCAAGGCTGGCTCCCTTTGACATTCCACAGCTCCGGGAGATCATGTCCTATGACGAGCTGGAGCTTGATAAGCTGGGGGACGAAAAATCGGCGCTGTTCTTTCTTATCAGCGACACGGACACCACCTACAACTTTTTGGTTGCCCTCGCTTTTTCGCAGATGTTCAACCTTCTGTGTGAACGGGCTG
>OLPX01000943.1_pt1 | contig 23599 bp, 36 predicted proteins | sample 1672491 | NCBI WGS metagenome assembly OLPX01 (sample SAMEA3136692, study PRJEB25190) | human gut metagenome | biome: human gut; feature: human-associated habitat; material: faeces | place: Austria | collected 2013 | reverse complement strand
TGATAATTCTTTATGTGCAAGTAAAATGCAAATTAACTCTCTAATAGTTTTACTTATATCATTATCTTTTGGTAAAAAATCACCAAGAAATTTTTGAATATTTTGATAATAAAGGGTATATGATCTTTTAGGATCCTGTAGTGGTATATCTAATAGTTCGCTTATTGCATTGGGGTTCTTTACTTGTCCGAACAAATCTTCTTGTGTTTGATTATTTGCTTCAATAATTTTGTCTGCAGCACTGATTAAATCTTCTAATTTTTTCTTTGGTAATTCCATAATGTTAATTTATTTAGATTGCTCTTTTAAATAATTCAGTTTTCATTTTCTCAATAGCATTTTCTAATGATCTTTTTTCCACAGCATCGAATAGTATATTTCGTGTAGCAATATCAGAAGATATTAAATTATCACCATTGTTATATTTAGCAAATTCTTGAGCTTTTAATCTTCCATTTGGCAAAGACTCTAAATAGACTCCGTATATTATTGATGGAGATATATTTAATTCTTTTGCTAAAAGATGTACTTTAAATGGGAATGATATAATTTTCCGGAGTTTACTTTGTACAGAAGGATTAACCAAAACATCTAAAGCAAACTGATCCGCTCTATTCTCATTTAATAATAATTCAGGTGTTTCAGAGTTGGAAAGATGATAATCCATGCTTTCAAGCATCTCAAAATCATTTATTACATGATATAATTCATGTAATAAGTTAATCCAAAGTTTATGATACTGCTTATTCATATCTGTAATTATGATACATGGTTTCCCATTTAATATCATCGTTACACCGAAAGATTTAGTTCCGGATACATAAGATTGTGTTAACACGGTGATACCTAATTGAAATAGTACCAAAACAAATCTTTTGTAACCGTTAACTTCGTCTTGCGTAAACTCTGATGCTCGCTTTAGAAGTTGGAATAATAAGTCTTTATCATAGTCATTTGGATTATCTATTTTAGAAAATGAACTAATAGCACATTTGAGCCAAAATGTAGTCATTTTAGCCTCCTTCTCTTGTAAGATTTTCTTTTTTGACTTACTAAATAAAGTTGGCATTAATGATGTGTCGTCGTACTCATATATAGAAGAAAAACCGAAAAAGTCACAAATACATTGTTCGTATTCATCAATTTTCGCTCTGCTTTTGATTATTCCTATTTTTTTTAATGTTGGAACATCAAAGTTTTGCATTATATATGATAGCTTCTCAAATTTGTCCAATGAAGATGCTTCATCTATATTTATATCTTTGCAATATGCAGAAACTAATTGGCTTTCGGTTAAGTCTAATAGCTTCATTAAACGAATTGCTTGCATAAATTTTAATTCAGCTTTCCCTTCTAGAAATTTAGATAGCGTTTCTTTATGGATCCCTATTTCATCGGCAATAGATGATTCAATAATTTCATTCTCTTGAATAAATTTAGCAAGCATCTCCCTAAGCGAGACATCAAGAGGGGCTTGGGAAGTGTTTATTTTACTTATATACATAATTCATCGACATTTTTATGCAAATATAGCTATTTTGAATAGAATAACTAATATTTCACTGACATTTTTGTCGATGAAATAATATGAGATACTTTTTTCTATTTTATTTTTAATATAAAATGGTATGTTTGAGATAATGGTTTGAAGATGTTTATATTGGGACTCTACGAATTAAAATGCTTAATTTCCGACGCTGTAAAGTCACCCTCATGCGAAGCGCCTCCACCTGTATAACAACTATACTTTCCGTCCTGTGTAATCTCTTTGATTCGCATTTGCTTATTCGTCTTTATCTCTACGACCAATTCGCCTATACTAAATTCGGTCGGTTGATTATTGGCGGACGATACGCTTTTCTTTGGATCGGTCGAAGAAAGATACTTTTCTTTGATTTCTCTAATGTCGTTCGTCATTCCCCAGATTTTGAAGAATAGAACGATTTGAAGTACGGCGAATAATACCGCGATGAAGCCGAAAAATGTTCCCATGATGGTTTGTTTTTAGTGGTTTATGATATACTCTTACTTTTTAATATATACTTTATTGCCTTTGCTGTTAATGTAGTATTTTCCCCCTCGCGGTCCCGTGTAAATAACCCTATCTTGCTGCCGTGAAGGTGCGTTCTGCGTATTGGTTGTATCTTTTTTATGCTCCCAACAATACGCATTGCCGGGTTCATGTAAACGGGAGCATCTTTTTCCTGCTTTAGTAACAGCATTACAATATTTTTGATTTACTAGGCTGTCTTTAGGTAGCAAACATAAATCTTTCTGATTTATACAATTATCTTTTATCGCATATTGTTTTCCCTTGTATAGCACTTCGTAGAATCCAATAAGCTGATTAGATTCTTTGATTAATGTTATAGGAGTACCTTCTTTGATTTTCTTATTTTTATTAAAAGATTTACCGTCAAAGTCATATAATAAATAACATTGCCTTGTTACATTTGTTTGGACTTGTCCCCATACGGAAATATTGCATAATAGCAGTATTAAAAAAAATAGCTTTTTCATGTCATTTTGTTTTAGTGGTTTATAAACCTTTTGCTGTATATAACGTTGGTTCGAATGTTGGCAATAATGTGCGTACCTCCATCGAATCTAATTCAACTCTAAATTCATTTCCGTTGATGCTAAATCCCAAACCCTTAAGAGATATTTCAAAGTCGGGTGAATTGAAAGATGAGAATCTGGTTCTATACACGTATCTGTTATCGACTATTTCTCCCGTTGGATCAATTTTGCAATTGGCTCTATTGCGGAATCCCCCTAAATGGTTTACATAGAAATCGATAGGATAAAAAATAAAAATCATACAGGTAAAGTCATAGAGCGAATCACTATACATTCTAATCTCATCTTTATCTATTACATATTCGATATATTTATAGGTATAATCCTTATTGGATTCCGCTTTTAGTATAAATCCGCTATCTGTTTTTGCAAAATAACACATAGGCTGTTTTAGCTTCGTGTAATTAAGGCTTTCAAAATCCTTATTATTTTTTTGATTGCAGCTTGCTAAAATAGTTAGTATACCAAACATTATAAATAGTCGCCTCATGTTGTTTTGTCCATTTATAGTTTAAATCCAAGTTTTGACACTCACCACGCCCACAACTAACGCCCAATCATGAATTTCATTAACCGGAACATCATAAGGCTTAAATCCTTCTTCGTTATTAAAAGGGACACATTTGATATATCCCTCTTTATCAGACTCTTCGATTTTTTTTATCATTATTCCGTCATAGGTTGCCAATGCGTATACTTCACCCCAACGCACATGGGAACGGCTTGTAACAATACGACAACCTACAATATCGCGATCGTTAATACTCCGCTCTGGGGTGTTTCTATTAATCATACTTCGTCCTCCGGCACGTATCGTAAAATCACAACCGGGCATATCTGGAATTATGTATCGTTCGCAATCCCCTTTCGTTATTGCAGAGTTAAAGCCATTCGGTAGTCCACATGAAGCGGTTATTACGTCTATATGCGGGATGGCTTTACCTTTTAAGTTCTCATAGTGCATGATGTATTTTTCGTTGCTATCGTTCGTTTTTTGGAGAGATTCTAAAGAATCATCTGCTCCACTAACGAGCCATCCAACACTAACACCTAAATAATCGGCTAGGATATTAATGTTTCCTATATTAGGCTTTGTGCCGTTTAAGTAATTCATGACTGATACCTTAGATACCTTCGTGTCTCTTCCGATAGCGTAAGGCGTAACGCCCTTGTTTTCAATAGCTATCTTTAATCTGTCTTTAAATTCCATAAGTACCAATAGTTAATAAATGTTTTATAGGAAATAATTATTTCCTATTTATTTTTGTGGGTAATAATTATATCCTATCTTTGTCGCATCAAAGTTAATCAATCAATCAAGAAATAACAAATAAAAGTATAGAATTATGAAAGCAGGAATGAGCGATAAAGAAAAAGGCAATACGATAACTCAAATAATGGTTAGCATGAAACAAGCCGCTTTAGCTGAAAACAAACCTTTCGATGAAGGTATATTTTTCGACCTCGCATTTATGAGCGATGAAGAGTTATTGAGAATTTCAAAACTTTGCGGCATTAAATAAGATAACAAAAAAAATAACTGGCGGGGCGAGAGCCCTGCACAATATAGATAATAATGGAAATAGGAATGATCGGAGACGTAGAATTTAAAAAAGCAGGAAGCGAAACGGTATGTTGTGTTAGCTTGATTAATACAACAGCCGGACAAAGATTCTTAGCGTGTACACTCGCTAGTAGTAAGACTTTCAAAACGTTCAAGGGCGCAGAGAAATTTATGAACTCATTCGGTTATCAGAAGATTTAATATTAATCCGTGCCCTTCGGGGTTACATAATAAATACGATTATGAAAGCAACTAGCACTTTAACCAGAAAGACAGCCTTAGAGATATTAATCGAAAGCCGTGATAAGAACGCCATTAATGCGTTAATTTCGAAAAAAGAAATAGCATTAGAAGAGGCTGTTAATAATGCAGAATGGTATGCAAGTCTCGGGCTTGACGGAATGGCAGATAATGAAGTAGCAAGGCAAGAAAAACTAATAAGAGATATAGAGCGATTGAAAGCAGCTATTTAATATTAATCCGTAGCCCTTCGGGGCTACATAACACGATACACGACAATGAGACGAAAAAGAAACGAATTAACTGCCCTTTTAAGGGGGATGCAGCCCGGGGAAACAATGACCTTCCCTCGTTCTAAAAGAAATTCAGTTAGACCGACCTGTACAAATCTAAAATATGACGAAGGTCTACTGTTTACGACGGAAACTGATAAAGATAATCTAATTGTTACACGATTGAATAATGAATAATGGGACGAACTAGAGTAACCGGAAAAGTTGAGCCAATAGTAAAGAAGTGGCTTAGTAAAGATGAAGCAAAATCCTATATAGGATGCTCGGATGATTTTTTGAGAACGTTACGGGAAAAAGCTCTCATTTCTTTTTCTCAATTTGGAAAAATGATCTGGTACGATTTATCGAGTATAGATAGATTCATACAAAGTAATAAGGTAGTATAAAACAAACACCATGTTAACACTAAAACAAAGTCCCGCCGCTATTTTCTTAATGCTTTTAGCGTGCAGCCTCGCAGAAGGCGAACCGGAGCCGGGCAAATTAATTATCGCACTATTGATCGTATTTATAACGGTTATCTACGTGCTAGTCTGTAACTATCTAAACGTGAAACGACATGGCGGCGAATCCTCAATGTATCGGTAATTGTCGAATCTGTACGGTTCTTGGCGCGTGTCCTGCTGATACTCTGGTTTGCGAAGATTGCGGCGAAGAGATAGAACCGGGCGAAGAGATAGAATTAGAGGTTGAAACGTACGAACGCGGCAGGTGCGGCACGAAGATGATTACGGTTTGCGCTCGCTGTTATGAATCGCTTTATCAGGGAGAATCGGATAATTTTTAATAATAACTTTTTAAAATCAAAACAAAATGAATGAATTTTATTGGATTGAAAGACTGGATGCTGTAAATGTAGCTTCCGCAGTTATAGGTATAATCGCATTAATATGTTTACTTTTTGTGTCTATTGAATTATATTCCGAATCCTATACCAAAGAAGAGTGTATAGAAAAGGGGATTTACAAAGCGAGAAAGGCATCCTTTACTATTATCGCAATTTCGCTTTTAATATTGATTTTTACCCCTTCTACTAAAGAAATGTATCGCATTGCGGGAATAGGGGAAACAATCAACTATTTGCGTAAAAACGAAACAGCAAAGCAATTACCAGATAAATGCATAAAGGCGCTTGACCTCTTTCTTGATAAGATTACAAAAGATGATAAAGAGTCTGATAAACAGAAATAGCATACGACAATGACACATTGGAAAACTCAATTCAATTATGACTATCTAGGCGCTTACAGCCTACCGGACGGGAAAGATATAATTCTCACCATCCGCGAAACGAAAAAAGAACAAGTAGTCGGCGCGTCTGGAAAGAAAGAAGAATGTTTCGTCGCTTATTTCTTCGAGAATGTGAAACCGATGATCCTCAACCGGACGAACTGCAAAACATTGACGAAAATTTTCAAAAATCCGAATTTTGAGTCATGGATAAACAAGCAAATCCAAATCGGAGCGGTATTAGTTGACGCTTTCGGCGAAAAGGTTGATTCGCTTCGTATTCGTCCTTTTCTTCCGAAAGTAGAAAACTCATTGCCTACGGTTGAAACCGGATCGGCAATCTGGAAAAATATCCTCGACGGTCTGGCGGGTGGTTTTACGGTCGCGCAAGTCCAGACGAAATATAAACTAACTAAAGAACAAATCAAAGAATTAGTAGCACATGAAATCAAGTGAACAAAAAGAAATCGAATGGAAGGAAAAGAGACGGGGCAAAATAACCGCCTCTACGCTTCCCGATCTGATGAAAGCGGGCAAAGGTTGTCCCTTTGGCAAAGCCGCGTTAGACGCGATGTATTCAGTACGGTACGAGCGGAGAACCGGGACGATGCGAGAAAACGGAAGCAACAAGGCGTTTGATTGGGGACATGAAAACGAACCGCTAGCGGTCGAATGGGTACGGAGCCAGTTAATGAATGAGATCAAGTCGTGTACAACCGATTTTAAAGACATTGTTTTCAATGAACCGTTTGAAGGATTCGGAGATTCACCGGATTTCTATGTGTACGGATTTGACGGGAAAGTTATCGCTCTGGGTGAGATCAAGTGCCCGATGTCGCAAGGAAAGATCGAATCGCTGCAGTTCGGAAATACCATCGACGAAAAGGACGAATATTATTGGCAGTTCCTCGGACATTTTCTAGGGCGTCCGGACGTAGACAAGTTGTATTATGTCATTTATGACGGCTATGTAAACGACGGTCGAATACTCGAAATGAATCGAGCCGATCACGTGGAGAATATAAAGAAACTCTATGATCGAATCCGGTTGGCTAGCGAGATGATAGACGAATCTATCCGTTCCGGTCTGGACTTGCTTGATTGTGTCGATAAGGCAAAAGCGGTATTAGAATTAAAGATGCAGATCGAGGCGTTAAAGCCGGAAGCGAAAAACAGTGTTCCGGTTAAAAATCAGATTTATAAGATACGGAAGGAGTTAAAGAAGTTAATCACCAATAAAATAAAAAAAGCAGCATGAATAAATTAATTAAAACAGAGAATATTCTTTCTTACTTGAAAGAATACTGTACAAATATTCCTATTGATTCTTATCGGGATATTGAGTGCGTATTAGGCAGGGAGTTAGTTATTAATGATGAAGAATTACGAACCGACCTGAAAAGCGACGGGACGAGTTATTTGTGTCTCGAAATAGACAACTCGACATCTCTTAGATTTAAAGTAACCGAATCATTTATGCATAAAACATTTCCGTATGATTCTGTGTCTGTAAAATGCATCTTAGATAATTATTCCGTTCACGCTGTACCGTCACAACACTAACACAACACGATTAATCACATTTTTTTATAAACACTTTAATAAACACAAAATTATGAACACTTGGTTTTTAACGAAAATTCGCTACGAGAAAGTAATGGAAAACGGGATGCAAAAGAAGGTAACTGAACCGTATTTAGTCGATGCACTAAGTTTTACCGAAGCAGAAGCGCGAATAATCGAAGAAGTAACGCCGTTTATCTCCGGTGAGTTTACAGTGTCCGACATTTCCCGCGCACATTATAGCGAGATATTTACAAGCGAAGAGGATTCCGCCGATAAATGGTTTGCCGGGCGACTCGCTTTTACTACACTTGACGAGAAAAGCGGCAAGGAGAAGCGAACGTATACGAATGTACTTATACAAGCCGCAGACATTCACGACGCAATGAAGAAACTCGACGAAGGTATGAAAGGAACGATGGCGGATTATTCTTCGATTCTTCTCAAAGAAACGGCGATTGTAGATGTTTATCCGTATGAAGCGAAAAAATAAATACTTTACCAAATAATATTATTAACCAATAATGCCGCCGAAAAGGACGGCGTGAGGTGAAAGCCCTCGTATTTAAGTTTAATGTTCTACGTCTAATCAGCGTAGTGAATATCTGGTTAGACGACAAATAATTTTAAATATATGGCAAAGTATAACAATGTAAAAATAGACGGATACGACTCTAAAAAGGAATATCGACGCGCTAAGGAGTTGAAACTACTCGAAAAGAAGGGAATTATAACCGGACTTCAAGAACAAGTTAAATTCGAGCTTATTTCGCCTCAATATCATTTCTACGAAGTGCAAGGAGCACGGAAGATGCTACGCAAAAAGGAACTGATCGAACGAGGTGTTTACTATATCGCTGATTTCGTCTATTATCGGAATGGTGAGTATATCGTCGAAGATACTAAAGGAGTTCGGACAAAGGAGTATATAATCAAACGTAAGCTCATGCTTTACGTTCATGGAATTAAAATAAAGGAGGTATAGGAATGGCAAAGAAAACACCACAGAAGCAAGTAAAACACGATTGCCGGACGTGTAGGAACGGCGGGAAAGAGAATAATTTTATTTGTTATTGCTCCGTCCTGAAAGTAGGTCGGTCGATAGGGGTAAGAGTTTGTAGTTATTATGTCGCTCGATAGACTTTATTAGTGTGATGAATATAGACGGATATACGCTAACTGAAAAGATGCGAAAAGCTCGACGACGTTTCAGATTTACCGCCACCGAACAAGCCCTTTTTTACGAATTAGTGGCTATTTGTAACGGCGAAGATTGGAGGGACGTTTTCGATTGCTCGAACATTGAACTTTGTTTTGCGCTTAACGTGAATGAGAAAACACTAATAAAAGCCCGTGAGTCTTTAATAAATGCAGGATTGATTTATTATAAATCTGGTAAAAACAAACGTGTCATTAGCTCGTATTCTTTCGTGAAGGAATTTAAAACTACTGTAACTACTACTGTAAATTTTACAGCCAATCAGACAGCCAATAAGGGAGCCAATGAGACAACCAATAGTACAGTAGTTAAGGGAGTCAATGATACAGGGGATAGTACAGACTATAATAAACTAAAACAGAAACCAAACATAAATATACTCTCTAAAGTCTCTCATGGAGATTTTGATTTTATATCTAGTGAGTTTTTAGAGACGTTTATTCTTTGGCTTGAATACAAGAAAGACAGGCGGGAAAATTACAAATCGGAAAAGTCACTCAAAGCGTGTTACAACAAGTTAGTGAAGTTGAGCAAAGGTGATCCGATGATTGCATCTCAAATCATAAATGAAGCGATTGCAAATAATTGGGCGGGATTCTTTGAACTGAAAAACAAAAATGAATATGGAAACAAGAAGCAAACAGACTCTACCGATAGCGGCGATCCTATCATACGGACTACCGTACTATGACGAGCCGATAGAACCGGATAAGCGCCCGGAATGGTTTAAAGCGTGTTGTAAATACGTTTGTCCCAGTTTCAAGATCGACGAATCAAATAAAAACATAATGAACCAACTGTTTTTGTATACTGAAGGACGATCCGAGAAGCTAGATTCAAATAAAGGGCTATTGTTACGAGGTGACATCGGTACGGGAAAAAGTACTATTATGCAGATTCTAAACCGATATAGCTATTTCACACGCGGCAAAGCGAAGGGCGGTTATCCGATCGGCGGCTTTAGGATTGATTCGGCTTCCTGTATTGCAAACGGCTTTTCGATGCGCGGAAAGGATGCACTAGAATTGTATACTTACAACAACGGTACGCCGCGAATGATCTGTTTTGATGAACTAGGACGCGAGCCAATCCCGGCAAAGTATTTCGGTACTGAACTAAACGTGATGCAGTATATTTTCCAATGTCGGTACGAGTTGAGACATGAGGCAATAACTCATATTACAACGAACTTAACGATTAAGGAAATACAGCGTATTTACGGCGCGTATATCGCGGATCGAATAAATGAAATGTTTAACGTCTTGGACTTGAACGGAGCTAGTAGAAGATAATTAATACAACGAAACCATGCGAAGCAGAAAAAAGAAACTTGTGTATTTTAAAAAGATTCCGGTTCGCGTCGATCTGGAACAATGGCAAAGGCTCGATAAGATTCGCGCTGACTATCATTTCAAAAGCACATACGAGATTATGCAGTACGTTTTAGGCTGTTTTCTCCGTGTTGCTGATCCGATGCCAGGTGATGATGAAGAAGAAGTACTACCGGACGAAATCAAAGAAATGTTCTACGATCTATCACAGGCGGAACGACATTTCGAGTATGTAAAACCAAAACGAAAACTACCACAACACAAGGTAGACGAAATGAACGGACAAAAACGATTAGAAGGATTTTAATATGGTTAGAAAACTATCAAACACAAATTATTTGCACGATGTTCCCGCGGAACATACCGAAGCAAATGAACGAAATCGGAAGTATATAGACCGATTTGTTACAGAGAATTATAACGGCTTAGTTGCCAAGTTTTCACCTCTAGACGGCACAATAAATTCAAGTGCTTTCGGAGCACTCGATAAATTAAACTCTACGATTATCTCGCTCTATACTGATCCAAATTTACACTTTACAGATTGGGAACAGGCGAAACAATATCTATCGAACAAGTTTACAGAAAAGGCAATTCGCGTTCCGGTGAAGAAGCCTGTCAAGAGTGAAGTAGTAGAGAACGAGGACGAATTTATTAACGACTAATATTATTGCTTCAATGAAAGACGTAGAACTATTTAACGATCATTTCCAGAACTATAAAACATACGGTATTCCGAAAGCACAACTAATCATTGCGGATATTCCCTACAACATTGGGAAGAACGCATACGGTTCTAATCCATCTTGGTATATCGACGGAGACAATTCTAATGGAGAAAGCGAATTAGCTGGAAAAGAATTTTTCGATACCGATAAGGATTTTCGAATTACTGAATTTCTTCATTTTTGTAGCAAGATGCTCGTTAAAGAGCCAAAAGAAAAAGGAAAATCCCCCTGTATGATTGTCTTTTGTGAATTTCAGCAACAATTCGAACTTATACAGAAAGCGAAGGAATACGGGCTGAACAATTATATCAATCTGGTATTTAGAAAGAACTTTTCGGCACAAGTCTTAAAGGCTAATATGAAGGTCGTTGGTAATTGTGAATATGGTGTACTCTTGTATCGGGATAAACTGCCAAAATTCAATAATGGCGGTCGGATGGTATTTAATTGTTTCGATTATCCTAGAGACATAGATACACCGCGGATTCATCCGACACAAAAATCAGTTCCGTTGCTTGAGCGGTTGATCGAACTTTTCACCGATGCGGGTGATGTTGTAATAGACCCATGCGCCGGAAGTGGTACAACATTACTTGCAGCCGCTCAATGCGGGCGAAAAGCATACGGATTTGAGATAAAGAAGAAGTTCTATGCAGATGCGAATAAAATCATTTTGTCGCGGATGCAGCCTAGAATGTTTGTGTAGAACTAATAAACGATAGAATTATGGCAATATTAGATTAACTATACGACGATTGAGCATTTCGTGTATAGTCAAAATTTTAAGAATTGTATATACTTAGACTCGTTTGATTACTATAAACTGACCTTTTTCCAATTTCGATGTTAATTCTTTGTATTTTCTAAAAGCTTCATCTTCGGTCAGCAAAAAGTAAACAGAGTCAGTCATAATCGTTGTGAAAGTTCTAGGATCACATTGATAAAGAATAAAACCAAATAAATACTGTTCCATAAGTATAAAATAAAAATAGGTTATACGACGATTCAAATGTAATTAATTTATCTAAGAAATAAAAGAAATAACAATAAATAGCCTTTTCGGGCTTTGTAAATTCTATAAAGAATGAATCAAACGCAAAATAAATCAAAGTATTATTATTCCCCTCGCTTCCATCACTTCAATATCTATCGTCGCGATCCAGACGGAGACACAAAGGTAGATGATGCGGCAACGCAAGAAGAGGCGAAACGGAAAGTCTACGAGTTAAACGGATGGAATTACAAACCTAAAAATAACACGGTAAAATGAGTAAAGTAAAACAGTACATCGAACAAGCCACACACGAGCGTATCCGCTCACGTGGCTTAATCCGAAAAGTCGCTATCGAAGCGGCTCGGATGCAGAGAGACGAAACGAGGCGGCAAGCTATCGAAGTGTATAAACAAATGTGTCCGTCTAAGAACTGCAAAGGTTGTGCAAGCCGGATACACAAACAGGAAACGCAGTCGACTCGATGCGATGGTAATTGCGCCCGGATTAGGTTACTTGTTAACGGACTGGATCGGATCGAAACGTTATGTATATAATTAGGCGTATTCAATGCAAGTCGGGCAATGTGTCCGAGACGCATTTAGTTGAGATAGAAACGGACGACATCGAGGCGACACGAAAGGAGTTGCACGATTGTTATCAATGTGATAAGATTCTTTTTAATTATGACGAACAATGAGTAGAAACCCGCATTACATTAAGATGATTAACTCCAACAAATGGAAGTTACTTCGAGCTAAGAAGCTACAAAGCAATCCGGTTTGTGAGATGTGCGAGGCGAACAATCGCAGTACGCTTGCAACGGAAGTACATCACACTGTCCCGGTTGAGTCCGTGTCGCATGAACTCGGAATGAGACAACTAATGTTTGATTATAACAATCTGCAAAGTCTCTGCCATTCGTGCCACTCTGATGCACATCGACGTGCTTTCAGTCATTCGAAAGAGGCGGTTCAGGCGAATAATCGGAGGGCGACAGAACGGTTTGCGGAGGAATTTTTGAAATAGTATTATTTTTATATTATTAATTGAAGATTCTTGTTGCTTTTACTTATTGGCTACAAGAATCTTTTTATATTTGTGTAGTTTATTATTGATAACGAGTTTTAGAAAGGGGATGACTGTTACAATAGTATTCATATGTGATTTATATGGAAATAGTTATTAATTTAAATCAAGTATTATGAGTGTATTTATTAGCTATTCAACAAATGATAGTGATTTTGTTGAACAATTATCGATGGAATTAGTAAAACACAGGGTTAATGTATGGCTTGATAAATGGGAAATGAAACCGGGCGATTCATTGATTGATAAAATTCAAGAAGGAATCGCAGAAGCTTCTTTCCTATTGGTTGTGTTGTCTAATAATTCATTAGATAGCGAGTGGTGTAAACGTGAGTTGAAATCTGCAATCATGAGAGAACTTGATGAAAAAAAGGTTATTGTAATTCCAATTCTTATCGAAAAGTGTGATATTCCTCTTTTTCTAAAGGATAAGTTATATGCCGATTTTACAAAAAAATTTGATGATGGTATGAGTTCTCTATTAAGGTCTTTGGCAGGGTTAATATCAGATATGGGGAGAAGTACAAAACCTGAATCAATTATTGATTATGGAATAAATTGGATGTTAGATGAAGAAAATCTTTTTATTATGAATATTGATTTTGTTACATGGTATATTAAAGAGAAAAAATCATTGTTGTTACAGATTAAGATTGTTGGATCGCGAGTTGCATCTGATAGATTTTTAGAACAATATCGCAGAGGGATTGATTGGCTTATGAAAGAAACGTTAATTACCTTTCTATATGAAAGTGAAACATTTAAAAAGATGGACATATTATTACGTTCTGATCAAAGATATTTTAATAAATTTTATTCGCGAAGTCCCAATGATGGAGTAGATTTTGAAATAATGGTCAGTGGTGCAATGCTAGGGGAAGATAATGGCTCTGATGTATTAATACATTTTGAAGAATATATGCAATTATTGTATGGAGGGGCAAAAGCTAGAGTCATGGGAAATATGAAGAAAAACTCTATATAATAAATATTTCAATTGCTATTTGTTAAACCGCTCAACTTCAATAGGGGGCGGTTTTTTTATTTTTTAACGCGATACGCTAAACCCACCTCACCCTATCTTTACACGCGCGAGTAATTTTTGAAACGAGGGGGTGCGCGTTGGGGGTAAACTTTTTGCGCGCATCTTCCGAGCTACCAAATACTTGTAATCTTTTCCTATATGCAAAAAGCCTACAAAAATGTGTGATTTGGACGACATAAAAGAAAAGATTCGCGCCGCGATGGAATCGCAGGGAACATATACGGAAGATTTAGACCTCTGTATAACTCTTTGCGCAGGTTCATATATGGCGTTTCAAATTGCACTAAACGATATTTCAAAGAAGCGTATGAAGTCATACGTGAAAGAAGTGTCCCGCGAAAATAATGATAAACTCACGGCGCATCCTGCTTTCAAAGTTTTATTCGATGCACTCGAAGCAACGCGCAAACAATTACGCGAACTTGGTTTGACCTTTCAAACGCTTTCTGCATCTGACGATGACGAAGTAAACGACTTGATTAACGAAGTAAACAAAATAGATCGCGATGAACAAGGAGAATAGAGATGAACTGGTAGCGTTAAAGCAGTCGGTTATCTCCGACTTGCATAACATCGACGTTGATTCGTATAAGCTAGACAAGGCAGACGAAAGACTAAATGTGTATATCAAAGGTTGTATTAACAATCCGGACGCGCACAACCTTTACGAGTTGCTAGCCGTTCACCGCTTCTTTGTTTTTCTTGATAAATACGAATTTCGGATCAAGGAAGTAAAGAAGTTTGTCACGTTCTACGAGCGTTTGAAATTCTCCGGCACAAAGGGAAAGACTAGATACAAGCTGACTCCGATACAGGTGTTTCAGTTCTCTAATATTCTCGCGTTTTACAAGTCTGGAACAAATAAACGTTTGATTCGCGAAGCTCTTTTATTCGTCCCGCGTAAATTCAGTAAGACAACAAGCGTAGCGAGTCTTTCGATTAACGATTTGCTATTCGGCGATGCAAACGGACAAACATACGTTGCCGCAAATTCGTATAATCAGGCGAAAATCTGTTTTGACGAAATTCGAAATATATTAAAGTCTCTCGATCCGAAGTTTCGACACTTTAAAATCAATAGAGAAATCATATATAACCGTATAAAGGGAAAAACCTCTTTTGCCCGATGCTTGGCTTCCAATCCCGACAAACTCGACGGATTAAATGCAAGCATGGTAATAGTAGACGAGTATTCACAAGCCGATAGCGCCGCGTTGAAGAATGTACTAACTTCTTCGATGGGCGCACGGCTCAACCCTTTAACCGTAGTTATTACAACCGCTTCGGACAAAGAAACCGCGCCGTTTGTAGAGATGTTGAAAATGTATAAAGCAATCCTACGCGGTGAAATTGAAAACGATTCGATATTTGCACACATCTTTGAACCGGATATAGACGATGAGGAAGGCGATCCGGCAACGTGGCGCAAAGTGCAACCGCACATGGGTATAACTGTTTATGAAGATTTCTATATCGACGCATACCAGAAGGCTTTATATAGCGCACCGGATGCGCTAGAGTTTCGAACAAAGTTACTTAATGTGTTTGCGGTTGATTCGACAACAAAATGGATTGAGGCAAAGCAGATAGAAGAACGATTCAAAGATATTAGAATTGAGAGTATCGGTACTTATCCGCTAACGATGGCGGCGGTTGATTTATCCGTTCGAGACGACTTTTCTACAGTTACTTATAATATCTATTCGAAAGAAAGCGGCTCTTTTCATTCGCATACGGATTACTATTTTCCGAAAGGAGCTTTGAAAGATCATCCGAATCGGGAACTCTACGAAGGTTGGGCGAAAGCTGGCTATTTAATTCTTTGCGATGGTGATATAATAGACTATCAGCAAATAGTAAACGATATACTTGCGCGTGCAAAGTATTTACAAATCATGGGAGTTGGCTATGATCCTTATAAATCGGCTGAATTTGTGAATCTTCTTACTTATTCCGTAGGCGGTACAAGTGAATATATTAAGCCCGTTAAACAGACATACGGAACGTTTACAAGTCCTATCGAATCTTTTGAACTCGCTTTGTACCGGAGCAAACTAACTTTTAGCCCTAATCCAATAACGCCGTTTTGCTTTGGAAACGCAGTGTTAGACGAAGATCGGAACATGAATAAGAAGCCAGTCAAGAAAACGCATAATGCTAAGATTGATTCGACGATAACAAACCTAATGACATTCTACTTATTTAATAACATGGAGGTATAATGAAACTATCTTTTAATTTAGAAACGGGACGTTCAAAGACACAAGAACGCGCCTTAAATGCAGAGACAAACACGACGGATAAAGATGCGGCGATAAATACTCGATTACCATCGTTGCCCGGTCAGCCAATAGACGTACATAACAGCAATCAAGCGATGAAACTATCCGCCGCATACAGATGTACTTCCATTCTTTCGGGGACTATTGCATCTTTGCCGCTTATCATAAAACGAAAAAAGGACGGTTATTTCTCACCGGATGAAGAAAACGAATTGTATTCGATATTAACCCGTATGCCTAACCGTCGAATGAATAGTTTCGAGCTTGTTAGGAATATGGTTGTTCAAATCGTAAATCAAGGAAACGCCTACATCGTTATTCGTCGAAAGTTCGGTAGTGTCAGTGAGCTTGTATTATGCGCAAATAATACAGTTACTTATGATAAATTGAATGATGCCTATATTATTTCCGATCCATACAACCGGATATACGGGCGGTTTGAACCCCACGAAATAATCCATCTTAAAAACAATAGTTTGGACGGTGGGTATACAGGGGTGAGTACTATAACGTACGCTAGCCGTATTTTTTCCATAGCCGCAAGCGCCGACAATCAGAATTTGCGAACCTTTCAAAATGGAAGTAAAATAAAGGGGCTTGTTTCTGGTGCAAAAGAGACAAATAGAGGTTTACCCGGAGCGGGAATGACAGATATTCAACTTTCTACAGTTGGAGATCGCATCGAGGAGCAATTAAATACAGGGAGAGACATTATTTCTGTACCCGGCGATGTGGGATTTCATCAACTTTCTATCAATCCGGTAGATGCGCAGTTATTGGAAACAAAGAAGTTTAGTATTCTTGATATATGTCGATTCTACGGGGTTCACCCAGATAAAGTATTTGCCGGACAATCTACTAATTACAAGGCTTCTGAAATGAGCAATGTTTCTTTTTTAACTGATACCCTGCAACCAATATTGAAACAAATCGAGGCAGAGTTTAATTATAAACTAATCCCTAATTCGGTGGCTCATTTATACAAAATTTCATTCGATTTGGCTTGCTTGTATCAAACCGATCTAACTACACAGGCGACATATCTTAAAACAATGGAAGAAGCCGGAATTTTTAGTATCAATGAAGCCCGTAAACGTGTGGATCAATCACCCATTGAAGGAGGCGATAAGGTATTTATTTCCTGCAACGTTCAACCAATCGAAACAGCTAGTCAAAAAGTAGAGCTACCAAAGAACGAGTAAACAAACATATAGTAAAACGATATTTGTAAAATATGGAAATACGAAGTTATACAGAGCTAGGTACTCCCAAAGTTGGAGACGGAAGAATAATCGAAGGTTACGCGGTTGTATTCGGACAAGAAAGCCGTGTATTGTTTGATAGAGAAAAGCAACGTGCCTTTGTTGAAGTAATCGAGAAGGGAGCTATAACAGAAGAACTGCTGCGTAATTGCGATGTTAAAGCCCTATTAGATCATAATAAACAGAGATTGTTAGCTCGTTCTAATCGCGGTGCGGGCACTTTGTCGCTTGAACTTGACGACTACGGACTTAAATACAGGTTTGAGGCTCCTAGTACTCCCGATGGTGATTTCGCCGTAGAAATGATTAAACGTGGTGACATTTTCGGTTCGTCGTTTGCGTATGCTATAAATGAAAAGGATAAAACGAAAGTTTCCTATTCAATGAAAGACGGGTTGTTACTTCGTACTGTACACATGATTGATCGGATTTCCGATATATCTCCCGTTGTTGATCCTGCTTTTTATGGTACAGACGTAACAGTGCGAAGTATGGACGATGCGATAGCGGAATTGTCCGGCGAGAATAAAGACTATTTGAATGAACTTAATAATTTACGCAAATCAATTTAAAACATGAGAAAAGAATTTGAAACTATTGCTCAATATAAAGAGCAAATGCGCGCTATGTTGGATAAAGCAGAGGCGGAAAAAAGAGCGCTAGACGCAAACGAGAAAGAGCAGTTCGAACAGTTGAAAACAAAGAAAGAGCTTTTGGAAATGAAAGTCGAACGCCGTGCGCTTGAAGATATTAACGCGGGTTTGGTGTCAGACCGTCGCGTGTTGTTTTCACAGGCTGTTTTTGATGTCGTAAATCATCGTTCTTTGGAAGAATACAACGGAGTAGTATCGGAAGGCGGTATTAAAGTTGTAGAACGTGCGGTGACTGTTACAGATACGGCTGATGCGGCTAGCATGGTTCCGGTTACAATCGGGGAAATCATCGAACCGTTAGAAAAAGGTTTGATTATTGATAAGCTCGGTATCAAGATGCAGAGCGGACTTGTGGGCGATCTTGTTTTCCCGACATTGGCGGCTGTTGAGGCAACAATTCAGGGTGAAAACGTTGCGGTAACCGATACCGAATTGAATATCGACAAAATCAAGGCTTCTCCTAAACGTGTATCAATTTCTATTCCGGTTTCAAAACGTGCGATCAACCAAACGAACTACTCTTTGCAGGATGTTGTTTTGAAACAAATTTCGCTTGGTGTCGCTCGTACTTTGAACAAATGGATGTTTTCGGGAACTGCATTGTCTGGCGCAAGTAATGGGGTATTTGTTAAAACAAAACCAAGTGTTGAATATACAAACGACTTGACATTTGCGAATGTCGTTTCACTTGAATCTACCGTGATGGATGCGGGTGTAGATGTTACGGACGGTACAGCCGCCTATGTTTGCACCCCGAAAGTGTATGGCGCTTTGAAGTCCACTCCAAAAGCGGCGGGGGCTGCTGAAATGATTTGTCAAAACGGCATGGTGAATGGCTATCCGGTTCTCGTTACTAACTACATGGACGCCGATTCTATTGGATTTGGTGTATTCTCTAACGCTGCTATCGGTCAGTTCGGCGATATGGATTTAGTTATAGACCCGTACACCGGAGCGAAAAGTAATATCGTAAACTTTGTGTTGAATACTGATTATGATATTGTTGTAGCTCGCCCAGAAGCCTTTGCCATCGCAAAGAAGAAAACGGCTTAAACGATCTATTATCATTCACTAAAGGGCTGGGGCTTCGGCTCTAGCCCTTTCTAATTTATGCACTATGGTACAATACGTAACACTCGAAGAACTCAAACCGCATTTAAACGTTGACTTCGACACAGACGACGCATATATAACCGGACTTATTGAACCCGTTCAACTTCTTATCGAAGCGTATCTAAATAATCCGCTAGATACCTACGTTAAGGACGCAAAAATAGATCGGCGTATCTGGCACGCGATCCGCATCCTTATAGCGAATTACTACGCAAACCGTGAATCGGTAACATTTGCCACTCCGCAAGTTATTCCGGGACACATAGAACTATTACTGCAACCTTTAAAACGATATACGTAGTGCAAGCAGGATTATTAAACGAAATGATCGCTTTTTACCGTAGCGAGTCAAAGCGCGATAATCTGGGCGGCACGTCTGAAAGTTGGGTGAAAGTATTCGATAAACGCGCATACATTCGCTTTAAGTCGGGTGCACGTAAAGAAGCGAACGGCGAGATATATAATACGACCGTTAATACGATAATGATTCGCATCTGTAAAGAGATCAACGCTAAAATGAGGATCGAATACGACGGGCAGAAATACAAGATTCTATCTATCAATCACGACCGGAAGCAACAATCGACGGTTATGGAAGCGGAGGTAATCAATGAGTGATAATTACACCGGGCGAAACCTGTATCGCGTCGAAGTGGATGCAATGCGAGTAAACGAGTTGCTTAAACGGTTGAATGATAAAGAAGCGAAAAGGGCTATTTCGTCCGCTCTTAGGAAGTCGATTCTTATCATTCGTAAACAGGCGCAGGAAAATTTAATTTCCGCTGTTACTGATGCGGAATTTAGCAGTTCTAAGAATGGCGTATCATTCAAACCGTTAAAGAATGAAATAAACGTAGCAGTTTATCGTAATGCGTCCGGTGCACGGGTTGACTTGATCGACCGCCGCAAAAAGGGATCACGCGCTTATATGTTGAAATGGTTCGAATCAGGAACAAAAGAACGAGCTACCAAAAAAGGAGCGAATAGGGGTATTATAAATGCTTCCCACTTCTTTTCTAATGCAGTCAAATCGAAACAGAAGGAAGCGGAAAACTCACTAGAGAAAAATGTAATTGATTCTATAATGAAAGTGGCAAATAAAAAGAAATGAGTTTATCAATAGGTGCACACGTATATGAGAAGCTAAGCAAGTCCCCGGAGTTGGCGAAGTTGGTCGACGACAAGATGTATCCGCTCTCAACTAAGACAGAGACATCTTTTCCGTTTGTGATCTATAAACGTGATTCTTTAACACCGGAATACACGAAAGATCGGTACGCTACGGGTGACACTGTTTTGGTTGAGGTTGTAGTTGTTAGTGATAACTATTTGAACTCTGTTATCATCGCGGAAGAGGTGCGTAAATCACTCGAAAACAAACGAGGAAGTTATGACAATTTCGACGTGATCGACTCGAAACTAATTAGCGCGTCCGAGAATGTTATAGAAGATACTTTCATTCAAAGTCTGGTATTCTCATTTAAAACAGAATAATAACTAAAATACGACAAAAATTATGAGTAAAGTAAAATCAGTGTTAGGGAAAGATCTTATGTTATTTGTAGAAGCTAAAGCGCTAGCTTTGGCGACTTCCTGCAAACTTGGTTTGTCGGCTGAAACAATCGACACACAAAGCAAAGATTCGGGTATTTGGACGGAGAAAGACATCAAGAAACTTTCTTGGAACGCTTCAAGTGAAAACGTATTTAGTGCGGACGCAGACGCAAACAGTTATGATAAATTGTTTGCGTTGTTTATCGCGCATAAGCCCGTAACGTTAAAATTCGGTATTGTAGGTAATACCGATGTTAATGAAATGCCCGAAGCCGGATGGACGCTTGCGGCGGGTGCTTATACCGGAAAGGCTGTTATTACTTCACTAGAAGCAAATGCGCCAGACGGAGACAAAGCAACATTCTCTATTTCTTTCGAAGGAACTGGACCGCTTGCAAAAGAGGCGGCTGCAGGTAAGTAATTACGGGCGGCGATTTGCCGCCCTCTAAAACGACTATTCAATGAAAACAATATCACTTAACGGAAAAGATTTCATCTTAAATTATACGCTACGGGCGTTTTTCGTCTTTGAAAACATTTCTGGTTATCCGTTCCAATTCGGCAAATTACTTGACGAATATCTTTTATTTTATTCGTTCCTACTTGCTAATAACAAAGAGTCGTTTGCGATGGATTTTGAAAAGTTTATTGAGTTGTGCGAAACTGATCTGATGCTATTTGAACAATTCAAAGAATTTATTTGGAACGAGATCAAATTACGTTCGCAATCGGCAGGAAATGACGTAAAAAAAAAGAAGGTGACGACGCGGAAACGAAAGCCGTAAGTATACGCGAACTTTATTCGCGCGTTGTCGGTGAGGGTGGGATCGCTCCCGATTACTTCCTCGATAAAATGGACTTTATCGAGGTTGAATCGTTTATAGACGGCTTGAATCGACGTAATCGCGAGTCATGGGAGCAAACTAGATTGCTAGGCTACATTATAGCGCAATCGAATAGCACTAAAACGCTAAAGCAAACCGACATTCTCCGGTTTCCGTGGGATGAAGAAGAAAAGAAAGATACGAGCGTAACGGATGCAGAAATAGAACGTTTACGCGCAAAAGCAAAAATAGTTGAATCACAATTAAACGCGAATAAAGATGTCTGATATAATAACACGGCTTTTACTTAAAACAAATGACTTTGACGCGAATTTAGAAAGGTCAAAAGGTAGTGTAAATTCCTTCCAAGGTGGCATTAGTAATATGGCTAAATCCGTCGGCTCTAGCTTTGTAAAAGTAGCGGGCGGTATTGGTTTGGTTGTAAGCGCTGGGGAGGGATTCACTAAATTACTCAATTCCTCGCAAACACTTGGCGATCAAACAGCCGCCGCGATGATGTCCGCAAAGACAGGAGTAGATGAGTTCTTTTATTCGCTTGGCTCTGGTGACTTTACTTCTTTCCTGTCGGGAATGGATGATATTATAGCAAAATCAAAAGAAGCTCATGGGGCATTGGATCAACTTGGAAACACAGAAATCTCATTCGATTATTTTCAGGGTAAGTTTGATGAATCAATAGCACAATCGAGACTAAGCGCAAAGAATAAACAGCTAGGTAATGACGAACGAGATCAAGCATTTAAGGATTGGGATAATGAGTTAAAGAAAAAAGAAGAAGCGGGAAAAACTGTTGCTGCAGATGCTTTGAATGCATTAACAAAAAGTATTGTTGTTGGCACTAAACTTTCCGCAAAAGATATTTCCCTGAATGACTTTGATAAGGTCATGGAAATCGATTTGATGCCGTCTGCCGTTCGAAGTGAGGCTAAGGATTATTGGGGCGGACAATATAAAGAGTACTTGAAATTATCAAAGAAGATAGAAAGTGATCGGAAAGTTGATGTAGTTAGAACGAATGATTATGGAAAAACGAAATCAATTAATGATGCAGCAAGAATCGCACAAGAAGGATTGGCGGCAAAGTACAAAAATGCAGTAATGTATAATAAACTACTGAATAAATTAAGTGATGACGATCTAAGAAAAGTAACAGAATTAGGGAAGAAATATTATGCGACCTCTCAACAGATCGCTCAACAGCGCCAAGAATTTAATGAATCTACAACAGAGTTTGGAAACTCGAAAGTAGCGGCGGAAAAAGCATCGGCAGCGAAAGCGGCGGCAGAGCCTAAAAAAGATTCTATTGCGTGGTATGATGCGGAAATTGCCAAATTAAATAAGAAGCTCATAGCCACTACGGACGAACAGGCAAAAACTACTATCAAAACTACGATTAACGAACTCGAAGCAAAGAAAATAAAATTGCAGGTCGAAACTAGCGGTAACAGTATAGAGGCGATAAACATTCAGTTGGCAGACCTGAATAAGAAACTTATTTCCGCAACCGATATGCAAGCACGCTCAACGATTCAAGCGACGATTAACGAACTTGAACAAAAGAAGATCAATCTAAAGTTTGTAGTCGATCAGGAAGCGTTTAAAATCAAAAACGGCGGGATGAAAGACGGTGCTTTGTCCGTACCGATTGCACCCGCTTATGATAAGGTTCCGACGCATGGGAAGGGAGGTAAAAACTTTAAGTTACCGAAATATAATCCGCTATTTAAAAAAGAAGATGTAGACTTGAACGAAGATTATGCCAATTCGCTTTCGGCTATTGGTGGTGTAATGAGTTCTCTATCTGGAATTACCGATAATAGTGCAGCGTCTTACTTACAATGGGGCGCAAATGTAATGTCAAGTGTCGGGCAGGCTATTCAATCTATCACAAAACTAATTGCGGCTAAAGAAGCGGAGGCAGTAATCAATGGTGTAGCATCGGCAACCGAAACACCCGTTGTTGGTTGGCTATTGGCGGGTGCAGCTGTTGCCTCTGTGCTTGCCGCAATGGCTAGTG
>OLPX01000942.1_pt1 | contig 23603 bp, 25 predicted proteins | sample 1672491 | NCBI WGS metagenome assembly OLPX01 (sample SAMEA3136692, study PRJEB25190) | human gut metagenome | biome: human gut; feature: human-associated habitat; material: faeces | place: Austria | collected 2013 | reverse complement strand
ATAAGTATTATGAGGAACTAAAGGAAGACCTGGAGCAGGCGAATTTAAAGCTTGTAACCATCGAATATCTCCAGGAGTTAGCGGAGTCCTTGACGGGAGTGCCGAAGCCCATCGAGACGACGGACCGGGTGGTGTGCATTGTGGAATACCGGGACGGATCGGTGATTGATGTGATCCGGGAGATTAAGAAATAGAAAACAGACCGGGCCTTGTCCTCCGACAAGGCCCGATCTGTTTTCGTACCAAACACCATTTATTCCCATTCCCTCACCTTCCTTTTCACCCTAAAAACCAACCTTTTCGTATATTCTTCATTTTCAACCAACAGCTCATACGCCTCCATCATTCCCGCACAGTAACAAAATCCGAAAAGCCCTGCCGCAAGCCCCAAAAACACAAACCCATGATATTTAGACCACGCAAAAACGCCTCCCGCGGTAAGGGAAACCGTGATAATCCCCAAAATGAACAGAACCGTACACGGAATGAAAAATGCGTGCCAGGTTTTCTTTCTGGCACAGAGTTCATCTGACAGAGCTTTCAGATACCCCTGATCAAAGCCCAGCGGTTCTTCTCTTAAAATCTTATATTCCTTCCGTTCCAAAACCGCACCGGTGACAAAGGCGGCAATTCCCGCCGCGAAACATCCCGCCATGCCCCAAAACCTCCATGCCATGCCTTCGGAAAACAAGACGAAAGGGATTCCCGAAAGTGCCCAGAACATAAACCCGATGCCAATGCAAAGATTTACCGTTTTCTGATTTTCCAGGTATCCCTGGGCCATTTCCCTGCTCACATAGTACCGATGCCCGTCCGTATTTTCCGAGGCCGCTTCCTCCCGAAGAAGAAAGTCAGCAGACACATCAAAAATGCTGGCGAGCAAAAGCAGCTTTTCCGTTTCGGGATAGCCTTGATGGTTCTCCCACTTGCTGACTGCCTGTCTTGTGGTGCCGAGCTGCTCGGCCAGGGTTTCCTGGGAAAGCCCTCTTTCTTTTCTCAGCTTGAACAGTTTTTCTCCGAATGTCATAGCTTCGCCTCCCTGATTTGGTAGGTTTATTTTAGTCCATTGGCCTGCCATTTTCCAGCGCTTCCGGAATGCAGTTTGTCAACTGGAGGTTGCGGCGGTGTTATTTTCCGTTTCGTCATGGAACCATATCTCCTTCCACAATCTTACAATACCTTCTAAGCGCATACTCCCCGTCATGCACACCGCCGATTCCCTCTATGCCCGAAAGCTCTCCGGCACCGCAGACCCGCGTCACGCCGGAGCGGATCAGCAGGTAAGAAAGCTCATCCCGTTCTGCATCATTGCAGATCAGGCATGCCGTCTGGAGCGCTCCTGCCATGCCGCGCAGAACCCGAACCATCTCTGTTCGCGGAAGAAGCCGCACGGGAAAGAGACTGTCTGCATCCCTGTGACCGACGGCTCCGGAAAGCTGATCGGAATACGCCCAGAGCGTCCGCCCGGCCGTCCCCCGGAGCGAGCCGCACTCCCAAACGCTTTCCAAAATCGTCCCGAACCGTTTTTTAAAGGCCAGAAGGTCGTCCCTGTTCTCGGAATCCAGGAAAAGAAGCTGGCAGGAATTGCAGTAACGTCCCTCGGTTTCAGCCAGATGGCGCGCCAGCCGGAACAAATCCATGGTTTTTGAAGCGCCATCCATGGAAATGTAGGCGAAGCTGACCTTAGGTCCCCATTCGATGAGTTTCCGGTCAGGCGGAAGGAGATTTCGAACAGCACGGACGGCATCGTTCCCGCCCCAGACCACGGCCGCGTCCGCCAGCCCGGCGAGCCGCCTAAGCTTTTCCTGCTTATCGGAGGGAATATGGAACACATGGACATAGGGAGAAAGTTTTGGCTCCTCGTTGACAAGCTGGCGTAAAAGGAACCTGGAAATAAGAAAATCCCCGGAGGCCGGCTTTAGGAGATTGATGTTTCCCGTCAAAAGTCCCTCAATGACGCTGTAAGCGCCAAGCCCGGCCATGTTCCCGGCGCCCACATGGAAGAGAACGCCAAGGGGAAACACGGTGCGCCCGTACTGCCAGTCTCCAAGTTCCCGATTTACCCGCTCCATGAGCCGATCTTCGGAGAACATCGCGGCAGCCTGGCGCAAACCGCCGTCCGGCACGGAGATTCCTTCAGGAAGGCGAAGCTCCCCGGACAGGATTTTTTCCGAAACCCGCCCGCAGGCCGCCGCCGTAAGCTCCGGCCTTAGAAGCGGCTTTTCCAGTGTCCGTATGATTTCAGATTTCAGATCTTCAAGGCTTCGTCCCATATCCAAGTCCTCCCTGTAAAAGTATGGCGGCATCGGCCGCGCATGTCTTTTCCGTTCCCGCCTCGGCCCGCCCCAAAAGCGTAAAATAAGGGGCCGAAATCCCGCAGCCGCATTCCTTTCCCTCATGCATCACAGCCAGGTCGCCGGTCAGGATACTCGTTAAGGGCATTCCCTTTGCCAATGGGGAAATCAGGTTTAAAAGCCCCGGCTTTCCGTAAGGCAGGGGCTTTAAGGTGTTCACATCCAGGACGGCCGCCCGGCTGTACACGGGAACATGGAAATGCCCGTTTTTGCAGGCACAGTAGAGGGATGAATGCTCGGCCGCACCGAAAAATTCCCTGTACTGATCCGGCGGGATTCCGAGCCTGTCCTGAATTAGCTCCAGAAGCTGCTCCCGCTTCGGCGCGTCGCCGTGAAAGCCCTTCCAGCCGCCGCCGAGAAGAACCATGGAGCCGCCGGGGAGCGCAAAGCGCAGTCCATGTTTTTTCAAATACAATAGGAAGAAATACGTATAGAAAGGAAACCCGATGATCCGCACAGGGAGACGGAGAGCCATGGCGAACCGCAGTGCCCTCAAAAGCCCGTCCCGGTTGATGAGAGGCCGTCCATGGCCGCCGGCCTTTAACGCATATACCCGCCGGACGGGCGGCGCAAAGAACGAAGTAACCGTCTGCGTCTTTGCGATCATGACAGGATCGTTCGGCCGCGGCGCAAAGCTCATCATCAGGCAGACAGCCGGCCGCGGCGAGAGGATTTTGTGATATTTTACGATGGCATGGGTCATTCTTGCCCCGCGCACCGCATCGGAAAAGCAGAAGCCGAGATTCGTCTTTTTCCCGCCGGTTCCCGAGGAGGTAACGCGAAATGGGAGCTTTTGCGGCTTAAGTGTCCAGAGGGGATGTTCTTTTAAGAAAGCGGCGGGAATCGGAACCGGCTCCGATCCCATAGAAAACCGCATGGAAATCCTGCGGTAGGCCGCATTGTGCCTGAAATGGAATTCCGTATTTTCCTGGACAGCCCTTTGGAACAGGCGTTCCGACCCTGCGGCATCGTAGAGTTCTCCGCGCCAGGAAAACAGCCGTCTTGTGTAGGACTTGTTCATGCGCTTCACCTGCCGTTTCTTTTCCCTTTTCTTAAGTATAGCAACTGGAAAAACGGGGGTAAAGGAAAATAGTCTTACGATTTTTGGTACGATTTAAAAATGCGGGCAGAAAGCATACCCATGATGCAGTGGACGAGAAAGGCGCCGGCCGCCATGGCGGCGATGTAGAGAAGAATTCCGGGAAAAATCCCCAATTCCATGGAGATTTTGTGGAAAACCGGCTGGGAAGACGGGTGAAACGGGGATATGTAGAACATATCGGCGCCGGAAGATGGGCCGGCGGCCGTGTTGACGGCAAGCGCGGCGATGCAGCAGAGGAAAAAGATCGGGAGCGTTTCGGCATAACCCCGCAGGGAATGGCTGGAAAGCCCGGACATACCGCAGTAAAGCCCAAGGAAAATTAAGAGAAAGTGCCAGAGAAAGCCATGGAGCGTCATGGTCCAGTAAGGATGCATGAGCCCGGCCGGCACGGCTAAGGCCATGATGCCGCCGAGAAGGCCGAAATCCTGAATGAATGTGGAAAAAACAGCAGAATATTTTCCGCTTTGTGGATAAAGCAGGCAGAGGTACATGGGAATGCTGCAAAGCTGGAACGGAAAGTACCACCAGTTGAAATGGCCGTCAAATTCGATAAAGAAAAGGAAGGCCTGCTTGTAAAGCTCAAGGAAGAGGAGAAAAAGGCCGCAGGAAAACAGGACGGCCTTCGGGGCCGCCCCGCGTTTTTTTGCCAGCCGCCGCGCCGCCAGCACAGCCAGGGGAATCCCGGCGGCGCAGAGCGCCAGATGAAAAGCAGAATATGGCTTCGGTGTTTCCATCTCCCATGCCGTTAGGGAGAGGACGTCTTTCAGAACAGAAATTACCTTCATTTACGGATTCTCCCTCCCGCGCCGCCACCAGACATAGGACATCACATACGGCACAATAACGATGGCTGCCACTGATAAAATTCCGGCCGTAAACACAAGCTTTTTATCAGAAATGAAGAATGCCCCAAACAGCCACAAAAGGCCGGAAAAAAACGTGATTTTCCCGCCGAGCCGGTGGGTCTTCCGCCAGTTTTCCTCGTCAGCCAGCGCCCATGGCGTCTTGATGCCGGAGGAAAAATTCGGCTTGAACTTCGGCAGGATGTTGCCGGTCACAAGCAGGGTGAGTCCGGCCATGACACAGGCAAACTGGGACATGTCAAAGGAGCCGGGGCGGAGGCACTGGATTACCATGGCGGCGATGCATGCGAACATGAAAAAATTCATGAATACGCAGAAAATATTATATTCTTTTATAAATTTCATGTAATTCTGATATTTAGGATCGATTTTCGGCACGACCTCAAACAGGAGATTGAACAGGACGGCCATGCCGCCGAAAAACCACACATAGGCTTTGGGATTGTATTCATCGGGGCCGTCTATGCCCCAGTGGGTCGGGATTTGTTCCGGCAGAAACGGGTAAGACGCCGCCAGGAACAGAAAAGTAAGAACCGTAATGGCGATACAGCAGATTCTTCTTGTTTTTACGCTCATAAGGACGCCTCCTTCAGTTTTTCAGCTCCATCATCCACTGGATGATGTCGTCAATGACAGACGTGTTCAGGGAATATTGGATGTATTTTCCCTTTTTTTCTTCATCAATCAGGCCCGCCTGCTTTAAAAGGTTCAGATGATGGGAGACGGTGGCCCCGGTCATCGGAAAGCACTCGGCGATCTCTCCGGCGTACATGGGCTTTTTCTTGAGAAGGTTCAAAATTTCCCGCCGCGTCGGGTCGGACAGGGCCTTAAACGTATCGGCAAACGCCATGAAATCACCTCACCTTTTGCGGAAATGGCAATATTTAGATAAATTTCTAAATGATTAAGTTAAGCTTATCACTCCGGGAAACGAATGTCAAGAGGCGGAAAAAACTGGCAGCTCTCCCAAACCTTTCACCTTCACTGGAAATGGCGGGGGATTTATGGTAGAATGTTCACAACGTGAACATTCTACCTGCGCATACCGGTTTCTGCGCCCGCCGCAGAAAGCCGGGCGCTAAATTCCGCCGGAGGCCCCATGGCCGCGGAGCGGACGTGGTAGAATGTTCACAACGTGAACATTCTACCTGCGCATGCCGGTTTCCGCGTCTACCGCGGAAAGCCGGGCGCTAAATTCCGCCGGAGGCTACCATGGCCGCGGAGCGGACATGGCAGAATAATTGCAAGAATTTTAACGCATGGAGCAGGCCGGCATATGAGAGAAGAAAACTTCCGAAACAAAATTTCCTGGATGATGTTCCTGTTCAGCCTTTTTGTGATCTGGGTTCATGCCTACAACATTGAGCTGTTTTCCGCCGGGCAGGCGGGGGCGCTCTGGGAGACGGCAGACAGAATCGAAACCATCGTCTCGGTGGCCGTGGGGCAGACGGCTGTGCCGGGCTTCTTTCTGCTGTCCTCTTATCTGTTCTTTCGGACATACCGGCCGGAAAAGCTTCTGAAAAAATGGAAGGAACGGGTTCACAGCGTCCTCATCCCATACATCGCCTGGAATTCCATCTACTACTTTGGCTACGCGGCGGCTTCCAGACTTCCGTCCATCCATGCCATCGTCGGAAAACCGCCGGTTCCCCTGGGGTTTTCGGAATATCTGGACGCCATCCTTCATTACAGCTACGCACCGGTATTCTGGTATCTGTACCAGCTTATCATCCTGATTATTTTGTCGCCGGTCATCTATCTGCTGGTAAAAAATAAGCTCGCCGGCCTTTTCTGGCTCGCCTTTTTGGCCGCCGCCGTTCACTTCCACTGGGACACACAGCACCCCAACACGGATGCACTGTTTTACTATTCCGCGGCGGCATGGGCGGCAGTGCATGGAAAAGCCGCGGTGGAAGCGGCATGGAACAGGAGGCGGGCGCTTTTTGGGGGCGTGGGCTTTCTCATTGCAGCGGCCTGCTTTGCCATGATGAGAAAGCCGGGGGCAGACGTTTTGTGGACGGTGCTTTACCGGTTTTTCGTGCCGGTGTCATTGTGGCTTCTGCTTCCGGAAAAGCGGCTTTTTGCGGCGCGTCCCTGGATGAAATTAAGCCTGTATCTCTATGCCGTGCATTACATCATCGTCCGGTTTGTGAATAAAGGCGCCGGCATGGTCTTTGCCCGGATGTTCGGGCAGGAGACGGTGCGCTGCGCGGCGGCCCTCGGCATTTACTTCCTGCTTCCGGGGGTTGTGCTTTTGGCGGCCTATGTATCGGCGCTTATCCTTGGGAAATATTTCCCGCGGCTCTGGCGGCTGCTTTCCGGCGGCAGGAGTATTCAATGAGGAATGGGAGAAAAATATGCTGGAAGAATTAAAAACCTTTGCCGCCGTCGTGCGGTATAAAAACTTTACCCGCGCCGGGGAGGCCGTCGGCCTGTCGCAGCCGGGCGTCAGCGCCCATATTCACCGGCTGGAAAATTATTTCGGCGTCTGCCTCGTCGAAAGGAGCGCAAAGCGGCTCCAGATCACGGACGCAGGCATGCGGGTGTACCGGAGTGCCCAGGAAATCTTAAAAATCCTCGATGAGACGGCCAGGGAAATCCGCGGCGGCACGGGCCAGGTTTCGGGAAAGCTCCATATCGGCGGGACGCTCACCATCGGCGAGTGCGTGCTTCCTGGGCTGATGGGGAAGTTTAGAGAGACGTACCCCGGCGTGCAGTTAGAGCTTACGGTGGAGAATACCATGGAGATCCGCCGCATGGTGCGGGAAGAACAGGTGGAGCTTGGCTTCGTGGAGGGCATCCACCAGAGCGATGAATTTGAAGAGGGCTATTTCATGGAAGATTCGCTGGTGCTTTTGACCTCGGCGAGCCATCCGCTGGCGGACACCGAGTTCATCGAGCCGGACATGCTGACGGAGGAGGACTGGATCGCCAGGGAAGAAGGCTCGGGAACCAGGGAATATCTGGATCTCTATCTGACCTCCAACCGGATTACGCCGAGGACGCTGACAGTGCTCGGCAGCAACTATGCCGTCAAGGAGGCAATCCGCAACGACATGGGGATTACCATTGCGTCGTCGCTTTTGGCCGGCGCGGGGGACGGGATCCGCATGCACCGGTTCGCCAGGGAATACGTGCGGCCGTTTTACTACATTGCAAACAGGAACAGGAATTTAAGCCAGGCGGCGCGGCTGTTCCTTCAGATGATAGAAGGGAAGGTTTCATGATACTGGAAAAAGAAGACTGGAAGGAAGGCGCATGCCCGGCGGAGAGCCAGGGAAAGAAAAGCGGCAGCCATGGGCATGAGCCGCTTCAAAACACCTCCATCCATGGGATTATCGAGGAATTTGACCGCCTTCTGGCGCGGGATGATAAGGACGCGGCGGCCGCGTATCTGGAAACATGGCTTTCGCGGTTTGAAGATACGGGCGACTGGGCCGGGCAGATTACTATTTTAAACGAAATGATGGGCTTTTACCGGAACACCGGCGAGAAGGAGAAGGGGCTTTCGGCCGTGAAAAAGGGACTTTCCCTGGCTGGAGAGCACCGGCTTTCCGAGACAGTCAGCGGCGGGACGACGTATCTCAACGCGGCGACGACCCTCAAGGCCTTTGGCCGGGCGGCGGAGGCCATGCCTTATTATGAGCAGGCATTCCGCGCCTACGGAAAGAACCTCGACGCCGGGGATTACCGGTTTGGCGGCCTGTTCAACAACATGGCGTTAGCGTATGAGGATCTGGGGGATTTTGCGAAGGCCGAGGCGTATTACGGAAAAGCCATGGATATCATGGAAGGGCTTAAGCCTGGAAGTATTCTGGAAATTGCCGTGACATGGATGAACCTGGCCTGTCTTTATGAAAAGTGGGGGCGCGAAGAAGAAATCGAAGGCTGCCTTCTTTTAGCGGCCGAGGGCTTCCATTCGCCGGAGGTGCCCCATGACAGCTACTATGCCTTTAACTGCCGGAAATGCGCCATGACCTTCGACCATTTCGGATATTTCCGGATGAAACAGGAGCTTCTTTCGGAGGCGGAACGGATTTACGGAGAGGGTGCGCGATGAGAGGTCTTGAACTTTCGGAAAAGTTTTATGAGGAATACGGCCGCGGAATGATCGAGGGACAGTTTCCCGAATATGCCGGCGTCATCGCAGCCGGCGTGGCAGGAGAGGGTTCCGACTGTTTCGGGTACGACGATGAAATCTCCAGGGATCATGATTTCGAGGCGGGATTCTGCCTTTGGATTCCCGACGCGCTTGAACGGGAGCTGGAATTTAAGCTGTCCCGGGCTTACGGGAAGCTTCCTGAGGAATTCCTTGGGGTCAGGCGGGCGAAGCAGAGCCTTTGGGGAAGAAACCGCCGCGGCGTCATGCTGACTGGGGAGTTTTACAGCCGGTTCACCGGGCGGCCCGGTCTCCCGGAAAGCCTCATGGAGTGGCTTGGGACACCGGAGTACAGCCTGGCCTGCGCCGTAAACGGCCGGGTGTTCCGGGATGATTCAGGCGAGTTTACGGCCATCCGAAAGGAACTTTTAAAGGGGTATCCCGAGGATGTGCGCTTAAAGAAAATCGCCGCCCGGGCCGCAATGATGGCCCAGTCCGGCCAGTATAATTTTGAACGGTGCAGGCGGCGCGGGGAAATGGGCGCGGCGGCCATGGCGCTGTTTGAATTCGTGCAGCATGGGCTTTCTATGATTTTCCTGCTGAATAAAAAATACATGCCCTACTATAAATGGGCCTTCCGGGCGGGAAAAGAGCTTTCCCTTCTTTCGGAGCATGTCTGCGCCATGGAGCGGCTGGTTTCGGAGCCCTGGACGGCTTCTTTAGAGGCCATCGAAGCGGTCTGCGCCGGAATCATTGGAGAGCTGCGCCGCCAGGGGATTACGGATGGGAACTGGGATTACCTGGAGCCCCATGCCTATGAGGTGATGGAGCGGATTCGGGATGGGGAATTGCGGAATCTGCATGTGATGGAAGGGTGATGGAAAACGTATGGATGGACATTGAATTTTTTCTGTGCCTTCTGTATAATCAAGGAAGAAAATGCGTAAGATAATACGCAAGAATATGGAGGTGCCTTTTATGGAAGCGTACAGGCCGCCTTTTACAATAACGAATGAAATGCTGTCATCTGTATCGTCAATTTCCGAAAAAATTGGCCGCATGACAGCCTTTGATAACCTGGAAGCAAGGCCGCACCTCAGAAAGAATAACAGAATCAAATCCATCCATTCTTCCTTAAAAATCGAAGCCAACTCCCTCTCTTTGGGACAGGTTCGTGATGTAATAAACGGGAAAGCAGTTTTGGGAGAGCAGAGAGAAATACAGGAAGTGAAGAATGCCTATGCCGCTTATGAGCGGATTTCGGAAATCGACCCATACAGTATCCGGTGTCTGAAGCAGTTTCATGGAATTATGACGAAGTACCTGGTGGAGGAGTCCGGGGAATTCCGCCGGGGGGAAGAAGGCGTCTTTAACGGCGGGCAGTGCATCTTTATGGCGCCGCCGGCGCGGTTGGTTCCTCGGCTTATGGAAGAACTGTTTGGATGGATGAAGGAGGCGCGAAATGAGGTGCATCCCTTGATTCTTGGCAGTGTTTTTCACTATGAATTTGGGTTCATCCACCCGTTTTCCGTCGGCAACGGGAGAATGGCGAGATTGTGGCATACGGCGCTTTTGTCCAAATGGAAGCCTGTTTTTGAGTATGTTCCCATCGAAAGCCAGATTGAGAAATTCCAAAGTGAATATTATGAAGCGATTGCCAGGTGCCATGCAGCCGGAGAATCCACGGCTTTTATTGCGTTTATGCTGGAACAGATTGACAGGATCCTGGGCGATATTTCTGTTCAGATCAGCGAAGAAAATGAACAGCTTTCCGAATACGTGAAAAAGCTGCTTGCCGTCATGGAATACGAAATCCCCTATACGAGCAGGGCGCTGATGGAAAAGCTCGGGCTGAAATCCAGAGAGGGCTTCCGCAGAAATTACCTTCATCCTGCGGTGGAACTGAACCTTGTCAGGATGACGATACCTGATAAACCGAACAGCAGGAATCAGAGATATATAAAAGGATGATGTCCCGCTTTCCCCGCAAAAAACCTCTTGCAATACCCACTATTCTATGCTATACTGATTAAGCTGTTCTAAAAAGGACAGGAATTGATGATGTAACGTGACTGTCGGTCATGTGCCATAATAAGAAGAGGTGAAAAACATGAAAGAGGGAATCCACCCAAATTACTATCAGGCCAAGGTCGTTTGCAACTGCGGTAATGAATTTGTAACTGGTTCTACTAAGAAGGACATTCACGTAGAAATCTGTTCCAAATGCCATTCATTCTATACCGGTCAGCAGAAGGCTGCTTCCGCTCGCGGACGTATCGAAATGTTCAACCGTAAGTATGGTATGAAAACAGACAAATAAGGTTTGATTAAGCAAGGTTGAGCTTTTGGAGCATTCTGAAAACTCAGCCTTTTTTCGTTTCAGGAAACAAAATGCAGGAGGACAAAAATTGAAATATTCCGGCATCGGAGGACAGGCAGTAATTGAAGGTATCATGATGAAAAACCAGGATAACTATGCGACGGCCGTCAGGCGGCCCGACGGTTCCATCGAGGTGAAAAAAGATACCTATGTGAGCATGACGGAAAAGGTGAAATTCTTCGCGCTTCCGTTCGTGCGCGGCGTGTTCAGCTTTGCGGACTCCATGATCCTGGGAATGCGGTCGCTGACCTGGTCGGCCAGCTTTTTTGAGGATGACGAGGACGAGGAGCCGGGAAAGCTGGAAAAATTTCTGACTGACCGCTTCGGCGAAAAGCTGGAAGCGGCGCTTATGACGGCCGTCATGGTCTTTTCCATCCTGATGGCGATTGTCATTTTCATGGTGCTGCCCCTTGTGATTGCGAACTTTTTCCGGCGGTTCATCGCGTCGGAGACGGTTATGGCGGTCTTGGAGGGACTGATCCGCATCATGATTTTTATCGGCTACATCAAGCTCATATCGGGCATGGAGGACATCCGCAGGACGTTCATGTACCACGGCTCCGAGCATAAATGCATCAACTGCCTGGAAAACGGGCTGGTGTTAAACGTGGAGAATGTGAGGAACAGCTCCAAGGAGCACAAGCGCTGCGGAACCAGCTTCCTTTTGTTCGTCATGGTAATCAGCATCCTGTTTTTCATGGTGGTTCGCGTGGACACGGTATGGCTTCGGATTATAAGCAGGATTATCCTGATTCCTGTCATCGCCGGCGTCTCCTACGAGGTGCTTCGCCTGGCAGGCCGCAGCAATTCCAAAATCATGAACATCGTAAGCCGCCCGGGCATGTGGATGCAGGGGCTTACGACGAAGGAACCGGACGATTCCATGATCGAGGTGGCCATCGCCGCCGTGGAGGAGGTTTTCGACTGGAAATCCTATCTGGAGGAAAATTTCCCGGAAAAATATCCGGCGGGGTATTTTGAATCGGAAAAGAGGCAGGCCGTATGACATGGGCCATGCTTTTAAATGCCGGAAGAGAGCGGCTTTCTAAGGCAGGTGTCCCGGACGCTGAGCTGGATGCGTGGTATCTGTTTGAACATGCCTTCGGCATCAGCCGGGCCGCGTATTTCCTTCAGGCGGCCAAAGAGGCGGACGCGGGGAGCGAGGCCCTCGCCGCCTATGAGGACATGCTAAAAAAACGGGAATCCCGGATTCCGCTCCAGCATATTCTGGGGAGCCAGGAATTCATGGGGCTTTCGTTTCTCGTAAACCGGCATGTGCTGGTGCCCAGGCAGGACACGGAAACGCTTGTGGAGACGATTCTTTCGGAACAGAAGGGGAAGAACATAAACATTCTCGACATGTGCACCGGCTCTGGCTGCATCGCCGTAAGCCTTGCGGCGCTTGGCGGCTATGAGCATGTGGAGGCGGCCGATATCTCCGAAGAGGCGCTTCTTGTGGCAGAGGAAAATGCCAGGCGGCTTTTTCCGGCAGGGCATATCCGGTTCCGGAAGAGCGATCTGTTTTCCGCTTTTGGGAGGGACGAGCAGTTTGATGTGATTGCATCGAACCCGCCCTATATCCCGACGGAGGTGATTGCAGGGCTGGAGCCGGAGGTACGCGAGTTTGAGCCGAAGAATGCCCTGGATGGCGATTGGGACGGGCTTTCCTTTTACCGCAGTCTGGCGGCAGAAAGTCCCCGTCATTTAACGGCCGGCGGGCGTATATATATGGAAATCGGTTGGGATCAGGGCGAGGCCGTCTGCGGGCTCCTTTCTTCCCAGGGATTTACGGATATCAGAGTGATAAAGGATTTGGCAGGGAAGGACCGCGTGGTCTGCGGGGTGCGTCCTGCCGGGATGTGAGGACAGGAGGTTTCACATGTTTGACCGTTTGGAGGATCTGGTAAAGCATTACGAGGAGTTAATGCTGGAATTAAACAACCCCTCCGTGACAGAAGATCAGAGGCGGTTTAGAAAGCTCATGAAGGAGCAGGCGGATCTGGCGCCGCTTGTGGAGACGTACGGAGAGTATAAGAAGGCAAAGCAGGACGTGGAGGACAGCCTGGCACTTCTCGAGGAAGAGAGCGACGAGGAGATGCGGGAGCTTGCCAAGGAAGAGCTTTCCGAGGGAAAAAAGAGGATTGAGGAGCTGGAGGAAAAGTTAAAAATCCTGCTGCTTCCGAAGGATCCTAATGATGATAAGAATGTTATTGTGGAGATTCGTGCAGGCGCCGGCGGCGACGAGGCCGCCCTGTTTGCATCGGAGCTTTACCGCATGTATGTGCGCTATTCCGAGCGCCAGAGATGGAGAGTGGAGTTAATCAACGTCAGCGAGAGCGGCATCGGCGGTATGAAGGAAGTGGAATTCATGATTACCGGCCAGGGCGCCTACTCCAAGCTGAAATATGAGAGCGGCGTCCACCGCGTTCAGCGTGTGCCGGAAACCGAGTCCGGCGGCCGTATCCACACGTCCACAGCCACAGTGGCGATCATGCCGGAGGCCGAGGAGGTCGACGTGGTTATCGACGATAAGGACGTCCGCATCGACGTCATGCGCGCGTCGGGAAACGGCGGCCAGTGCGTCAACACGACGGACTCGGCAGTGCGTCTGACCCACATCCCGACGGGCATCGTGATTTACAGCCAGACAGAGAAGTCCCAGCTTCAGAATAAGGAAAAGGCGTTCCGCCTTCTGCGCTCCAAGCTCTATGACATGGAGATGGAGAAGCGCCAGAACGAGGAAGCCGAGGCCAGACGGAGCCAGATCGGAACCGGCGACAGGTCGGAGAAGATCCGCACCTACAACTTCCCCCAGGGCCGTGTCACCGAGCATCGGATCAAGCTGACGCTCTATAAGATTGATTCCGTCATGGACGGGGATTTGGATGAGTTAATCGACAGCCTGATTGCGGCAGACCAGGCGGCGAAGCTGGCAAAAATGAACGAAGAAATGTAAAAGAAGAGAGGCGTCAAAAGCGCGGGAAAACGAATCCCGGCGGCTTTTGGCGCCTGTATTTTTCTTTCACGGGAACACGCGTCCGGTGAGACGAGAGCGCTCCGCGCAGAGGCCTTGCCACGCACCTTTGCCCATCACGATTCTGCCGCCCGCGCCGTCTGCCGCGGCCTTATGGCCCTGTCTGCCGGCTTCTTTTTCTCATGTGCCAGATAAAGCCCGATGATAGCCAGCATGACGACCGTCGAAAACGGAGAGACGAGGCCGTAAAAAGCCAGGCTTTCCACACCGGTGCCGGCCATGAAAAACAGGAGCGGCACGCGGATGCAGAGGGCGCCGAAGCAGCAGTTTGCCATGGTAAATAAGGTCTTTTCGCATCCGTTTAAATACCCGTTCATGCAGAATAGAAAGGCGACGGCCAGATAGTCCAGGCTGCACGCCCGAAAAAACGGGATGCCGGCTGCAATGACCGCGGGATCGTCGGAGAAAATGCGGATCATGGACTGGGGTGAAAGCTGCGCCCAGGAAAAAAACAGGACGGAACAGAGGACGGCCGCCGACATGCCGTATTTTAAAAACTTTTTCGCCCGCTCCGGCTTCCCGGCCGCCATGTTCTGAGCCGTTAATGCCGCAAGGGCGCTGGAGACGGAGGTGGCCGGCAGCATGGCGAACACGTCGTACTTGCTGGCGATTCCGACAGCCGAAGCCGCCAGGACGCCGAAGCCGTTGATGATGGCGGTCAGATAGAGAAAGGAAAACCGCACCATGCATTCCTGGAAGGACACCGGAATCCCCAGGGAGAGAAGCTCCTTTAACAGCCGTCTGTCGACCCGTAGATTTTTTAGGGAAAAGCGGAACAGGAAGTTCTGGCGGTTGAGGCAGATGACGGCGCTTATCATGCTGACGGCCTGGGAGGCGATGGTGGCGATGGCCGTGCCGGAAACGCCCATGCCGAGGACGCCGACGGTGAAAAAATCCCCGGCGATGTTGCAGACGCAGGCCACGGCGACGAACCGAAGCGGGTTTAAGGAATCGCCGCAGCCCCGCAAAACGGCGCTGAGAGCGTTGTATTCACAGATAAAAAATGTCCCAAGGCAGCAGATGAAAACATACTGGCGCGCCTCTTCGAAGGAGCTTTCCGGTACCTTTAAGAGACTCAGGATGCCGTCGACGCTGAGGCATAAAACGGCCGTCAGAAAAAAGGAAAACAGGCCGAAGGCCGTGATTGTGGTTCCGATGGCGCGGGAGGCCTCCTCGTGCATGTTCCGGCCCATGTATTTTGCCACCAGGATGGTGCCGCCGAGGGTGAGGCCGGAGAGCAGGCTGGTGATGATCTGCGTGACCTGCGTGCCGGTGGAAACGGCTGCAATGCCGGACGGTGAACAGAAGCGGCCCACCACCATCAGATCGACGGCCCCGTAAAGGGCCTGGAGCAGGTTTGCCAAAAGAAACGGGACGGAAAAGGAAAGCAGTACGCGGTAAATGTTTCCTTCCGTCAGGGAATGTGTATTTTTCATTGATTTCCTCTCCTTTCCATGGTAGTATAATAATTCAATAAAGCGGAGAAATCTGTAACCTGGACTACACTTCGGAATAAATGGGGGATGAAAACGCATGGGACAGACAAAAATCCCGGAAAGCCTGTACGGATATTTTGAGCGCACCGGACACCGGAAACTTTACCGGCCGGGGGAAGCCATCTACCTCCAGGGCGACGCGTCCGGAAGCTTTTATTTCATCAGAGAGGGCCGCGTCCGGGCGTTCTGTACGGCGCCGTCGGGAAAGGAACTGACATTTGAAATCATAGAAAAAGGCCGGATTTTCGGGGAGTCGTCCCTGGCGGCCCGCTGTGCGCGGCCGGTTTCCGTCATGGCGGTCAATGAGGCAGAGCTTTACGCCCTGGACAGCGCCGCCCTCTATCAGGCCATGGGGGAATCGAAGGAGCTTGCGGCCGTCATCTTCGGGCTCCTTTCCGATACCTGCAACCATTTGACGGAACAGCTCAAGCGGATTTCCCTCTACGACAGCCGGGAAAAAGCCGCGAGCTTTCTTCTGACCGAGACGGAAAACCCGGATCCGGACAGAGGCGTCACCGAAAACAGCATCCCATACACTCAGGAGGATCTGGCGATGATTCTGGGAATGAACCGGGTCACAGTGAACCGCATCCTGACAGGGTGGCGGGAAGAAAAGGCTGTTTCCGTCTCCTATGGGGAAATCCGGATTTTAAACAGAGACTATTTGAAAGACCTGCTTTCGCGGGCAGAGATCATGTAAAGGAGAGGCCATGGATCAGGAATTTTACAGACGCGCCGGCATCGTAATCCGCAGCATCCCCGAGGGGACGGTGGCGACCTACGGCCAGGTGGCGCTTCTCTGCGGAAAACCGAAAAATTCCCGCCAGGTGGGCTATGGGCTTAAGAAAAATCTGGTGGGCGACGTGCCGGCGCACCGGGTTGTGAATTCCCGCGGAATTTTAAGCGGAGCCGTCCATTTTGAAATGCCGGATCTCCAGCGAATGCTGTTGGCGGACGAAGGCGTCTTTGCGGAGTGGACAGAAAAAGGCTGGCAGGTGGATTTAAAGCAGTACGGCTGGAAAAATACCATGGAGGACGCCCTGTTTCTCAAGGCGCAGTTTGAGGAGGAGACATGAAGACACTGTATTTAATCGGCGGCCCCATGGGCGTCGGAAAGACGGCGGCGGGCCAGCTTTTAAAGAAAAAGATAGCAGGAAGCGTGTTTCTGGACGGCGACTGGTGCTGGGACATGAACCCGTTTCTGGTGACGGAACACGCGAAGGCCATGGTGTTTGACAACATCTGTTATCTTTTGAAAAATTTCCTGGAGAGCCCGGACTACGGGACGGTGATTCTTGCCTGGGTCATGCATGAGCAGGCGATTGTTGATGCGATTGCGGAGCGCGTCGGGGGAAAGAATGTGAGAATCGTGAAAGTTTCCCTGGTCTGCCGGGAGGACGTTTTGCGAAAACGGCTGGAAAAAGACATAAAAGCCGGCCTTCGGGAGGCCGGCTGCGTGGAGCGGAGCTTTAAACGGCTCCGCTGTTATAAAAATCTGGATACGGTAAAGCTTGATACGTCAGAACTGACGGCGGCCATGGCGGCAGAGGAAATTGCGAAACTCTGACGGTGCGGCCGCCGTTTTGGCATGCCGGGGCTCATGGCGGGCATCTGTTACTTCGTTTCCTCCATGGCCTCGTCTGCCCAGTTTGGATTTTTTAAGATGGCGCGACCGACGCCGATCATGTCGGCAGATCCGGCTGCCAGAAGTTCATCGGCCCCGGCCCTGTCGGCAATCCCGCCGGTGAGAATGACCGGGATGGAGACGGCGCGCTTTACGGCCTCGGACATGTCGCGGAAGTATCCGTTTTCCGTATGCCCCTCCCTGCGGTATGAGCACATGCCGCCGGAAAGGTCGAGGAGATCAAGGCCGGCCGCCTCAAGCTGTTTCGCCGCCGAAACGGCGTCGTCGATGGTACTTCCGCCCTCGGTATAGTCGCAGCCGCCAAGACGCATGGCAAGCAGGAAATCCTCGCCCACCTCCGCGCGGACGGCCTTTATGACCTCGAGGTGAAGGCGGATCCTTCCGTCGATGGTATGTCCCGAATAAGCGTCCTCCCGCTTGTTGGTAAGGGGCGAGTAGAACTGATTTAAAAGATAGCCGTGGGCCGAATGGAGCTCGCAGCCGTCAAAACCGGCCTTTTTCACACGGACAGCCGCCTCGGCAAAGCTTTCTACGAGGGCGTCGATGTCCTCTTTCGTCATTTCCCGCGGCGTCTTCATTTCGTCCTGCGTCGGGGAGAGGGGATTTTTAAACCCGCTTGGGCTTATGGACTCTCCCTCAGAAATGCCGTCTCTTGCGGCGCTGCCTGCGTGGTTGATCTGCATGAGCGCATGGCTTCCGTTTTTATGGAGCAGGGCCGAAAGCTCGGAGAGCCCGGGAATATCTGCGTCCTTTGCGACGGAAAGCTGGTTTTTGCTGGCACGGCCGTCCGGGCGGATGAAACTGTGCTCGACGATGACAAGCCCCACATGGCCGCCTTTCGTCCGCTCGTCATAATGGGCGAGAAGCTGTTTTGTCACAGCCCCGGCGTCAGACCGTTCCGTGGCGCAGGGCGCCATCACCAGCCTGTTTTTCAGTTCCAGATGGCCTGCGCGTATGGTATCCGTAAGAAGTGTCATGGAAAATCCCCTCCTGAACATAAGATTTCTTACTTTCTATTTTACTTTAGAAGGCACGTTTGTCAACACTCCGTTACAGCACGAACCGCTGCCATTTCCCGCTCCGGTAGCGGAACGTAAAGCAGACGGCGCGCACGAGCCAGTCGATGGTCATGGCAACCCAGACGCCGAAGACGCCCATGCCGAGCATGGTGCCTAAAAGCACGCTGAAGCCGAAGCGGAAGACCCACATGGAAAAGATCGACAAAAGCATGGTGAACTTCACATCGGCCGCGGCCCTGAGGGCATTGGGGAGCGTAAAGGACATGGGCCAGATGGTGACGACGCAGAGGGAGTGGTAAATTAAGATCTTGACGGCATAGCCGCTGGCCTCGTCGGAAAGCCCGTAAATCGAAAGCACCGTGGGCATCGCCAGAAGCACCAGGATGTTCATGACGATCAGGCATCCGTATGCCGCGAAAAGCAGCCGCTTCGTATAGTATTTTACCTGCTCAAAATCGCCGGCGCCGACGCACTGGGCCGTGACGGTTAGGACAGCAAAGCCCATGGAGGTACCGGGGAGGACGGCAAAGGTCGCCACGTTGTTGCAGACGGCGTTGGCCGCCAGGGAGGCGGTGCCGTAGCCGGCCACCAGGCTCAAAACCACGATTTTTCCAAGCTGGAACATGCTGTTTTCCAGCCCGTTGGGAATCCCGATGTAAAGAATCTTCTTTAACAGCGAAAGATCAAGCCGGAACGGGTAAGGATGAGGCAGGTGCAGGATGTGTTTCTGGTTGTTTAACAAAAACAGCATCACCGCGCAGGCCACGCCGCGGGATACGAGAGTCGGAATGGCGACGCCCTCGACGCCCCGGTGGAAGACGAAAATCAAAAGGGCATTTCCTGAAACATTGATGGCATTCATCAAAAGCGAGGTGTTCATGGCGATTCTGGAATTGCCCATGGAGCGGAAGATGGCGGCTCCTGCGTTATAGAGGGCAATTAACGGGATGGATGCCAGCACGATCATCAGATAGACGGTACTGTTGTACATGACGTCTTCCTCGATTTTCCCGAAAATCCCGTGGAGAATCAGGTCGCGGCCGAGATAGCCGACGAGCATGATGCATATGGAAAAAAGAAACGTAAAGTTGATGAGCTGCGCCGTGGCCCGGCAGCCGTTTTCCGGCTCCTTTCTGCCGATGTACTGGCCGGCGATGACGGCGCCGCCGGTGGCAAGGGCCGTGAAAATATTGATGATTAAGAGCATGACCGTGTCCACAAGGGAAACGCCGGAAACCGCGGCTTCCCCGACCCGCGCAACCATGATGGAATCGGCCAGCCCGACAAATGCCTGAAGAAACTGGTCAATCATCAGAGGGACAATGAGCTTTATCAGGGATTTCCTGTCAAACATCCGCTCCAACTGTAAGACCTCCTTATGCGATAAAAATTCAAGTCAAAAGATACCACATAGTTTTAGCACAATCTTTTCGGGATGGCAACGGGGAAATTTTATAATTTTTCAATCGTGGGAAATTAAAAGAAAGTGCAGGCAAACAAAAAGAGGCCGGATTAGGGAGGCACTCATAAAACAGCATAAGAATGTTTTCGGGAGACGGCGCAGCTTCATCTATGCCGTTTCTCCGTTTTGCAGGTCGTTCAGCATGGTGGGACAAGCACGAGCGATTTTCGAAAAGTCTCTTGACTTTTTTAGGGCTATATGATATTTTGATTAGGAATAAGTTTCTGCCGAGAAACGCTTATTTTTGCTCCATTAGGCCATTGAAGGAGTAAAAATGGGCGTTTATTTTTTTGGATTATGGAGGTCTATATGGTATTTAGAGAAATGAGGAGAAAAAAGCAGGTGCTATCTCAAAAAGAAGTTGAGGGTATTCTGCATAAAGGGACATCTGGTGTGCTTGCCCTTTTAGGCGACAACGATTATCCTTACGCCGTTCCAATCAGTTATGTGTATGACAACGGAAAAGTCTATTTTCACAGCGCAAAAAGCGGTCACAAAATAGATGCTATTCAAAAGGCTGCAAAAGCGTCGTTTTGTGTGATTGATGAAGATTTAGTTGTGCCGGAGGAGTACACGACTTATTTCAGAAGTGTAATCGCTTTTGGACGAATACAGATAATCGAAAATGATAGCGAAAAAAGAGCAGCGATAGAAAAATTGGCAATCAAATATGCGCCGGAAGATACTGCCGCAAGCCGTGATGATGCCATAAGCCGCGAGTGGAAGCCTCTTTGTATGTTGGAAATGACAATCGACCATGTTACAGGAAAAGAGGCGATAGAACTTGTAAAAGAAAAGGAAAAATAATTAAATAGACTGTAAATAAAATCAGCCCGCCGGGGTTTCATTTTATTGTGTAGTAGGCCAGCGTTACACAAACGCCGGTCTTTTTTGTTTGTTAGGAGGATTGATTATCATGTATGAAGGCAAATCACACACGTTATTTGCCAAATATGCCGTACCGCAAATGATTGGGCTGCTGTTCAACTCAGTCTATATGATTGTTGACGGTGTATTCATTGGCAATCGACTTGGCCGCGACGCTATGGCAGCCGCTGCCGTTTCTGTTCCGCTTGTCGAGATACTGATTGCATTGTCTATGGCAGTTGCCACAGGCGCGGGCGTTTTGATTTCCGCACATCTCGGTCAAGGTGAAAAAGAAAAAGCACGCCATATTTTTAGTCTTGCTGCCCTATGTACGGCTGTTATGGGACTGTTGATTAGCGTATTGGGAAATATTTTTATACACCCGCTTGCTGAACTTTTAGGCTCAACACCGGTTATCCATGATGAAGCAATCAGTTATATGTGGTATATCGTTACTTTTTCCCCGTTCCTGCTTTTCAGTTTCTTGTTAAGCGGTCTGGTGCGTAATGATAATCGTCCAAAACTTGCCATGTTTGCTCTCATGTTTGGCTCTGTATCAAATATTATTTTGGACTATGTGTTTATGTACCCCTTGAACATGGGTATTGCCGGTGCAGCGTTGGCTACCGCACTTGGCCCTATTTTCAGCGTTTTAATTATGCTGCCCCATTTTATATTCAAACGCGGAAATTTGTATTTAACAAAGTTCAAATTGAAATGGAAAAATCTCTGTTCTGTTTATGTACTTGGCTTTCCGTCTTTTATCATGGAGTTTACCATTGGAATTATTACCTTTGTGTATAACTTTGCCATCGTGCATTATGGTTTTGGGGAAATTGGTCTTGCGGCTTACCTTGTAATTGGCTATCTAATGTTAATTATTTTGACACTGTTTCTTGGCATGGCGCAGGGCTTGCAACCCGTGTTTAGTTATTTTATGGGGACAGGAGAAGAAAAACGGAGCAAATCTCTACTTGGCTTTTCCATTAAAGCTTTTTTAACGATAGGTATTTTGTGCTATATCTTGATTATTTTCTTCTCCCGCGGCTTTTTCTCTATTTTCAACCCGGAAGATATTGAACTGATCAACTTTATGGAAAGTAAAAGCCTGCTATATTTCTCCGGCTTTTTCCTTGCGGGATTTAATATTTTAATGATTTCCTATTGGCAGGCAAACGAGCGCACAAGTAAAGCCCTTACGGTATCTCTATCCCGCAGCGTAATATGGCCGCCAATTTTAATTGCCGTTCTTCCGCTGATTTTTGGCAGCGAAGCCGTATGGCTCTGCCATTCTATCAGCGAAGTTATGACGGCGGTTACAGCAGTTGTTTTGATTGTTTTGCTCAAGCGTAAAAAAGAAAATCAGAAAGTTGGATTTTAAGGAGGGGACACGATATGAAGCGAATTATTACCATAGGCCGCGAATTTGGAAGCGGCGGGAGAGAAGTTGGCAGGCGTTTAGCCGAAAAACTGAATGTTGCCTATTATGACCGTGAGATTGTTGATGAATTGATGAAACGAACTCAATTAGCAGAAAGTTATGTGTTGCAAGTGGAGGAAAGCAGACCTTTACCGCTGTTACCGATAACAACTGCTCGCACTTTTGGTATTCCTATCAACTATCCGTTGGAAAACCGTCTGTCTATTTATAAGCAGGAAAGCGAAATAATCCGTGAAATGGCAGAGAAATCGGATTGTATCATTGTGGGACGGTGTGCGGACTACATTTTGCAGGACTTGAAACCTTTTCGGCTATTCATATATGCCGATATGTGTTCTAAAATTGTCCGTTGCAGAGAAAAAGGAGCCGACGCAGCGGAGATGACGGATAAAGAATTGCAGCAAAAAATTATGTCAGTTGATAAGAAAAGAGCGCATTACTATCAATTTTATACGGAGCAAAAATGGGGCGATAAAGCAAACTATGATTTATGCATTAACACAACCAATACTGAAATCAAGAAAATCATTTCTGCCATAGAGAAATTTATAATTTAACCGTCTAGTTCCCCTTTGTGTTCCCATGGTACTAACACACATGGGAACACAAAGTTTTGAAATGAACGGAAACATAATTGAAGTCCCTTTTGTTCAGGCATATACAGATGAAAATGACTAAAACAGAAAAAGAAAGAAAATAATATAAACGATACAAATAAGAGACCGCCTTTCTGTGGCAAAGTATTATTCCTGATAATTATACATAGGATTCCAAGGAGAATCAACAAAATTTATGAACTGTTCTCTTTCCACCCCCCTGAAATTGTGCTATAATGTCGCCATATACAGGGGATTTCCGCGCCCAGACGGCGCTTTCCCCGCGAAAAACAGAGGAAAAAAGGAGAAACCATGAAAGGAATCATTCTTGCAGGCGGCAGCGGCACCCGTCTTTACCCACTGACAAAGGTAACGTCCAAACAGCTTCTTCCGATTTATGATAAACCGATGATCTACTATCCGCTTTCCGTTTTGATGGATGCGGGAATCCGGGATATTCTGATTATTTCCACGCCCGACGACACGCCGAGATTCGAGGCGCTTTTAGGAGACGGCCACCAGTTCGGCGTCAACCTCTCCTATGCGGTGCAGCCAAGCCCCGACGGACTGGCCCAGGCGTTCATCATCGGCGCTGACTTCATCGGCACCGACTCCGTTGCCATGGTTTTAGGCGATAACATCTTCCATGGACAGGGCCTTGATAAGAGGCTCAGAGCCGCGGCGGAAAAGGAAACAGGCGCGACTGTGTTCGGCTACTATGTGGACGACCCGGAGCGGTTCGGCATCGTGGAATTCGATAAGGACGGAAAGGCCATTTCCATCGAAGAGAAACCGGAGAAGCCGAAGTCCAATTACTGTGTAACCGGTCTTTATTTCTACGACAACCGTGTCGTGGAATATGCAAAGAACTTAAAGCCGTCGGCCAGAGGGGAGCTGGAAATCACCGACTTAAACCGCATCTATCTGGAAAACGGCGAGTTAGACGTGACGCTTCTCGGTCAGGGCTTTACCTGGCTTGACACGGGAACCCACGAATCCCTGGTGGAGGCCACCAACTTCGTAAAGACTGTAGAAACCCACCAGCACCGGAAAATTGCCTGCCTGGAGGAAATCGCCTACTTAAACGGCTGGATCACGAGGGAAGAGGTCATGGCTTCCTACGAGATCTTAAAGAAGAACCAGTACGGCAAGTATTTAAAGGATGTCCTCGACGGAAAATACATCGACAAGCTGCCGGGCCATTCCGAGAGATAGAGAGAAACGCGGCGCAGGTGTTCCCTGCGC
>OLPX01000913.1_pt1 | contig 24060 bp, 28 predicted proteins | sample 1672491 | NCBI WGS metagenome assembly OLPX01 (sample SAMEA3136692, study PRJEB25190) | human gut metagenome | biome: human gut; feature: human-associated habitat; material: faeces | place: Austria | collected 2013 | reverse complement strand
AGAGGCAGAGCGGATTTACAGCATGGGGCTGCGCGGGAACGGTGTGGGGAAGTTTAACCGCACCTGGACGAGCAGCACAGAGAAGGCGGCGTTGTGGCTGGAGGAGCAGGAAGAACGCCGCCGGGCGCACCTGGAGCTGCTGGAGAGAGTGCGGCAGGCCGTTGCGATATCGCAACAGACGGAGGCTGTGTAGTGATAACAATTTAAGGGTTACGCTGTAAAATATAGTTTTCATAAAAAATAAGAACCGCGACCCTCAAAAGGTTGCGGTTTGTGTATTGGTATTTGAATATTTTATCATTCAATTTTGCCATGTTTCTTTTCATGTTCTATGATTGCCTGCCTTATTAGGTATAATAATTCACCATTAATTGAACGACCTTCGTATTCTGCGAGGTTTTTCAATTTCCTATGGGTATCTCTATCTACTCGTAATCCTATGTGTTTATCTTTTTCCATATATAACCTCCTTAAAATTAAGTCCATTTTAAGTATATTTTGTGGTAAAATGTCCTCAGTGTACTTGATTTAAGTACATAAAATTTGAAGAGGAGAGGTATAAATGAAAAAAAGCATAATTGTAAAAAGAAAAATTGAATATGCCGCATTAAGTATTTGGTATTATTATGGCCTTGCCGTGGAGAAATTATTAGCGTTGAAGTATCATGCGAAATATTTTATTAAGCACAAAAGATTGCCAAGAAAAATGAGTTCAGAGCAAGTAGAGCAGTTAAAAGATTTTTTAAAAGAAAAGAGAGATCAAGAGGATTAGCTATATGTTTCTTAAAAATAATTTGGAGAACAGACTGGAACTAAAACGGAACTACAAAAAAGTGCGGACACTGCAAAAAGAACATACTTTCGAAAGAATCACAGAGAAAACAGCGAAAAACAGCGGTTACAATGTGGTGAAAAGCATTGGGAGTTGAGTTTGAGTAAATAAAGAAGAGCTGATATCCCTTGTAAAATCTGGGTTCTTTCTGGACTTTGGGTATATCTTATAAAACATTTGCTGGTATCGGTTCGATACCAGCTTGTTTTATAACAGCGAAGAAAGTGAAATATCCTGATTTTTAGGAAGAAAAGCCAATTTACATTTCTTCTCCAGATTGACTAATCCGCTTCTACCATATACAATACGTTTGAGGACTTTGAATTTGTTGTTGTTTCCTTCAACAAATCCAGAGCTTACAGAAAGGGATATCGCATTCTTGACCGGAGTGATATCCTTTTTTATGCCATTGCAGAAAGATTCCAGCTTACTCTCACCATACTTTTCTAAATATCCATCCAGTTTTCTTTCATCCCTTCCCATTAACAATGCGTGAAATTCTTTGAACATGGTTTCAACTTTTTCTACAACAGGATAAAGGCTTTTTATCTGGCTGATATATTTTTCAATATTTGAGTCACGTTTCGTTTTAGGATTACAGGTCAAAATATATTTGAGCAAATCTGTCCTGGTGATGATGATTACTTCTGGTGGCAGCACCCACTCCATAGTTGTTTTTGCATTAAATGGGGTTCTGTCTGGAAAGTTGTTTTTCCCGATCAGATAAATATAGTCTGCAAGCTTGTTTTCAGATTCGTGAAATACCTTTTGACGCTTGATATAAAAATAAATCAGTTCGTTGCTGCAGCCATCGGCCATCATCTTGTAAATGACGTTCAACCACACATTCATAGAGGATTCCCGTTTTTTATAATAATTGGGATTGTCCAAACGAGAAAGATCTTCTTGGGTCATAGCCAGATATCTCTTTGCTGTCGGTGATGATATTCCAAATGTTTCTGCTATATTTTTTAGCCGTGGTTTCCTTTGTTTGTCCCAATATTCCTGTATGTCCCGGATTAATTGCTGTTTTTTTTCCGCATTTCTTCGTGATGTTGGTATTGTGCTGAGTTTAAATCATGTTTTTTATTATCATAAAACAACTCGTTTCCGTCAGAATCTCTGGGAGGGGTATTATCATAGTGCAGGCTGTCAAGCAGGGCGTTATCCGGAGCTTTTTCCCGCAGTATTTTATCTGGTGCATTTTCAGATACCCTTCCGCCTTGAAGGTATAGTTTGGCCGGCATTTCCTCTTTAAAAATATCTTTCATATATTCAAGAAGATTTTGCAATAAATGAAACCGGTCAGCTACCTGAACGCAGTCCGGCAGTATTTCACTGATAGCAGAAGCATATGCACTTGCCCGGTCCCTTGCAACAAGCCGTACTTTATTATGCGATTTCAACCATTCTTTCAATGGTTCGCCATCACGTCCGTCCAGCAATGCGATCAAATGATGATCCTTTAAGTCATAAATGGCAGTAGCATATGTCTGACCTTTTCGAATTGCGACATCGTCAACACCAATTCCTTCTACATCCGGATTATCTATGAATTCGATTCTGTCATACAGCCGCTGTATGGTATCATTACTGATTTGAACCCCGAGCAGGGCCAATACTTTACTTGCACCCTCATTGCTGAGAAACATCGAGACAGCAAGAATCAACGTATTCAGAGCATCTGTGCGTACCTGGGAAGCTTTTGCAAACGGGAGCTTCTCCATAAAAACCTTACCTTCGCAATCAGGATTCTCGCAGTCATATTTATACACGTTTGCATGTATGAAGGTCTGCTTACACCGGATAGGGGTATCCTGAAATTTCCTTCTGTAAGTGGCATGAAGCTTGTGACTCATTTTTCCACAAATGGGACAGCAACAGCCATGTTCTTTCGATTTGATATAGATATGTAAGCTGCCTTCATTTTCAACATAGTCATAAACGTAGTGATTTTCATCTAACAAAAACGAATAATCTTGTGTCGGAAAGTACTTCAATCTGTTCATCTTCTTTCATTTTTTGATAACTCTATTATATCACAAATACCCAAATATAAGAAACAATTAGATAAAGAAAAAGCAGATACTCTCATATCTACTTTTCTTGTAATACCCAATGTTCAGAAAGAACCAAAATCTGGGGGTATCGGCTTTTTTCTTTTGCCTGTGGAACTAAAACGGAACTAAAAGCAATTTTGGAGCTTTTCGGCCACCTCAGTAATATTTGTGGAAATGAATTTCGTAGGTATGTTAATGGTAGACATCAATTAAGGATGATTCCACGATGTCCTAAGTGTGGAGGACCTGCCAGCGAAAGCTGATATAAAAGGAATCATAATAGAATATGTTTAAATACAATTCAAAAAAGCTGTAAAAACCTACGTTGAATTTTACTGTTTTTTGTGTAGAATAGAAGTAGCAGAAATAATATGAAATCAAGGAAGGAGCTGAAAAAATATGGCAAATATTTTACCAGCATCTGATTTGAAAAATTATAATGAAGTCCTGAATAACTGTCATAAAGGAGGACCGGTATATCTAACTAAAAATCGCAGAGGACGTTTTGGCGTTATGGATATGAAAGATTACGAGCGTGATCAAGCGGAGAAAAAACTTCTGGTGAAGCTGCAGGAAGCTGAGGAAGCGGTGAAAGACGGCGAAGGCTGGCTGGATCTGGATGAATTGAAAGAACTTGTGGGGGAATAAGATGCTAAGTGTGGTCAATCGATATCAGGATATTACGAGAATTTTTGATTGAATTGAAAATACAACGAGGAAACATATGGAAGCAACTAAAAATACGCTACAATTCCAACAAGCCGTCCCAAACGACACTGCCCACCTCCGCTTCCTCGCCCACCAATCAGAGGCCCATTGGGGCTACGGCGAAGCATTTATGGACACCTTTGACCGCACGTTCAACATCACCGAGCAATTTATCCGTGAAAATCCAGTCTATGTTTCCTGGGATTACGAAAATGCCATTGCATTCTGGGGCCTAAAGCGGGACGGCAGCGGTTGGGAGCTGGAATATTTCTACATTTCTGAGCAGCATCTGGGAAAAGGCTATGGAAAGCAGATGTGGAATCATCTGACGGATTGGTGCAGACGCCGGAGTATCCCGGAGTTCCATTTTGTCACCAGTCCCCAGGCCATTGGATTCTACGAGAAAATGGGCGCAAAGCAGGATGGAGTATCCCGATCGTCCATTGACGGACGTCCGATACCGCATTTTATTTACAATGATAATCAGCCCCATCCATCTAAAGCATAAACGTTGAAAATCCGCAGCATAACCGCCAATCCGGTTGTGCTGCGGATTTCGCCGTCTCAAAATCAAAACGCGCTGAAGATATCGGCTATAATCCCCCACGTACCCGGAAACATTTCCGTGACTGCCCGTCTCACATCCCCGGAGCGAAAGCCCTGCTCAAATTGAAACACGACGTCCCCCGTTGCCCGGTCCCCGATGGCGATAGGGCCGTGGGCGTAACCGCCGGCTGCGATCTTCGAGGCAATGGCACAGCCGCCGATGGAATAGACGCCAAAGGCGCAGCCTCCCACGGCGAACAGCCCGATTGCCAGACCGCCAAAGGCCAGCGCGCCCACTGACAGTCCGCCTGCGGAGACTAAAAGTCCCAGTGAGAGGCCGCCCAGGGAGAACATACCCGTGGAACAGGCGCCAAAGGACAGAAGGCCCACGGACAGCCCGCCGAGAGCGATCACCCCCCGGGACAAGTTTCCTACGGCAATTATACCTCTGGCCCGGCGGGGGCCAGGCCCGATATTAATATGAACGAGAGGGGTTCCGAACAAGGTTCTTTTACTCTTGTATTCATAATGCCAGACGGCAGGCACGCCGTTTAGTTCCACGGTCCTATCGCCGTCGTTTTCCGCCGCATGCCCCACCAGTTCATCTATCGAAAGTTGGAAATAGTCGCTGAGCTGTACCAGCTTTCCCAGCTCCGGCGTCGTATCGCCCAGTTCCCATTTTGATACCGTCTGCCGTGTGACGCCCACGGCTGCCCCCAGTTGTTCCTGGGATAAGCCCTTTTGTTTCCTCAATTTGATAAGCTGCTCGCTGAATGCCGTCATTTGTGTCCTCCTCATAACTGATTTCAGAAGCAGTATAACAATTTCCAGTCATAATATCTACCAGGAAGGCCGGGAAAACTGTCAACCGAAGTTAACATCGGCGTTTGGAAGCGAAGTTTGCGTTGAATTTCAACATAATCTCCCATATAATTAGGATCATATAAGAGCATCACGGCAGATACAGGCAGAGGGAAAGGAGGCATGAAGAATGAAGCAGTATGAATACAAATTTGTCAAGTCCAAACTCAAAGTGGGATTTGATTATGACAAAAAAGTGGCGGACATGGAAGCGGAGTGGAACGAGCTGGGCTCCCAGGGATGGAAATTCTGCACATGGGCAAATGATGTAATGGTGTTTATGAGGGAGCGCCAGTGACTGATCCGAAACCGGGGAGGGGAGAGCAAATGAACTACGAGGATTAAATTGCAGGGAGAACTACATTTTTGGAATTGTCCTCCGTGGACGGCGCGGTAATCCTGGAACCCCAGACAGGACAGGTAAAAGCGTTTGGCTCCATTATTGAAACGGCGGCATCCGTACGCGGTATTTCCGGGGCGAGAACAACTGCCGCTGAATCCGCCGTCAGCTATCAAACTATGCAGCCCATCAAAATAAGCAGCGACGGGGATATCACGCTGTACCGGAACGTAACGGATCTGGATACCGGTGAAGAAATAACCCTGAAATACAAATTTTACTAAATAGCGAAGAGGAAACGTAAAATCATGAACGATCATTTAACTCCATCCGACAACCGCCCCTTCACCTGCGGCCTCTACGGCGGCAGCTTCAACCCGCCTCACCTGGGCCATGTCCGCTGTATCCTGGAGGCGGCGAGCCGTTGCCGGACGCTGATTCTTGTGATCAGCAGCGGGAGCCGCAGGGAGGAGATCGACGTCCGGGTGCGCTACCGGTGGATTTACCGGCTGACCAGCCATCTGGCCCATGTGAAGCTTTTCATTTTGGAGGACGACGCCGGAAGCAAGGAAGCCTACACCGAAGAATACTGGCAGCGGGACGCGGACAAAGTGAAGGCATTTGCCGGTCAGCCCATCGACGCCGTTTTCTGCGGCAGCGACTACGGGGAGGACAGCTTCTGGTCCCGCTGTTACCCTCAGGCCAAGCTGATCATTCTGCCCAGAAACGGCATGTCGTCCACAGAACTGCGGGCGGATATTTACGGGCACTGGGACTGGCTTCCCAATGTTGTGAAGCCCTATTATGTGAAAAAAGTGCTGATCATCGGCGGGGAGAGCACCGGAAAATCCACGCTCACCGTCAACCTGGCCAACTACTACAATACAAACTATCTGGAGGAGGTGGGCCGGGATATCTCGGAGCGCTCCGGCACGGATCTTTTGATGATCCCGGAGGATTTTACCGATATCCTGCTGCAGCACAAGACGAGGGAGCTGGAGGCGGTTGAGCGCAGCAATCGGGTGCTCTTTGAGGACACGGACTGCCTGACCACCCTGTTTTACATCGGATTTCTGGAAGGAAGGGAAAAGGAGAAAAATGCCGCCCTGGCTCAGGCCATCGCAGGGCTGAACCGCTATGATCTGATCCTGTTTCTGGAACCGGACGTGGAATTTGTCCAGGACGGAGGGAGAAGCCCGGTGATCGCCGCGGACCGGCAGAGGTACAGCGCGCAGATCCAGGAGATTTACCGCAGCCTTGGCTTTGAATTTGAGGCGATCCGCGGGGATTATAAGCAGCGTTTTGACCGTGCGGTGGAGTTGGTGGATCGTATGCTGGAAAACGTAAATGAAAGAGAGGCAGATCATGTTTAAAAGAATCAAGTCCAGCCTCACCCCCTTCCAGTGGTTCGAGGTTCTGGCGGTGACGGGCTTTACCATCTATTTTGCCGCTATCGACCGGGAAAGCTCCTGGTGGTATCTATTGGTCAGTTCGTTGGCGGCCGTCTGCGGCATCTTCTGTGTGGTGCTCTGCGCTGCCGGGAAAAAATCCCAATATTACTGGGGATTTGTCAACATAACCGCCTATATCGTGGTGGCCTGGTACAGCCGTTATTACGGGGAAGTGATGCTGAACGCCCTGTATTACCTGCCTACCCAGTTTGTGGGAATGTATTTCTGGAACAAGCATTACAGCCAGACCACCGGCATTGTAAAATGTAAGAAAATGAAGCCAATTCTCACCGCGGTTCTGGTGGCCGTGTCGGCGGTTTGTATCTGGCTCTATCACATTTTCCTCTCCCGGCTGGGCGGGAACGCCACCTGGCTGGACAGCGCCAGCACGACCTTTTCCGTGATCGCCAACGCCCTGATGGTGCTCCGGTACCGGGAGCAGTGGCTGCTGTGGATCATTGTGGACGTGGTGACCGTGGCCATGTGGGTCCTGGCGGGGGATTGGATTATGACCACCATGTGGTCCGTCTATCTGCTGAACGCCTGCTACGGCATGATTACCTGGACGCGGATGAACCGGATGGAAAACGCGGTCAACGAATAGGGCGTCCGGAGGTATCGCGCCTGACCGCGTCGAAGTGGCGGGCGGGAGGTTCCGTCGTTAAGGGTATGAAAACACAATTCACAATTTTCTACATTTTTCACCCATTTGTTGCCATACGCTCCGTTCTTTGTTATAATTGTATTATTTGGTACATGAACATAATTTTTCGCAAGAAATGTCCAGGCCTGTTGATTTGGACGTGCGGTAATATCCGGAGCGTTGGAACGGATCCGAACAGTCGCGGGTTTTGGGAAAGGGAAAAGAGATGAAACGAAATTTTATACGCGCGCTGCTTGCGGTGACTCTGGCGGGACTGCTTTCCTCCGGCTGCGGACGCGCTGATCCCCCCAATGAACTGCATCTGGTTCCCGAAGAACAGGATAAGATTGTAATCAACCTGTTCACCTCCATTGAATCGTCGGAAACGTCCAGCGCCAGCCTTTACCGGGACCTGATCGCCGATTACAACGCCCAGAGCGGCGACGTCGAAATCCGGGTCAGCGGGCTGTCCACGGCGGACGGCTACAATGAGGCGCTGAATAACCGGTTGGATAACGGAAAAGATGTGGATCTGTTCATCGTCAACGCGGACACGGTCAAGGCGCTCAACGCAAAGGGATATTTTTACGACCTTTCGGACCAGCCCGTTTTTCAGGAGCTGAATGATTCAGCCATGCAGCAGGCCATTGTGAAAGGGACGGCCTACTGTCTCCCAACCAAAATGACGGCTTACGGACTTTACGTCAATGAGGGGCTTTTGCGGGAGTACGGGCTGGAACCGCCCGAGGACGCGGAGGAATTTTTATACTGCTGTCAGGTTCTCAAGGAGAACGGCATTACGCCCATCGGCATCAACCGGTGGTATGCAATGACGGTATTTGCCATGGCCCGGGGCCTTTATCCCATTTACCAGGCTGAGAATACGGACGAGATCATCCAGGGGTTAAACGACGGCAGCATCAAAATCAGCGAATACATGTTGGAAGGCTTCCGTTTCTTCAAGGAGCTGGTGGATAACGGGTATTACGGGGACAATCTCACCGTGGAGGGGGTGGACGCCATCCGGGCCAACACCACCGACTGGGAAGGGTTTAGGGACGGAAAAATCGCCTTTACGGTATTTCCCGCCGGGAAGGAAGAAGACATTGAGCGGGAAGTCCCGGATATGGACTTCATCCAGCAGGGCATTCCGGCTCTGCCGGACGGCACGGTGAGCCTGCCTTCCATCGGAACCCGTATCTGCGTCAACGCCAAGGGCGCGCATGTAGCGGAGTCTCTGGAGGTGTTGGAGTATCTGACCACCCATAAGAAGAACGAGCTGAACAAAGGCGCAAGCAGCATTCTGCCGGTTTTTAAATATGAAGAATTTGACCTGGATCCCAGGCTGCAGGCCCTTTACGACGACGCTTGCTCTCCGGGGCAGATTCCCATCGAGGATATGTCGCTCAGCTTTGACTACTGGGGGACAATCCGGACTTTGTGTCTGGACATAATCGGCGGGGCAACGCCGGAGGAAGCGGCGGCAAGTTACGACCGCATACAGCTTGAGGCGGTTGCCGCTGCCGGAGTGCAGTGATTGAAATGGAGGTATTTCGCGTTGAAGCAGGCGAATCAAAAAAGACATCGATATCGCAATACCGCGTTTTTCGTCGTGATTGCCGCTTCCTGTATCGGCGCGTTTCTGATCGGCATAGAAGCGATCCGGAGCATCCGCTCTAACGTGCGCAGCACAACGGTCCAGGTGATCCGGGAAATCACCAACAGCAAAAGCCAGATGCTCACAGCGATTTTGAACGATACGGAGCGGGATCTGCGCAGCCTGGCGGCCTCCCTGGACGCCACGATGGAGCTTTCTTCGGCCGCCGTCCTGCTGGAGCGCTTTGAGAAAGATCACACAATCAGCGGCCTGACCATTATAGACCACGGGGGGAAGGCGCTGTACGGGCCGGAGAATGCGTATCTGTTAAAAGGGATCCCGGAGGGGTTTGCCGCAGAGGTGGAGGCGGACGGTTTTCAAATGTCGGATCCCCTGATTGATGAGAACGGCGACCGCAGAGTGCTGTTTGGAACCGCGCTCGCCGGAGATCGGATTCTCTACGCCAGCATTCCCACCGATTCCATGCAAAAGGCATGCGGAGAGACTACATATCTGGGAGAAGGGTACAGCTATATTCTGGGGAAGGACGGCAAGATCGTCGTGCCGCCTCTTCGTTACAATTACGAACAGGTCTACGAAGATATTGGAAATCTATTGATTTACGCGGACAATTCCTCCGAGCGGGTCCAGGCGTTTATCGGGGCTCTGAATTCCGGGGCCACCGGGTCCGTTGTTTTTCAGATCGACGGCCAGGAGCAGCTTTTTTGTTTTGAACCCGTGTACGAAAAACGCGGCTGGCAGCTTGTCACCGTTGTGGCGTTGAACGCGGTGGAGAAGGACGGGGCCCAGATCATTTCCACGGCCGTGGCGATGGCAACGGTGATTATCGGCGTTGTAGTCACGGCTTTGGCGGCCGGTTCGTTCCTGTATTGGTCCATGCGGCGCAAACAGCAGGAAAACGACCGTTTTCTGCTGGACATCTATCAGGCCATATCGGAAAATACGGACACGGTGATCTTTATACTCAACGCCAGAAGCGCTGCGCCGGATTATGTGTTTGAGAACAGCGGCAGAATACTGGGCATACCTGCGGAAGAGTTTTTAAAACAGGAGCAGCAGGAACAGGACAGCGCGTTTCGGAGCAAACTTCAGGCGATTTTGGAGGAGCCCTGGCCGTCGGAGGGCTGCACGCGGGAGGTGCATACCTACAACGAACGCCTACACCGGGATATGTGGCTGAAAATACTGATCTGCCCCTTCCTTCTGGGAGACGAGAAAAAATGTCTCTATGCGGTCACGGATGTGACCCAGGAGCACAACGACCGGGAGAAGATTGCGGTCGCGGTGGTGGTGGCGGAGCAGGCCAACGCGGCAAAGAGCAACTTTTTCTCCAGCATGTCCCATGATATGCGCACGCCGATGAACGGTATTGTTGGCATGACCACGATTGCCAAGCGCAGCCTGGGCGACCAGGACCGGGTGTTGGATTGTCTCAATAAAATCGATTTCTCCTCCAGACATTTGCTCGGCCTCATCAACGACGTGCTGGACATGAGCAAAATCGAGAGCGGTAAGCTGGCGCTGGTCTGCGAACCCTTTGATCTTGGGGAGCTGCTTTTGGGGCTTGAGGCGATTCTGCGGCCCCAATGCGAATCCAAGGGGCAGACCCTGACCTTTACCGTGAATATCCGTCACCTCAGGCTGATGGGCGACACGCTGCGCCTGAATCAGATTTTTATGAATCTGCTGTCAAATGCGGTGAAATTTACGCAGGAAGGCGGGGCGGTCTCCTTCACTGCACAGGAGCTGGAACAGCGTGGGAATTCCCCCACCTTCCGGTTTACGGTCGCGGACAATGGAATCGGAATCGCGCAGGAAGCGCAACAGATCATTTTCACCCCCTTTGAGCGGGTGTCCAATACGGCGGTCCACCAGATCGAAGGCACCGGCCTGGGGCTGGCGATCACCAAAAACCTGATCACCGCCATGGGTGGCCAGATCACCTTAAAGAGCGCTCCGGGCCAGGGCTCTGCGTTCACGGTAGACTTGGATCTGCCCATGCAGGAGGGCGAGCTGCCGGTTGCGCCGATCGCAGAAGCGGTCACTCTGGATGAGACCTCGTTTGCCGGCAGAAGGTTTCTTCTGGCAGAGGATAACGCGATCAACCAGGAGATTGCGGTGGAACTTCTGACCGCATACGGCGCGAAAGTCGAGACAAGAAACGATGGGCAACAGGCGCTTCTGGCCTTCGCGGCCTCGGCGGAAGGCTATTACGATGCCGTGCTGATGGACATACAGATGCCGGTCATGAACGGATACGAGGCGGCCAGAAGAATTCGAACCTGCGGCCATCCACAGGCCCAAAGCATCCCGATCATTGCAATGACGGCTAACGTGTTTACCGAGGATGTCCTTGCAGCCAGAAACGCAGGAATGGACGGACATATTGCTAAACCCATCGATCTGACGAAGTTGTATCAGGTGTTGAAGGAGAAAATGGACGCGGCGGATTAATTGAATACGATGCAGACAAAAGGCGCGGTATCCTCTGATGGGGGCCGCGTTTTTGGTTGGAGCGGAGTTTGAGGGGCGGGGAGGTGTGGCGGGCGGAATAGAAAAGAGCAGGATAATGTCGAAATGAACAAAATCAAAGCTGGTCTCAACTGCGAACCTATGGTATATTTATATCAGTATCCGGGAGGGAAGTTAAGGTGCTTCGTACCCGGGGACAATGATGTCAGGAGGGCGGACAAATGATGGAATTTTTAGGGGATGTTTTGTACGATCTGAAGGAGTTTTCGGACACGCGCTTTGAAGTGGTGGCGCTGTTTCGGATGATCGTGGCCTCGATCTGCGGCGGGCTGATCGGATTGGAGCGGGAGATGAAGGGGCGGCCCGCGGGGCTTAAGACCTTTTCACTGGTCTGTATCGGCGCGACCCTTGCCATGATCACCAACGAATACATATCCAGGAACTTTGGGGGCAGCGGCGATTTGGCCAGAATGGCGGCCCAGGTCATCAGCGGAATCGGTTTCCTCGGCGCGGGCACCATCATTGTGACCGGCACCAACCAGGTGCGGGGGCTCACCACTGCGGCGGCGCTTTGGGTGACTGCGGCGTTGGGAATCTCGATTGGCGCCGGATTTTATTTTGGCGCGTTCGGCGGTGTTGCGGTGATTTTCACGTCGTCCATGACCTGCAAGATGATTGACCGCATGGTGATGGGGAAATCCCGGGTCATGAAAATTTATGTCGAAGGAGTCAAAGAGGAGTTTATGCTGTCGCTGATCCAGTATTTTTACGATCAGAATATCCGGGTTGTGAATCTGGTCAGGCGTTCCGAGAACAAATGGTACAAGAAGGACACCTGCGTGATGATTGAGCTGGATCTGGGGAAACGGCAGAAACATGGACCGATTCTGGAGGATATCCGAAAAATGGAAGGACTCCGGTATGTGGAGGAGATCAGAACCTGACAGTATTATAAGACGAATCAAACGAGACCGGTCCGCTGGGACCGGTCTCGTCTTGTGAGAGGCGTTTTACAGCTCGCCGTCCAGGTAAACCCGTGATCCGGTGGCGCCCCGCTGCCCCTGGTATTTCCCATTATAGGGGTTCAAAGCCATGGCGTCCATCTCCGCGAACACCAGCTGTCCCACCCGCCGCCCGGCCTTTAATTCGATGGCGCAGCGGTTGGCGTTGAACAGCTCCAGGGTGATCTCGCCCTTAAATCCCGGATCCACCCAGCCGGCGTTCTGGATAAACAGACCCAGCCGCCCCAGGGAACTTCTCCCCTCCACAAACGCCGTCAGGTTGTCCGGCAATTCAAAATACTCCATGGTGGTTGCCAGCACGAATTGGCCGGGCAGGAGAATATAGGTGTCGGTCCGGATGGTTTTATAGCTGGCCGCGGCCTCCAGGGAAATTACGCCGGTGGATAAGTCCTCCACGATGCTGAAGGTGCTTCCCAGGCGGATATCCACGCTGGCGGGCTGAATCTGCCGTTCCTCAAGGGGGGAGATCACCAGGGTCCTGTCCGCCAGCAGCTTCATGATCGTTTGATCCGATAAAATCATAGCCGTTTCCTCCAATGTACAATATCTATCATCTTATCGCATAAATGCCGCAGATTCAAGCGGTGTTCCGCCTGACGGACATTGTATTTGCAGGAATTTTTTGGTACCATACAGATATGGCGGCTGAGCCAAACACACATGAGGAGGAATTACCATGGGAATGTTCGATCGATTAGTCCCCAAAAAGAAACAGCCCCAAAAACCGCAGCAGGAGTTTAGGCAATACATCTCCGGCGCGGGGGCCTGCATTGTGAGCAAGTCCGTGTTGGAGCGGAGAACCGCGCTGAGATGGTTGTTCCGTGAGGACAACGGGATCGGAAACGGGTGGGTCGCCTTCGGAGCTTCAGATACTCAGGAATACCTGGATCAGGCGGAAAATCTGGCGGTGGTGGACTTCAACACCCTGGCCAACGTTGAACCCGCAGTGCTGAATGTGCTCTATCTGCCGGTTGGCGCCGACCTGGAATTCAAATCGGATCAGAGCGGGAAATATTTCGTGGACACCAAGACTGGAAAGGAGATCCGGGAGCCGGTGAAGCATCCGGGGCAGGCCGCGTTTAAGAAGAATCTGAAATTTTTGAACCAGACCAGCTATCCCGCGGAATTTTTCCAGGGATTATTTGAGAAGGACGATTTGCTGGAGCCGTTTGTGATCGGCGAGGCAGACTTCCCCAGCGGTGAAATCGTGCTGGCGGACCCGCTGGTATATCTGGGCGACCGGAAATATTCCACCTTTCTGAACCGGACCATTCCCACCGGCGCTCATCCGGTGGAGCTTAGTATTTGCCGTTCGCCCATCGTGGGGCTGCGGGTGGCAGCGGCAAAATTAAAGATCAGCAGCCGTCCCGTCAAAGGGTACGAGCTGGCCATGCCCAGGGGATACACCGTCGAACAGCTGAATCAGCCGGGCGTTTTCAGCTTTTTCGGAGTGGATGCCGGGATGGCCTGCTTCTGCGACGCTGCGGTAGCGGATGAATATGCCGTCTTCCTTGAAAAATGGTCTGGGGAGAACCCCGGCAAGAACCGGTACGACGACTATTTTGCCCATGAGTTTAGCCGCAGCTATGAAGCGCATCCCCAGGTCCAGAGGGAGGGCGGGGATTTTGCAGTCTGGAAATTGCCGGAGAGCGGGCACCGCATCGCCATGTTTGCCAGCGGAATGGGCGATGGCATCTACAGCGGCTACTGGGCGCTGGATTCCAAGGGCGAGCCGGTGGAGCTGATCGTCCCGTTTATAAACCCACAGTATTTCCGGGGATGACATTCGAATTGAAAAATGAACCGCTTGCAAGCGGAACGCAACAGGGAGAGATGCCGCCATCTCTCCCTGCATCTATTATAAGCCTTATTTTCCCGGATTTCCAGACTTTAAATGTGAAAATTTCTGTAGTAAACTCTAACTTCACGGAAAGGAGATGGGGGATATGGATATGGCGTATATGGGATATGAGGCGGTGGACCTGCTTCCTCTGGTGCGGGAGTTGACGGAGCGCTACACCAGTAAGGCGAGCACCTCCGTGCCCTGGGAGACGGCGCAGCAGCTGATGGAAGCGGTGCTCTACTGCATCGGCGAGACGCAGGAGACCGGAAGCGGGCTGGGACAGAACCGGGAGCTGGCGGGCGGTGAAATGATGACGGCTCGGGAGGCTTATGACCGGGGGTACCATCTGGTGATCCGCAGGGCAGAGACGGTACGGAAGCTTTATAACAAATGGATCATATCCTTTAACGGATATGAAAGTGAAGGCTACAGCCGCACGGTGACACGGAATATTCCAGAATTCTTCAAATGGTACGCCCCGCGTTTTAATCCGCAGCAGGATTTTACAGGGCTGGACTATCCGGTTCCCGGGGATCTTGGGAAACGGCCTGGGATCGACCGGGTGGACCGCTATCTGGCCTGCATATGGACAGAGCAGCGTTTTTTAGGGAGTCTTGCTTCGGACTACGTGAAAACGGTGTTGACGGACTGGGGACAGGACTGGCGGGACCAACCGGTCAATCTCGGAGAGATTGTGCTGCGAAAGGTCCTGGCCCATCTGTTGCTGGGAATTTCGCCGGAGGAGACAGCGCTGGAGCCGGACAAGTACGAAGCGCTGGCCGCGGAGGTGGGATCTGTTTCCGGGGAGCGTTTGGCGGAGAGACTGCGGGGGCTGTCACGGGGCCTTGCCACCCGGTATTTTCCGGGAGATGAGGCGCTGGCGGCTTACCTGGACTGCTATATTCCCGTAATTGCGGCGGAACTGGCAAACGGGGCGGCGCATGGCTGCCTCCAACGGATTGTTTAAGGGGGAAACAGTATGGAGAATCTGTTTGAACTGCTTTTGGCGGAGCAGCGGAAGGCGGATTTACAGAGAATTTTGAGGTGCAATGAAAGGACGGGGCAATACGGCCTTACATTGACGGAAACGGATGCCCGGGAGTTGATGGCCTGCCGGGAGAATTCTCTGAAAGAGAGCAGGAGAGTTGAGTTCGGGGAGAGTATTCTGCCCGCTGTGATTGAATTCTTTTGCGATTCGGCTTACATCCATCAGGACCAGTATGTGGAGGTGCTCGGCCAGCTTCAGGAATTATTTTACATATTTAAAAATGAATCCCGGGACGAACTGACGGACGCAGAGCTGCTGGATTTCATGCGGAGGCAGTTTGAGAACATCTGCTTCGGGGACCTGGACTATCTGGGCGGCACCTGCCTGGAACGCTTCGCCCGGGCCGTGCGCTCCGGCTGGCAGTGCGGCATGCAGCGAGGCCGCCGCGACGAATATACTCTGGGGGAGACGGATAACGACTATGGGGAGCTGGACGAGGAGACGCGGTGGGAATATGAGGTTTATCGGGTGAAGCTGGAGGACGTGGAGTAGCGAGTGGGCAGATCATGAGTCCACAGATAATGTAAAGGAAACTTGACAAGATGAGTTTCTTGTTCTATACTGAATGTAAAGGAAGCTTTACAAAATGGAAGGAGGAAGCGTTTGAAAAACAGAGTGGAACAGCTGCGCAAGGAGATGGGTCTGAGCCAGGAGGAGTTCGCCCGGGCGCTGCGGGTGTCGCGGCAGACCGTCAGCTCCATCGAGAATGGGAAATATAACCCGTCGCTGGAGCTGGCCTTCCAGATTGCCGATTTTTTTCAGAAAACCATTGAGGAATTATTTTTGTGGAAGGAGAATGATCAATGAAAAGGAGTTATCTGTGGACAGGAGTTGCGTATTTTGTGGTGGGGCTGCTGCTGGCCGCGGCGTCTGCCGCCGCAAACGGGAAAATGCAGAGCCTGTTGGCCGGTTTCGCGGGCGGCGGGATTTTCGGCGGTCTGGCGACCATGGGACGATACTATTACTGGACCCGGCCCGGCCGTGTGAAGCGCTATCAGGAGAAGCAGGAGGAGGAAGAGATCTGCCTGAAGGATGAACGCAACGAGATGCTGCGGGACAAAGCGGGGCGTTACGCGTATATTCTGTCCCTGCTGGTACTGGCGGTATCCACCGTTTTGTTTTCCGTTTTGAATGCTTTGGAGATCGGCCATTTCTATGGGTTGATTATGTATCAGAGCGCGCTTCTGGTGTTCCTCTATGTGGCAGGGATCTGGATTTACCGCTGGCTCAAAGCGCGTAACTGAGCGGGGATCGTGGGGATAATTGTACCTGTGGGGAAAACGCCCTGGGCCCAAAAACTTCGGGTACGAGATTTTCCCCGGGGGAGGATGTTCACCTGGCCCAAACGCACCACGTACAAAATCTCCGCCCTGCATCAGGTAAACCAGCGGTAGACAAAACCGCCCGCCAGGTTGATTTCCCTTCCCTTGTATTCCGGACGGCGGTAGCTTACACTTAATGCAGGAGGTGGATACATGAACATTGGCGCGACGATTGTGAATTTGCGAAGAGAAAAGGGCGTCACCCAGGAGCAGCTGGCCAGAGCCGTGGGGGTCTCAAAACCGGCGGTGAGCAAGTGGGAGACCGGGCAGAGCTGCCCGGATATCCAGCTCCTGGCGCCCATTGCCCGGTATTTTGGCGTGACCATCGACGCTCTGCTGTCCTTCACCCGGACGCTGTCCCGGGAGGAGACGGACCGGCTGGCGAAAGAGATTCCCGGTATATTCGAGCGGGAAGGCTTTCAGGCGGGGATGGAGCGCTGCGCCACCCTGGTGCGGGAGTACCCGGACAGCCAGTACCTGAAGCTGAAGGTAGCCGGGCTGTACACCACCTGCGCCCTGCATTTCCGGGAGGAAGAGCGGACAGAAGAGAATCTTGCACGTTTCCGGGAGTACGCCCTGGAGCTGCTGGAGGAAATTCTGTCCGGCGGCGAAAGCAGATATTGGGTGCAGGCTAAGGGGATTGCGGCCTGCTGTTATATGCAGAACGGGAATTACGACCGCGCGGAAGCTTATCTGCGGGAGCTCCCCGTCCCGGAGATCGACCCGGACAGCCTGCTTCCAGCGCTCTGCCTCTACCGCGGGGACTGGGAACAGGCTGCGGATGCCAGCCGCAGGGTGATCCGACGGTACGGCAACATGGCGCTACAGGGTGTGGGCACTCTTCTGCGGTCTGCCTGGGAACTGGGGGATGCGGATACGGTGCGATGCGCCTCCGAGGCCAGTGCCGCGTTGGAGGAAATGCTGGGCTGTCGGACCGGAATCGGCTGGCATTACAAGCTTTTGCTGGCTATGAAGGAAACGGATGAACAGGCGGCGGGAGAGTGTTTTGAGCGGTATGTGGACGCGGTTGTGGCTGGAATCTGCGGAGAAGCGGAGGGATATGGACGGTTGGACGGCGGCGAAAGGGAGGTCGGTCACGGGCATGCGGACGGTCACGAACAGACGGATATCCAGAAGTATGATCCGCCCTGCGAAGGGCCAAAACTTTTCACCGGGCCGGGAAATATCATTGACCGCAAGGATCGCATTTTGATACTGGAGCAATACCGAATCGCCTTTGGCGTAGAGGAGCCGTACCGGACTCTGTCCGGCACCGAGGCATACAAGCGCGGTATGGAGAAGTTGAGAAAAGCCATATGCGGACAAAAGGAGGGCGGAAATGGGGCGTGAGCAGGTGCCCATGACCGCCGGGGTGGAAAGCCGCGTCACCGTGCATTACCGGCTGGAGGATCCCGGCCGCATTGCAGTGTTTTCAAGGGCCAGGCTGGCGATCGCCGCCATTTTGGCGGTTGTGCTGCTGGCTGTGGGCGTGATATAAAATCATACAAATAAAAAACAGCGAATCAAAATGACCGGGGTACACGTTTGGACTGAGAACGGCGTTCCATCTTCATACGGAAATAAAGCCGAATAGCGGGACGGGCCCCTATGGAGGTACAGAATGGGTGAATTGTCAAAGCAGCCGAATATCGGCGCGGTGGTGGAGGAGCAGTTGAATCAGGTGGGAATTACCACTCTGGAAGAATTGAAGGAGGCGGGAAGCCGTCAGGCATGGCTGCGCATTCTGGCGATTGACAGCTCGGCCTGCATCCACCGGCTCTACTCGCTGGAGGGGGCAATACGGGGAATCAAAAAATCCCAGCTCCCCCAGGATGTGAAGGACGGGCTGAAGGAATTTTATAACCATGCCAAGGGAAAGCCGGGCAAACAAGCGAAATAATCCCCATGTCAGAAAAACACGCGAAAGTGCCTTGTCACATTGGCGGCGTTCCTCCGTCATTTGCGCTACAATCGAATTGAGAGAACGCACTACTAGCCGCAGGCCCCACTATGCCGTCGCTTCGCAGACTCACTTCTAATGCGGATATCGGGCACGCTATGCACAAGGACTTACGGTACACAATACTGGGAGTCAACAGACAGACCATCTCAAAATGGGAGACTGACGAGACCCTGCCCGATATCTGGCAGTCGAAGCGGCTTGCGCTGTACGGCGTATCCCTGGACGAACTGATGGAATTTGACCTGGATATCAGCGAGGCGGATATCCCCGATTACGCCGCGGGGCTGTGGAAACGGCTGATCGACCTGGAAAAGAAATACGGCTACAACGATCTGGACGCCTTCCTTGTGTTGAAGGATATCCTGGCCGTGGTCCGGAAGAACAGAAAAAAACAGCAGAAATAAATTCCAGTTGACAAACCTAAGGGAAGCCTGCTATAGTAAAGAAAATATTTAAGATTGGGAGATGTCTTTTGTTAATTGTATCTGAGATGGAACGCAGCTAACTGAATGCGCAGGGAAGGAAAAAATCCGCCGCGGCGGATGTGTTTTTTCTGTACCCTGAATCCGGAACAGATTTCTGACAGCGGACATGGAATGCCCATGCGCGTATCTGTTTTGGATGCCGCATGGGCTTTTTGCGCTCCATCCTTTTTCGTATCCGAATATAGATAATAGCCAGATGAAAAGGAAGGAAACAGATACAATGAACACTACATTTGACACACTTGGATTTACTGAAATTAAAGACATGCTGGCCCAGCGCGCCATCTCCCCGCAGGCGAGGGAAATCCTTTTGGCGCTGCGCCCCTTTTACTCTGAGTCGGAGCTGCGCCGGAATATGCGGGAGACCACTCAGGCGCGGCAGATGCTGGACTTGGTGGGACAGCCGCCGTCTCCTGTTATGGAGCGGACGGAGCAGTGCCTGGAGAAGGCGATTCGGGGCGAAATGCTTCTGCCCGAGGAGGTGGAGGGCATCGGTATGTTCCTCACGGCGGTCAGCCGGATGCGCTCCTACCTGGAGCGGGGAAAGACGTCGGGAATCGCCCTGGCCTACTATACGGAGAACCTGCATCCCCTTGAAGATCTGAGGGAGGAAATCGGACGGACCGTCCGCAGCGGCCAGGTTGACAGCTTCGCTACGCCCTGCCTGTCCCGCCTCAGAAGGGAGCTGGATGCCTTGGAAGAGAAGATCAAGGAGAAGGCCGAAGGGCTTCTGCGGGCGAAAAAGAGCTGTATGGCCGAGTCCTTCGTGGTGCAGCGCAACGGCAGAATCTGCCTGCCCGTCAAAAAAGAGTACAAATCCAGGGTGGAGGGCAGCGTGATCGACCGCTCCTCCTCCGGGGCCACGCTGTTTATCGAGCCCGCCGCCCTGTCCCGGCTGCGGGAAGAGCTGGAAGTGCTGCGCATCGAGGAGGACTGCGAAGTGCGCCGTATCCTCTACCAGCTGACCGACGAGATCGCGGGATACGAGGAAGTGATGCGGGATAATCTGCGCATGCTGGTCAAGCTGGACGTGATCTTTGCCCGGGGCAAGCTCAGCTCCGACTTAGGGGCTGTGGAGCCGGAGATCAACACGGAGGGAAGAATGGAGCTGACCGGGGCGCGCCACCCCATGATACCGGCCGAAACCTGCGTTCCGCTGGATTTCCGGCTGGGTGGGAACACCCGGGGAATCGTGATCACCGGACCCAATACGGGCGGAAAAACCGTGGCCATCAAGACCGTGGGACTGTTCGCGCTGATGGCGGGCAGCGGCCTTCACGTTCCCTGTGAGAGCGCCGATATCTGCATGGCAAACCAGGTGCTCTGCGACATCGGCGACGGCCAGAATATTGCGGACAATCTTTCCACATTTTCGGCTCATATCCAGAACGTGCTTGATATCCTGAAACGGGTAACACGGGAGAGCATCGTGATCCTGGACGAACTGGGTTCCGGCACGGACCCGGCGGAGGGAATGGGAATTGCCGTGGCGATTTTAGAACAGCTGCGGGAGAGCGGTTGCCTGTTTCTGGCGACCACCCATTATCCCGAGGTAAAAACCTACGCCGCCGGACACGAGGAGATCCTCAACGCGCGGATGGCATTTGACCGGGAGAATTTAAAACCGCTCTACCGGCTGGAGATCGGAAAGGCCGGGGAGAGCTGCGCTCTCTATATTGCCAAGCGCCTGGGCATGCCGGACGACATGCTGCAGGTGGCCGCCCGCAGGGCCTACGGCGGCATTTCCCGGGAGCTGAAAACAGAGCTTCGCCTGGATGAGAGCCAGAAAACCCGCCTGTCCAGGCTGCCCTCTCCCACTCTGGAGAAAATGCAGAACCGGAAAGCATTGCAAAACCGTTACAGTTCCTTCAATCGGGGGGACTCGGTGACGGTATACCCGGAACAGGTGATCGGCATCGTGGTGAAGCCCGAGGACGACATGGGAAATGTGCTGGTGCAGGTGAAGAAGGAAAAGAAGCTGATCAACCACCGCCGTCTGAAGCTTAAGGTGGCGGCCTCCCAGCTGTACCCGGAGGACTACGATTTTTCCATCATTTTCGACTCGGTGGAGAACCGGAAAGCCCGGCATCAGATGGGCAAGCACCATATGGAGGGACTGGTGATAAACGCCGGAGCGGACGGGGAATGATAGTTTCCGCTGACGCGGCGCATACTAAGGGAATCAAGTGACAGAGAGGAACACGCCGATGAAGTTTGATTCCGTTTACTATGAGCCGGACAGCCTTAAATACCCCCTGGGAATCCGGCTGCGGGAAATGTTTCAGGACCTGCCTTGGATTCCCATTGAAAACCACAATTCCATCAAGGAAATGCAGGAGAAGCCCAACTCCGAGTTCGGGCGGATGAAGCGTTTCCTGATCGTGGGAACCAGGAAAACCCACAAATACGTGGAGAACCATAAGGTGTCGGACTATCTGGTCCCCTACACCTCCTCCGGCTGTACGGCCATGTGCCTGTACTGCTACCTGGTCTGCAACTACAATAAATGCGCCTATCTGCGGCTCTTTGTGAACCGGGAGGACATGCTGGACCGGCTGATCAAACGCTCGTTTAAGAGCGAGCGCCCCCTGTGCTTTGAGATCGGCAGCAACAGCGACCTGATTCTGGAAAATACCATAACGGGGAACCTTTTATACACCATCCCCAGGTTCGCGGAGGAAGGCCGGGGAAAGCTCACATTTCCCTCCAAATTCCACATGGTGGACCCGCTCCTGACCCTGGACCACCGGGGAAAGGTAATTTTCCGCATGAGTGTGAATCCCCAGGAGGTGATCAGCCGGATTGAGCTAGGCACCTCCCCGCTGCAAAAGCGGATTGAGGCCGTGAACCGGATGTGCGAGGCCGGCTACCCCTGCGGCCTGCTGATCGCCCCGGTGATCCTGGTGGAGAACTGGCGGGAGCTTTACACCGGCCTTCTGGAGGAACTGAGACAGGGGCTTTCGGAGAAAATGAAGGGCCAGATGTTTTTAGAGATCATTCTCATGACCTACAGCTACGTGCACCGCGCCATCAACGGGGAAGCATTTCCCAATGCACCGGATCTCTACGACCCGGAGCACATGACCGGCCGCGGGCGGGGACGCTACTGCTACCGGCAGGAGAGCAGAGAGGAGTGCGAGGCGTTTCTGCGCGGTGAAATCGGACGGATTTTGGGGGACGTGCCGATCTTGTATATCAGTTGAGGGAACGGGGATCCATATGGAGGTTCCAGGCGGCTGCCGGCCATCACCGGCTGCCGCTTTTTGCTGAGTGCAATGGGCCGCTGGCGCAGCCTGCGGGCGATTGCTGAGTGTAATGGGCCGCAGGCGAAGCCAGCGGGCGATTGCTGTTGGGAGAATCTATCTGCCTGACCCTGGGATCGCAGCGGAATCATGGCGGGAGACGGTGCACGGGTAACGTTGCAGAGGCGCATAAAACAGCGGATCGCCACTGACAACACTGCCGGTTGGCGTTTCCGGGAAATTGTGGTATAGTATTGGTATTCTTTTGGAACGCTGTTGACAACACGCATTATATAGAACAGTTTAAGGAGGCAACAATGAAACCATACAAGCGCATTTTCACCATTGTAATTGATTCCATGGGCATCGGAGACGGGCCGGATGCGGAGCGGTTCGACGATCTGGGGTCCGACACCCTGGGACACATCGACGACCATATGCCGGAGTTTGACATTCCCAATATGGCGAAGCTGGGCATCGCCAGGCTTCACCCGCTCAAACACGTGAAGGCCCCGGAGCGCGTACTGGGCTACCAGCTGCGGCTGGCTGAGACCAGCGTGGGAAAGGACACCATGACCGGGCACTGGGAGATGATGGGGTTGAACATTACCAAGCCCTTTAAAACCTACACGGACACCGGGTTCCCCAAAGAGCTTTTAGATGAGCTGAGCCGCCGCACCGGCCACAAGATCGTGGGAAATAAATCCGCCAGCGGCACGGAGATTCTGGATGAGCTGGGGGAACACGAGATCGCCACCGGAGACATGATCGTCTACACCTCCGCGGACTCGGTGCTTCAGATCTGCGGAAATGAGGAGACTTTCGGCCTGGATGAGCTTTACCGCTGCTGCGAGATCGCCAGGGAGCTGACGCTGCGGGACGAGTGGAAGGTGGGCCGGGTCATCGCCAGGCCCTATGTGGGACGGAAAAAAGGCGAGTTCAAGCGCACCTCCAACCGCCACGACTACGCTCTTAAGCCCACTGGCCCCACCGCTCTGGACGCCCTGAAGGCAGGCGGCTTCGATGTGATCAGCGTTGGCAAGATCAAGGACATTTTCGACGGCGAGGGGATCACAGAGGCTTACAAGTCGAAGAGCAGCGTCCACGGGATGGAGCAGACCATCGAGCTGGCGGATAAGGATTTCCACGGGCTGTGCTTTGTCAATCTGGTGGATTTTGACGCAAAATGGGGGCACCGCAGGGATCCGGAAGGCTATGCAAAAGAACTGGAACAGTTTGATAAAGGGCTTTCGGTACTTCTGGAAACGCTAAGAGAAGATGACCTCTTGATTATCACTGCGGACCACGGGAACGATCCGACCTATACCGGGACTGACCACACAAGGGAAAAGGTGCCGTTTCTGGCCTATTCCAAGAGTATGGAAGGCGGCGGAAGGTTGTCGGAGCAGGATACATTTGCGGTGATTGGGGCTACTATCCTTGATAACTTTGGACTCTCCATGCCGGAGGGAACAATAGGCGCTTCCCTGCTCGGAGAGCTAAAGTAAGGATCTACTACAGAAAAGAAGCTACCATCACGCTGTGATAAAGGGCAGCGGCAAAAAATGAAGGAAGAGGAAAATAGCAGGTGTGGCGGAGCATCC
>OLPX01000907.1_pt1 | contig 24155 bp, 19 predicted proteins | sample 1672491 | NCBI WGS metagenome assembly OLPX01 (sample SAMEA3136692, study PRJEB25190) | human gut metagenome | biome: human gut; feature: human-associated habitat; material: faeces | place: Austria | collected 2013 | reverse complement strand
AGTGACGACAGCAGCAGCCCAAGGCCGAGGCAGAACAGGAAGATGTAGAACAGCAAAAGCGGTAGGAGCAGGATGTTCCACGTGAGGGGGATCTGGAAGAAGGCGATGACCGCTGCGACGGCGATGAGCGAGATGGCGAAGTTCAAAAGGCTGAACACGACTTTCTCAAGAGGGAACAGCATCTTGTTGATGCGGATCTTCTTGATGAGGGGGGCCGAGTCGATGATGGAGCTCATGGCTCCTGACGTGGCGTCGCTCATGAACGTGAACAGAGTTTGGCCGAGGATCAGGTAGACGGGGAAGTTCGGGATGTCGAAGCGGAACACCACGGAGAACACCGCGGTGAGCACGATCATCATGAGCAGGGGATTCAGTACCGACCACAGCACGCCGAGCATGCTGCGTCGGTATTTGAGTTTGAAATCTTTCGAAACGAGAGAGGTGAGGATGAACCAATCTCGTTTGAACCGTGTCTTAGCTGCACTCATAATGCGGATCGTAGCCTCTCTGATGCGACGCGCGCCCCTGCGCGGTGTGTTCTGCAACCTTCGCAAAACCGCATGATACCACGTAACGATCCTTTTCTTTTTCAGGCCGGGCGGAGTCCATCCTTTATGCGCTCTATGCTACCCTTGCAGATATCGTTTGACAGATACCGTTTTCCTGTCGGTTTGCGACGGGGTGGCAGGGAGTTCGCATGTGGGTTGATTTTTGCTTGGCCGTTCTAACTGGCACCGCGGTGTTGTATGGGCCGGGCTTTTTCGCTTGGAGAGCCCTTGGTATGAGGGGATTGGCTGCGCTGTCCTGCGCACCCCTCTTTTCGATCTTGGCGTATTCCATCTTGGGGGTCGTGTATTTCTTTCTCGGCGTGCGATCGACTGCTTTGTCGGTGGGGCTTTCCGTGGCGGTTGTGTCGCTTGCGGCCTACGGCCTCCTCCTGTTCGTCGCGCGCAGGAAAGGCGTCGCGCTCGGTTCGGGCGAGCGTGCAGACCGGCAGTTCGATGCCGCTCTCGTCTCGGCGTACTTGGCTGTCGGGGTGGTCGTCGGGTTATTCGCGTTCGTCCTTCCTCTGGATGGCCCCGCGTCGTCGGTGCAGACGTATGACAACGTGCATCACTTCGCCTCGGTGCGCAGCTTCTCGGATTCCGGCATGTGGTCTTCGCTGCACGTCTCGTCGTACTTGGACGTTTCCGATCCCGCAGCCAACCCTCTGCCGGGAACCGGATACTATCCCTCGGGATGGCATATCGTATGCTCCATGGTGGTAAGCGCTTTGGGCGTCGAGGTGGCATTGGCCGTCAATGCCGTGAACTTCCTGTTCGCGGCAATCGTCTTCCCCTTGAGCATGGCGTTCCTCATGAAGGTTCTGTTCTCCGGCGATCGCGCTATCGCCTTGATCGGAGCATTGGGCGCGGTCGCCGTCGGGGCGTTCCCCTGGGTCCTCGTCGAGGTGTGGCCTTTGTATCCGAACACGGCGGCGTTCGCGCTGGTGCCGGTTCTTGTTGCGTGTTTTGCGGCGGTTTGGGGCCGGGACGCCTCGAGGAGGGAGCGCGTCGCGTACGGCGCCGTGTTCGTTCTCGGTTGTTGCTGCATGGCGTTCATGCAGCCGAACGCGGTGTTCTCGGCGGCGGTCTTCCTCATTCCTTTTTGCGTGTATCGATCGGCGGTCGAGGCGGGCCGTCGATGCCGGGAGCCGAAACGTCGCATGGAGGTCATGCTGGCGGCCGGGTCGGTCGCGCTCGCGTGCGTTGCCTTGCTGTGGGTGGCTGCGCTTTCTCTGCCCTTCATGCAAGGAGCCGTCGCAGTGTACTGGCCTCCGATCCATTCAAGGGCGCAGGGTCTCGTGAGCGTGCTCGGCATGGGATTCGCCGGATCCTCCGTGCAGCCGATCGCTGCGTGCCTCGTCGCGGCGGGCGCGCTGTACACGCTGCGCAAACGACGCTATCTTTGGCTGACGTGCTCGTATCTTCTGGCATGCTGCATCTATTACGTTTCGGCCGTGGAGGGAGATACCCTGCTCAAACACGCGCTGTCGGGATTCTGGTACACCGATCCTTATCGCACCGCCGCACTGGCCGGGATACTGGCTCTTCCGCTTCTGGCGATGGGACTGTACGTCGCGTGCAAGATCGTCGGGAAGACTCTTGCATCCGTTCGCGCGCCAGGCGAGAACCGTTTGAAGGCGCTTTCTCTGGCCGTCGTTGCCGTCGCCTTCCTCGCATTGAACTTCTTGCCGGTTCGAGGGGCGCTCGGACTGGGCCAGGGCGCGTTCCAGGGCATCGCCGCCACCGCAACGGCTCTCAATGACGGTTCGGCGGTAAACGCCTACAGCGAAGAGAAGAGCCGGTTCTCGAAGCACGTGAAAGAGGTCGTGCCGTCCGGGGCGCTTATCGTCAACCAGCCTTACGACGGATCGCTTTTCGCATACAGCCTCGATGATTTGAATCTGTACTATCGCGACATATCGGGTTACGGTGGAGAGGACGAACGGCCGGAGAGCTCGACGATCCGCTGTCGGCTGGCTGCCGAGGCGTCCAATCCTTCGGTGCGAGACGCGGTTCTGACGACCGGAGCCGAGTACCTCCTGGTTCTCGATCGGGATGTCGAGCGCATGAAGGAGCTGTTCTTCCTCTACGATCCGGCTGTCTGGGAGGGCATCGAGGGCGTGGTCGATGAGACGCCCGGTTTCGAGATGGTTTTGTCCGAGGGCGATATGCGCCTGTATCGGATAGCGAGCGGCGATGCCATACAATAAGCATGTACAATGCAGGTTCGAGAAAGGACGGTGAGTCGATGCAGCAAGCTTGCCCCAGCGTCTCGGTGCTGGTTCCCATATACAACGTGGAGCGCTATTTGCCGCAGTGCCTTGAGGCGCTGTGTTCCCAGAGGCTGCGCGACTTGGAGATCGTGGCCGTCAACGACGGTTCGACCGACGGCTCGCTGTCTATTCTGCAGGAATGGGCGCGGAAGGACGAGCGCATCGTCATCGTCGACAAGCCGAATTCGGGGTACGGCGCTTCTATGAACTGCGGCATCGAGGCCGCACGCGGCGCGTACATCGGCATCGTTGAGCCCGACGACTTCCCTGAGCGCGACATGTTCAAACGCTTGCTCCGCATGGCGCAGCGACATGACTGCGACCTCGTGAAATGCAACTTTTTCGAGCACTACGAGGATCATGACGACCGCATACGCAACTTCGCCGATTTCCCCTACGGCAGGCTTTTCGATCCCGTCGAGCAGCCGCGCATCGTCTGCACGATCCCCGCGATCTGGACGGGGCTCTATCGCAAGGCTTGGCTCGACGATGAGGGCATCCGCTTTCGCGAGACGCCGGGCGCGTCGTTTCAGGACACGTCGTTCGTGATGAAGTCGTGGTTCGCGGCCCGTCGGTGCGCGCTGGTGCGCAAGCCGCTGCTGCACTACCGCATGGACAACCCGGGTTCGTCGGTGAAGACGACGGACAAAGTGTTCGTCGTGTGCGACGAGCTGGAAGACTGCGAGCGGTTCTTGCGCGCCCGTCCTGACCGCTGCCGCGCGCTGCTGCCATGGTTCTACGTGGACAAATGGAGCAAATACCGGTGGAATTACGAGCGCATCGACGCGAGCGCCCACGAGGCGTTCGCGCAGCGCATGGCCGACGAGTACGCGGCGGCGCGGGAAGCAGGCGAGCTCGATATGCAGCTGTTCGATCCTATCAGTAGAGACGTTCTCGGCGAATTGCTCGACAGCGGGGCGGCGAAGTTCGCAGCCGACCATCCGGAAACATATTAGGAAGCTTTCATGAAACGCAATGGCAAGCAGTCCGTCGTATCCGTTATCGTGCCCACGTACAACGCGGGGGAGTTCGTGGCGCAGTGCCTCGACAGCGTACTCGGGCAGACGATGGGCGATTTCGAACTGATCTGCGTCGACGACGGTTCGACGGACGATACCTGGGCGATCGTGGAAGAGCGTGCGCAGCGTGACGGGCGCGTGGCGGCGCTTCGCCAGGCGAACGCGGGACCAGGTGCGGCGCGCAACGCCGGGCTGGAGCGGGCGTGCGGACGGTACGTGTACTGCCTCGATGCGGACGACTACCTCGACCGCGATATGCTTGCGAGCTGCGTGAAAGCGCTCGACGACGCGCAGGCAGATATGGCGCTTGTAGCGTTCCGCACGTACAACCAGCGGGCGGGCAGGACCTATCCGGCCGAATGGGGGATGCGGCACGAGGACGCGTTCCCCTCGTACCCTGCAGGTTCGTTCACGTGGGAGACGGCGCCCGATCTGTTCTTCGAGACGGTGCAGAACGTTCCTTGGAACAAGATGGTGCGTCGCTCGCTGCTCGAGGAGCGCGGCATCCGCTTTCAGGAGCTGCGCTTGACGGAGGACCTGATGTATTCGCTGCCTGCGGCAGTGTCGGCGAGGCGCATCGTGCGCATCGCCCGCCCGCTCGTGGTGCATCGCGAATTCTCCGGCACGAACGCGATGGTCGACAAAGGGCGGCATCCGCTCGATTTCCTCGACGCGTTCGCCGCGTTGCGCGCGTGGCTGCAGGAGGAGGGCTTGTACGAGCCGTTGCGTTTGGCGTACCAGGCGTGGCTGCTCGATGCGGTGTATTACAACTTGCCGACGTATCGCGACTTCGACGCGTTCGCCGTCGCTTACGAGCGACTGGCTTCCGGCGGGCTCGAAGCGTACGACCTGGCGCACGTCGACGCCGACCGCATTCTCGACCATCGTTATCGGGAATTGCTCGAAGCGCTCCAGCGGGGTTCGCGCGAACGATTCTTGCTGGCGTGCGCCAATATCGAGGCGGCCGAGGTCCAGGAGCAGAAGTGCGGTTTCCAGGACGCCCAAGGATCGCTCAAGTGGCTTGTGCGGCGGCTGAAGGAGCGTTTGCGCTCGAAGTGAGAGTGCGGTTTGCGGTTGACGATCCGCTTTGCGGCGTTTCGCCCTTTTCGGGACTACAATTGAATTCTGAGATGCGCCGTCCCCGACGCTCTGTTTACGTGTCGACTCGCATTCGTTTCCGTACTGTTATAATAGGGGCGTTGAACGAGCGCATTTGCGCGATATCCGGCAAGGACAATCATGGAATGGTATCAGGCGGTAATCGTGTTTGCCGTGGCCTTTGCGGTCGCGTACTGCATGGTACCCGTTTCCAAGAAGATCGCATTTCGGATCGGTGCTATCGACTACCCGGGGTATCGTCGTATGAATCGCGAGCCTATCCCGCGTTGCGGAGGCATCGCGTTATATGTTGGGCTGATCGCGGCATGTTTCACGATGTTCCTCGGAGTGCGGTTCTTCGATTGGGATTTGCATGATCTGTATATTTTGAGCGACGTGAACTACATCGTATTGTTCGTCGGCGTGACGACAATGTTCACCGTGGGTCTGGTGGACGACATCACGCAGCTGTCGCCCGGCGTGAAGCTGGCGGGGCAGATCGTGGCCGCGACGGTCGTCACGCTTTCGGGCATCACCATCGGCGCGGTGCGCACGCTGGTCGTGGGCGACTATCTGTCGCTCGGTTGGATCGACTATCCTTTGACCGTGTTGTACCTCGTGGTGTTCGTGAACATCACCAACCTGATCGATGGGCTGGACGGGCTCGCTTCGGGTTTGGTGGCCATAGTCGCCGGCGGACTGCTGTACCTTGTCTTGATGCGGGGAAGCTTCACCCTCGTGCTCGTCTGCCTTGCGCTGATAGCCGTCTGCCTTGCGTTTCTGCGCTACAATTTCTTTCCCGCCTCGGTGTTCATGGGCGATTCCGGATCGCTGTTGCTCGGCTTGGTCGTAGGCATCGTGTCGGTGGTGGGCGTCGTTCGCACGCAGAGCTTCGTGGTCATGCTGGTGCCGCTTATCATCGCGGGAGTTCCCGTGCTCGATACCGTCTCGGCTATCGTCCGACGCAAGCGTCTGCATCAGCCGGTGAAAGACGCCGATTTGGGGCATATCCATCATCGTCTCATGCGCGCAGGGTTGAGCCAGAAGCGCTCGGTGGCGGTGCTGTGGCTTTGCTCGGCGGCACTCGTGCTCGTAGGTTGCCTGATGGGAAGCTTCTCGGGGCCGGTGCGCTGGATGGTATGCATTGTGCTGGCTGTGGTTTTGTTCTTCGTTATCTGGAAATTCGGTTTGTTCAAGCCTGTTTTGAAGCATCATTACGACAACAGGGGCAAGCGGGGCCCGCGCGTTCCGCGCCAACGATAAGCTGGTAGAGCGATGACTGAGATTTCCGAAGCGCATAAGAGACAGTCGAAGAGGACGGCCGCAGCGGCCGTCGCCGTCGTTGCGGTGCTGTCGCTTGCGTTCATTGGGCTGGTGTCGTTCTTGGACAACGCAGCCGAGCAGGTTCAGGCCGACAGCGTCTCCATCGAGGCTGTCTCGTCGCCCGAGCCGTTCTATACCTTGCTCATTGGCTCCGACTCTCGCAAGGGCACGGCGCTCTACACGGGTAAGAAGACCGACCATGCCCAGGTCGACCAGCACGCCGACGTCATGACGCTCGTGCGCGTTGATCCGGAAACCTACACCATCACGCTTGTCAGCATCCCTCGAGACACGGTGTTTCAGGGCGCATCGCTGAAGATCAACGACTCTCTGCTGGGCGGCGATCCCGAGGAGGTCGTGGCGAGCGTCGAGCGCCTGACGGGCGTGGCTATCGAGTACTACATGTTGACCACGTTCACATCGTTCGAGGCGCTGATCGACGCGCTTGGCGGCGTCACCGTCGACGTGCCGAAAAACATTACGGTTCCCGATCCCATGACGGCCGAGAACGTGTCCCTGAAAGCGGGCCGGTCGCAGAGTCTCGGCGGATCGGAGGCGCTCGTCCTCGCGCGTGCGCGCAAGGAGTACGGCGAGCATCAAGAGGCCCTTCGGCAGATGAACGTGCGCAACATCGAGACGGCCATGATCCAGAAAGTGCTTTCGCTCGACAGCGAGAAGAACGCGAACGCGGTGCTCGTCGACTTGGAGGAGTACACGGATACCAATTTGGACATGGCCTCGGTGGGGTACTTGCTTGTGGATTTCATTGCGAATCGTGAAGAGGTGACGATCTATTCGACCACGGGGCCTTATGCGGGCGGCGAGAACGCCGAGGGGTTATGGGTTGTGCAGGAAGATCCCGCTACCTGGGCCGAGCTGATGGCCGTCGTAGACGCAGGGGAGGATCCCGAGGGCATCGTGAAGCTGCCCTCCCACTCGTAGAAACGATGGCGAATCGTTTTAGATTTGTTGCTATGCTATTATGTCAATTTGTCTGTTTGGGATGTCGAATGGGAGCGTTGTGCTGAGTACTCTTGCGACGATATTGAAGGACAACTGGGAGTGGCGCAAGCAAATAGGCCGGTTGGCCATATTCGAATTGGTCAAGAAAAGCCGTGGCGCCGTTCTCGGTTGGGCATGGTTTTTCATCAAGCCTGCGATGTACATCTTTTGTTTCTGGTTCGCTTTGGAAATCGGGCTCCGTGCAGGAAACAGCGCGGAGGGGGTGCCTCCATATATTCTTTGGTTGTGCGCCGGCCTCGTTCCTTGGTTCTTCATACAGGACATGCTGGGTTCAGGCATTGATGTGCTGCATCGGTACCCCTACCTAGTCAACAAGATAAAGTTCCCCTTAAGCGGTATTTCCACCATATTCACAGGCGCTACCATGATCGTGCAGCTGATGCTCATGGTTGTGTTGTTCGCAATTTACTTTGCTTGCGGCATGCCGGTCGACGTGTATCTTTTGCAGGTTCCTATTTTGCTTCTGCTCATGTTCCTGTTCTGGGATGTCGTGTCCATCCTGTTCTCGCAGCTATCCGCAATGAGCAAGGATGTGAAGAATCTGATGGGTGCTATGTCGACGCCCTTTTTCTGGCTTTCTGGAGTGTTGTTCGATGTGAAGGGCATACATATCGGTTGGATTCAGGTGTTACTTAACTTCAACCCCATTACGTTTTTCGTTACTTCGTTTCGTGGTGCTTTTTATGATAAGACTTGGTTCTGGAACGATGCATCGGGCTGTATCGGTTTCGCTGTTGTGTTCGTAATCACCCTTTTTGCTGCGCTGTTCGTTTACAAGAAGTTCAACGAGGAGGTGTGCGATGTCCTCTAACGAAGAATCGTTGAAAGATGCCAAGTCCCTTCATAAAACCAGCGTGAGCGATGAGGTGGTCATCAAGTTCGACCACGTGACCAAGACGTATAACCTCTACAAAAACGACCGCGGACGCTTCCTCGGCATTTTCAACTACAACCGCAAGGGTTCGTTTTTGGGAAGCGTCGATGCAAGCAAAGATCTGTCGTTTGAGATCAAGAAGGGCGAGGCTGTGGCCTTTCTCGGTCGTAACGGGGCGGGGAAGAGTACGACACTCAAGATGGTGACGGGTGTAACTCATCCGACGAGCGGTGAGATCCGTGTCGAAGGGCGTGTTTCCGCTTTGCTCGAATTGACTGCGGGGTTCGATTCGCAGCTTACCGGACGCGAGAATATCAGCCTTCGAGGTCAGATTCTTGGTTTGAATCGCTCTGAAATAAAAGAGCTCGAACCGGATATTATTGATTTCGCCGAGCTTGGTCTGTATATCGATCAGCCGATGCGTACATACTCAAGCGGTATGAAAGCTCGTCTTGGCTTTGCATTCGCCGTGGCTATCGATCCTGAGATCCTCGTTGTGGACGAAGCTCTTTCGGTAGGGGATCGTGCGTTTCAAAAGAAATGCATCGATCGCATACGCGAGATCATGATGGACGAGAACGTGACTGTTCTGTTCGTGACGCATACGTCTTCAACTGCAAAAGAGTTTTGCAGCAGGGGTATTGTGCTTGACAAGGGCACGAAGGTGTTCGACGGTTCCATCGATGACGCGACGGCTTACTACGAGAAAAACTATTAGGGAGTGTCCATGGAACGTGCAAACGAGGTTTCTAACGCTTTCGCCGCCATTCTGGCCGGTGGTTCGGGTACGCGCATGGGCAATCCCGATAAGCCGAAGCAATTCCTCATGCTAGGTTCGAAGCCGATTCTCGTGCATACCGTTGAAAAATTCTGCGTGACGGGCGAGTTCGATGCGGTGCTCGTGTTGTGCCCCGAAACGTGGGTGCAGCAAACCAGGGATGTTATGGCCAGGTACAGTCCGAACTTCGCTTGCGAGGTGACGGTTATCGCAGGCGGCGCTACGCGCAACGATACGGTGACGAATGCAGTGAGCTACATAGAGAGCTCTTTTGCCGTCGATGACGAGACGGTGCTGGTGACGCACGATGCGGTGAGGCCGTTCGTGACGCATCGCATTATTCTTGACAATCTGAAAGCTGCACGGGCGCACGGTGCATGCGACACGGTCATCCCTGCGACCGACACCATCGTCGAGAGCCTTGATGCTGCGACGATCTCGTCTATTCCGAACAGGCGCGATTTTTATCAGGGGCAAACGCCTCAATCGTTTAACCTCTTGAAGCTCAAGAAGCTGATGGAAAGCCTGTCCGAAGAAGAGAAGGAGCTGCTCACCGATGCATGCAAAGTGTTTGTGTTGCGCGGTGAGAAGGTATCGCTCGTGTTTGGCGATCCCGCCAACATGAAGATCACATATCCGCAGGACATGAGGCTCGCTTCTGCTTTGGTAGGTGTGTAACAGTGCTCAACTGCGTGTACAGATTGATCGCCCCTCGCTCGTTCGAGCCGGTGCAGGTGGAGGTTCCCGACGACCTTGCGCAGGTGATTGTGCGTCCAACGTATTTGTCCATCTGCAATGCCGACATGCGCTATTACCAAGGGAAGCGTAGTGCGGAAGCGTTGGCGCAAAAGCTGCCGATGGCTCTCATCCACGAAGGGGTCGGATCCGTGGTGCATGACGCGACGGGTACGTTCGAACGAGGCTCGAGCGTCGTCATGCTTCCGAATAATCCGCATGAATCGAATCCCCATATCGCGGAGAACTACCTGCGCAGCAGCGAGTTCTGCGGTAGCGGTTACGATGGCTTCATGCAGGAATATATGATGTTATCTCCCAGTCGCCTGGTGTCATTGCCGCTCGGCATCAATCAGGAAGTGGCTGCTTTCACCGAATTAGTCAGCGTCGCCATGCACGCGGTGAGCCGATTCGACGCCATAGCGCACGAAGGACGCGATACCGTGGGAGTGTGGGGCGACGGAAACCTCGGGTTCATCGTAAGCTTGATATTGCGCATGATTCATCCACACATGCGCATTGTCGTGTTCGGGCGAAACGGGTACAAGCTCAACGATTTCACCTTTGTCGACAAAACCCATCTGACGTACGAAGTAGGGGAAGGCTTCGCTGTCGACCATGCGTTCGAATGCTGCGGTGGCGACGGCTCGGCTTCCGCAATCGATCAGATCATCGACGTTATCAAGCCCGAAGGGACGGTTTCCCTGCTCGGTGTCTCAGAGACCCCGATTCCCGTCAACACGCGTATGGTGCTTGAAAAAGGCCTGCGTCTGTTCGGAAGCAGCAGAAGCGGTCGACAGGACTTCCTCGACACTATCGCGATGTACGAGGTTCATCCCGAGATATTGGGCTATCTTTCGGCTCTTGTGGGGTCTGTCGTCAAAGTCGATTCGACGGCTTGCATTGCGAAAGCGTTCGAAGCGGATGCGCGCAAAAGCATGGGCAAAACCGTTATGAAGTGGGATGTGTGATCGTGACTTTTATATGTTGGTGCTCGGAATGAAAGATGCATTAGAATCGTTTGCGGTTGCCGTTTCCCGTTTCGTCTTGAACGTCCTCTATGCCGTATGTTGTTTGCTGCCTCGAAAAGACGAAGCAATGTTCGTGTCACGTCAGGCCAACGAACCGTCATATGATTTTCTAGCAATAGGTGGCGCTTTTGAAGATAGAGGGTATTCTGCGATATTCTTAACGTTAAAACTACGGAAAAGAAATTTTATTAAATATGCGTTTCATGCCATGCGCGAGATATACCACCTTGCGCGGTGCAGGATTTGTTTTGTCGATCGGTACGATCCGGTAATCAGCTTGCTTGATTTCAAATATGAGCGTTTTTCTTCTTCGAGAAGTTCGACGGATGGCGAGTATCATGAATTTCCTATTGAACCGGTAGTCGTTCAGCTCTGGCATGCGTTCGGCGCTTTTAAGCGTTTTGGATTTCAGTCGCATGACACTGTTGAAGGTCATACGCTGAAGGCAATGGATCGATATCGGATTCACCGCAATAATTCATGGGTTTTATGTTCAGGACAGGACTGCCGACAAGCGTTCTCTCAAGCATTCAACTGTCCAGTTGAGCGTGTAGTTACGTTGTTGAGGCCTGTGTATGATGAGTTGAGACGACTGCGTATTGATTTAGAAGAAAATTTTGAGGCTTCGAGCCATATCCCTTCGATTCTATTCGCTCCAACTTTGCGAAAAAACTCAGACTCGCGGCACCCTTTTCGCGATCTTGATCGGGAAGGCGAATGGGGGCGTCTTGCAAGCGTTGCTCGAGTTGAGTGGGCTTTCCATCCTCTTGAGGAGAAGGGCGTAGCCGCAGGGATGGCGAGCGATGCCTTGCTCGGCGCGTCGATCGTTGTTACGGATTACTCGTCTATCGTGTACGAGGCATATCTGCTTGGCAAGCCTACGGTGTTCTATGTACCCGACATCGCGGAATATCGTATCTCGCCGGGACTCAACATCGATCCGGTTGTCGCGTGTCCTCAAATCGCTTTTGTGGAGAAGGAAGATTTGTTGAAGTTCTTGACGGTGTGTGTCAAGGGTATTGAACCGTATCCTTGGGATGCGCTCGAGGCATTCGTCGGTTCCTCTATCGACGAATGCAAGGGCTGCGCTCTTGATGAGTTGATGGAAGCGGCTTTTGGATGGCTTGGTCGGGAAAGGCGTGAGTGATTGTATGGGTGATGCGAGAGCTCAGGCAAAAACTGTGCTAAGTAAAGCAAAGGAACTGGTAAAAGAGCTTGTAAAGAATATTACCCTGGGCTTCGTGTTCCCGCGGGTATTTGCTTTTGCTGCGAAGGATCCTGTTGACGCGCGCAAGGTGGTTTTCCTGGAATCGAAACAAGAAGAGATTCCTGATAGCTTTCGCGTTCTTTTTGATAGGATGGAGGTCGATCCTCGGTTTGATGTCCTCTATATTTCATTGGGGCGACATCGTGTTTCTTATCTACGGTATCTAGGGAATTGCGTTGAGGCTCTTAGACAGATTGCCACGGCGCGGTGCGTCTTTTTGAACGATGCATCCGACGTAGTTAGCTGCGTGTCAATGAGGCCTGAAACCAAGGTGGTACAATTGTGGCATGCATGCGGCGCGTTCAAGAAATGGGGCATGAGCACAGCTGATCTGGAATTCGGAGGTTCGCGCGATCAGATTTTGCAACATCCTTTCTACGGGAATCTTTCGCTGGTGACGGTGAGCAGCCCTGAAGTGGTTTGGGCGTATGCCGAAGCCATGGTGCTCGAAGATCGGTTGGATATCATACAGCCCTTGGGGGTGAGCAGAACGGATGTGTTCTTCGATGAAGGATTTCTTTCTGGTGCGCGGCAGCGCGTTCAAGCGGTCGTTCCTCAAGTTGGGGATAGGAAGGTCATGCTGTATGCTCCGACATTCAGAGGTAGGGTATCAAAAGCGATAGGTCCCGACCGGTTGGACGTAGAGGCTTTTCGCATGGCATTTGAGGGCGAATACGTGCTTTTGGTAAAACACCATCCTTTCGTGAAGGATCGTCCGGCTATTCCTTCGGAGAGCGCATCCTTCGCATTCGACATTTCAGACAAAGTAACGATAGAGGATGCGTTAATCGTAGCCGATGTATGCATATCCGACTATTCATCACTCGTGTTCGAGTATTCCCTTTTTGAACGTCCGATGGTGTTTTTCGCCTACGACAAAGAGGAATACGACGACTGGCGCGGGTTTTATTATGACTATGAGGATTTGACTCCGGGACCGGTGTTCAAGAGTAATCAGCCGATGATAGAGTATCTAAAGAACGTTGATACATTGTTCGACAAGAAGCGCGTGGTGGAGTTCCGCAAGCGCTTTATGAGCGCTTGTGATGGACGTGCAACCGATAGGATCATCGAGGAGGTGCTGTAATGCCGTATAACCATGATGAAAAAAGCGTTTTGATCAGCATTATAGTGCCCGTGTACAATAAGGAGCGGTCATTGCAGAATTGCATTGATTCGCTGGACGCACAAACCATTGATAAAAGTCTAATGGAGGTCATTCTAGTCAATGACGGATCGACGGATGAAAGTCTTTCGATTTGCGAGCGTGCTGCGCAAAGGCATTCCTATATACGCGTTTTGTCGCAAAAGAACCAAGGTGTTTCTGCTGCGCGCAACGCGGCTTTATCTCAGGCGTTGGGGAGGTACCTGATGTTCCTCGATGCTGACGACTTCGTGTCGAAAGCGACTCTGAAAAGCGTTTCTACATTTTTCACCCGCTTCGAAGACGAAGTGGACGTTGTTACGTACCCTCTTCGTTACCTCAATCCTCAGACGGGAAATAAAAAAGCTCATATGCGCGAGGGGTGGCTTGCAACCGAAGGCGTGTACTCTCTAGCAGAGAATCCCTTCATTGCGCAAACGACCATGAATATATGCGTAAAAAACAAAGGTCCAGAGAATATCCTATTTGATGTTTCACTAAAAATGGGCGAGGATCAACTCTATATAACTGAGAATTTAAAAGAGAAAGCGAAGATCGGGTTCTGCTTGAACGCTGAATATGTGTATGTGAAAGATGGAGGGAACTCGTCGCGGATCGGAAATAATCCGCTCTATGCTTACGATGACATGATTCGCCTGTATACCATGCTTTTGCGCATGCAGGAGCATTCTGGCATGAAGCGCTACGCTTATCAGACGATACTTTACAATATTGGATGGCGTCTGCGCAGCAACTTGCTGTTTCCAACGTTTAGCTTCGGTGAAGAACGAAAGCGGCAAGAAGAGCGCCTGTCTGAGATTATGCGATCTATCCCTGCGCAAGAGTATTGCGAATGTCCTTATCTAAGTGAATACCACAAAAGTTTTCTGCTCGATAGGTACGGGTTTGTTTTGAAGCCCGTTGCAGTAGAGTATGCTCATGCAGCGAAAATAGCTATTGCCGACGGTTATACCTGGGAAACAAAGCCGCCTACGATGTACGTGTCCTATTTTATGAAAGCGGGAGGACAATTCGAGTTGCGTGGGCGCCTTGCTTGTCCTTCTTTTTTATGGGAGAGGCAACCCAGACTGTTCGCATGCTCTGCATATGGCGAAAAAGAGATTCCTCTGGGTCCTTCCTCGTATGATTACAGCGAGGCAAAAGTAAAGACGGCGAAATGTTACAGCTTCACCTTCCTCCCTCCCTCTTCGTGGGGACAGCCGGGGTGCCGTATTCGCTTTCGCGTGGAGATTCCCTCAAGAAAAGTTCCGGATATCAAGATTGAGCTAGCTTTGAGACGGCATAATGCCCGGGCAACGAAAGACTTGCTCGCATTTTGCGACTGTAGCGTGACGGTCGAAGGGGACTCTTTGGCGATTAGGCGAAAGGACGTTGTCGGCAATGCCCTTTCACTCGTCGAAGGGTGCATGGATGATAGGGTGTTTTTCGCAAAACGAGCTGCACTAAGGCTCTTTTTGTTGAGGAATCGGTCAAAACGAATATGGTTGTACGTTGATCTTCCAACATCCTCCTCGGAGGGAAATGCGCTCGTTCAGATTCTTCACGATCTGGATAAGGACGATGGGGTGGATCGTTATTATGTGAGCAATTTCGGAGAACAGCTCATCGAAAAGTATCCGCTCTTGTCCGGGCGTGTCCTGAAATGCGAATCTCGGCAGCACGTGTATTGTTCATTTAAAGCTGAAGTCATCATGGCTTCTTACCTTGAGAATTTCACGTTCAGGCCTGTGAGCCAGAGCACGTTCAACGAGCTTGGAGATTTGCTTCAGCCCCAACGGTGTGTATATCTTCAGCACGGTATACTTCATGCGCATATGCCGTGGTATGTCTCATACGATCGCATTTTGTTCGATTACGTTGTTGTTTCTACGCAGTTCGAGATGAATAATCTAATCGAAAACTATTGTTTTCCGGCAAGTTCGCTCATTGCTTCCGGAATGCCACGATTTGATCTGCTCCAAAGAGGCTCGGCACAGCGTCGCAAGAAGATCGCATTCATCCCGTCGTGGCGAGCATATCTGGTAACGGGAAGGGCGTCGGAGCGCGTTGGTATTGAGGAGGCGTTCCGATCTTCTTCGTTTTATAAAGGTATCAAGGCGTTTTTCGAAAGGCTTTCTTCGGGAGGTTTGCTTGATCGGTACGAATTTGATTTAGACATAAAATTGCATCCAAATTTTGAATGCTACAGAGGGCTTTTTGAATTCGACGACCCTCGCTTACATCTCATAACCGGCGAGATTAATGAAAGGGAGTATTCTGTCGTAATATCTGATTTTTCTTCATATATATATGATTTTATTTATGCGGGGAGCGACGTGCTTTACTTTGTACCTGATTTTGTTGAGTTTAAAGCCGGTTTAAACCAGTATTCGGAACTTGATATCCCCTTCGGGGAGGGTTTCGGTCCTTTCTGCACTTCACCAGGAGATGCGGAGTTAGCTTTGGAAAGGATGCTTGCCTATCATGATGCAAAAGATGTGTATCGAGCTGACGTAAAGGATTTTTTCTTGCATGAAGATCGTGGGAATGCCGATAGGTTGTATGGCGCGGTGTCTTTGTTATGCGCAGGCAGGGATGCGTCAGACTGTCAAACCATGAAATCTAAGAATCTGTGATTCGTTTGTAGGGTATTTCAGACTGTCTCTCCCGGACGTTCTCTTGATCGATTTTCTTTTTTGATAGGGTGCTGAAAGGTTTACCATGGGTCATACTGCTTTCACGATTGTATGTGCGGTTTACAACGCCGAGGCGTATCTTGATGAGTTACTTGAGTCGATCTTCGAAAAGCAAAACTACCAGTCAAAAGATTTGTTTTTTATTGCCGTCGATGATGGCTCGATCGATAATTCATTGAGAATTATCGAGAAATGGATTAGTAAGTTTCCAGATCAGATTCGCTGTTTTGAGCAAGAAAACGCTGGTCAGAGTTCAGCAAGAAACACCGGTTTGAGGCATGTAGAAACAGAGTGGGTTACGTTTGTCGATAGCGATGATTTTTTAAGTGAGAACTATTTCGCTACTGTTGATAATGAGATAACTAATAATAGCGACATAAAGATTGTCTGTTGTAGGAATATTGCGTACCGTGAAGAAACCGGTGCATATAAAGACAGCCATTTTTTGAAATATCGTTTTGAAAAGGGTAGTAAACGATTCGAAATCGGCGATGAGAATGCGTATCCCCATCATTCCGCGAGTACTTCGTTCTTTAGAATGAGTGAGATCAATCGCCATAGCCTGTCGTTTCCAGAAGATCTTCGCATCAGCTTCGAAGATGCCTTCTTCATAGGAGAATACCTCCTTAATGCGAAGACTGGTAAAATGTCCTTTTTATCGGACGCGAAGTATTACGCACGGAGGCGAATCGCTCCTAATTCTGTGACGGGAAACTCGCTTCAAAAGCCGGAATTTTGGTTGTCTTGTCTTGAATACGGTGCCTTGCGTTTGTTGAAGCTGTATGCGCAAACGACGGGCTCCGTTCCCAACAATATCCAAAAGACGGTTCTTTATGATCTGGTCTGGCGTATTCGATATATGGTTGATTCCCATTCGTCCATAGAGTGCCTATCTGAAGTGGAGCAGGCGAGGGTCATCGACACCTTTAGTGAGATATTCGAGTATATCGATGCAGCTGTCATAGAGTCTTCTCCGGGTAGCATTTATTGGTATATGTATAAAGTTGGCCTACTGAATCGTTTTAAACATTGCGATCCTCGGAATACATACATGTATTTATGGAGCATTGATTTTGTGTCTCGGTCTTTTGTTTTTCGTACTTTTGGAACAATTCCGACGGTGAAATTGTCCGGGGATACTATTGGCTATGCCGTGAAGAAAGTAATCTCCCATTACATGTTGGGCGATTCTTTTGTTGACGAGTGTCTGGTTCGGGTGCCTTTCTCGTGTTCGGATGATCTGTTGGAAGCTTATGCTGGTAGCAGGAAGACAAAAATCATGCTGCACGGGAAAGACCTTTTCGGCCTTTCCGTTAAAGATATAGTTGCAATTTGGACTAAGAATTGGCATCGTTATGCGCAAAAGGGAGATGTTTGGTTGGTCTCCGACAGTGTGGGGATGGCGGATGACAACGGAGAGCATTTCTATCGATATCTTCGAGAATTCCATCCAAAGCAAAAAGCTTACTATGTCCTGGATAGGCAATCTCCAGATTGGACTCGTCTCAAGAAAGAAGGTTTCAAGCTCCTTCCGTATAAAACAAAGCGCTTTGAAAAGAAGCTGAAGCAGGCAAGCACTGTCGTTTCCAGTCAGCTAATGAAAGGTGTAATGGATTATTGGCGTGATTCGTATGGGTTTTCAAAACGTAGGGTTTTCTTGCAGCATGGGGTGGCAAAAGACGACCTGTCTGAGTATTTCAATGCTTGGATGTTGGATTTGATAGTTACTTCAACGCAAGCGGAATACGATTCCATTGTGCAGTCTGGTTCTCCTTATCGCTATATCGACGATCAAGTAATTTTAACTGGGATACCGCGTTTCGACAGGCTTCGCGAGATTGCGGTCGGATCTTCGGAGAAGAAGATGATTCTGGTCGCTCCGACATGGCGAAGGGGTATTGTGTCCGGATGCACTGAGCTTGGTGGCTCAAGAAAACTTTCAGATGGATTCTTCGTGTCTGATTATTATCAAAAATGGAGACATTTGATTTGTTCGGACGCATTGAGCAGAATGATCGTCGGGAGTGGCTATACCGTTGTGTTTAAGCCTCATCCAAATATGGGCGAGATGCTTGAAGAGGTCGAATGGGACGTTCCAGAGGGGATCCGTCTTGCGCAGAGCGGAGAAGGCTACCAAGACCTGATATCTCAAGCAGCTTTAGTTATTACTGATTATTCATCATTGTCTTTTGATGCCGCGTACATCGGAAGTCCTTCGGTTTATTATCAATTTGATAAGGAGAGTTTCTTTTCTGACCATACATATCAACCGGGGTATTTCAGTTACGAGGAAGATGGATTCGGACCTGTTGTTTCTACTGAGGAGGGTGTGCTCGAATGGGTGCGGATATTCATCGATAGGCAGGGTGTGATGGACGAAGAGTATCAGGCTAGGATCAATTCGGTCTTTTCGAATAGGGATGGAAAATGTTGTTCGAGAATATACGAAGCTATTCTTTCATCAGGGAGTCAGTATTTGGCTTGGAGGAACGGACGCTATGGGTAGATGCTTGCTGAGTGATTCGGCAGGTTTTTAAAATGGATCTGGTATTTCGAACTGAGGAGTAATGCAATGCTCTTCTTGCTGGAGCCTTGAAAAACAAACGCGCGATAAGGAGGCGCATGCTAACGCACAACTCTTAAAGGTGTCGAAACCAACGTTGTTAGACCCCTTTAAGTAGATTACTCGATCTTCTTTGAAGCGACAGAGCCGGTGCTTACGGAGAGGTGTCGGCCCGAAGGCTTCTTCTCCTCATCGCCGTGAGGACACGTCCGAGAAGTCGTTGAGGAGATGCTTTCTCGGACGTGTCCTCTTTCTGTTGTGGTAGCCTCCGAAATCGGGGATGTTCTTTTTGGGACAATTGGCGGCTTGCGCGAACGAACATCGTGACGCCTTGGCTTCTCGCCTAGGCATGTTTCTGCTTCGGCAGACAGAGCGGCTCTCTTTTGGCTTCTTTGATCCGATCTCGTGCGAAGTGGAGCCTCTTCGTCAAAAGCTTCGCCTGAAGGTGAGCGTCTTGGAAAGATGAACTCGACGTAAATTCCTTGGCAAGCGCTCTGTACTGTTCGGTTTTGGCTCGCCGCGCCGGCCACGTGATGTCCTTCTGAAGTCTTCTGGTGTTCTGCTATGGACGAGGTCAGCCGTCGTCTCTGCGCCGAGTGCGCTGGCCTTGGGTCTCGTGAATGATCCGGGGTGCCACGGAAGGCGTGCCTCCGAATGGGATTAATCGTCACGAACTCCGTAGTTATGGGAGTTCGTCCGACGTCGATCTTAGCATCTACGGCATATTGAGCGCGCATTGCAGGCGATGACGGAGGTTCGTATTTGGTAGATTTCGCACCCAGGTGACGGGCTTCTCCGTAACCTGGGTGCGTGCCGGGCAGCTAATTCTTGATACTGTAATGAGCAGTGAAAATTAAACTGCTAGTTCGCATAGAAGTTATAGATTTGCTCGTTTATCAAGGACCATCCATAATTGCTAGGATGAGTGTTGTCCCGAAGGAAATACGTGCTCGCGCTGTAATCGGAAAAATCTGCCAGTTTTACTTTGTTCGCATCGCATAGGTTTCGCATCGTATCGTAATACATATTGCGATATTTGATCGTGTAGGCACTCTGGTCATAGAGAAGGTCGTTCGACGGTATTAATATGACAAGTGGTTCGATGCCGCTCTCTTTGCAGACTTTTATGAAGAGCTCGAAATCTTCAATCTCGCTTTCATTGAGAACTTTGTTATCGTCGACCTTCCATTTCTTCGCACTTTTGAGCCAATCTTCATAAGCGTTATCGTAGACCCATTTATCAAGAAACAAATCGTTGTTGGATGCTCGGGACTTTGCGTACTCAAGTGCGTCTTGCTGGATGGCTGTCCAGTCGGGTTCTTCTGGGCTGCCGAATCGTGATGTAGGTATTGCTTGACTAAGTGTTTTTTCCGAGTTGGAAACGATTAGTTTGCCATCATTTTTCGGGGCGTTTAATATCGCGCACCGGAGACGCACTGAGCTGGCAGCATCGGCGGCAAAGGTGTCGATGGTTTCGAGAGTCATTGACATTTTTTGAGGTAAAGGGGTGGTGATGGTGGGATATTTGAATTCATAGGAGTCAAGTTTTTCGGATACTGCAATCTTGGTATCTTCGGATATATCTTCGTTTTTAAGGAATTCATCGTATGCTCCCTTGGAGAAAGTCTCGTTGAGCACATCGTTGGAGTACTTTGTGCCCTCCATGAACCATTGCATCGAGGGTATTATTACTACTTTGTTGTTTGTTATTTCCCTCTTGTCGAATGCGCCAACTGCAATAGCATCCCATAAGCTACAAATGTGGGCATAGCCTTCTGCCATGATGTCCATACCGTAATTATGGTCGGTCCAGAATGAAGCAGTATACGATTTGCTAAGATAGGTGTTCAATTCCGAAGATGCAAGTACTAGTACGGGGTTGTCCCCTTGCTCGATGCGTGCGTCGTAATTTGCTCGTTGCAGGTTGAAGTCTCGAAGTTGCTCCAGGGAGCTACATACGATGAACGGCTTATTGCTCGCCAGATTTTCATATGAGCCTATCGTGACCAGGAATCCCCCAAGGATTCCAGCAATTAGAGCGAAGCCACTGAAAAGTCCAATAAAGCGCTTAATCATATTGACCTCTTAGAATCCTTCATATACGGGTTCAGCGGGCGTGCCGTAAGATGAGACAAGGAAAAACCACGCTAGTATGCTGAGGCAGGCGAGTACAACGAACGTCCACATAATGGCCGATACCCAGGAGTCGCCGAAGAACGCATCCCTGACTTTTTCAGCGTACAGATAAGCTTTTGCTTTGCGCGCATAATAAAACCGGGTCAACTTGCTTTCCGATGCAGACTTGATGGTCCTCTTCCGTATGCTATTGTCTTGGTTGGAGGTGGTGGGACGGGTTACTGCCATCGTCTACAGCCTGATCTCAATCTGATGAATAATCTTGTTGACACTGTTCATCTCCTCGCGTTCGACAGCTGTAGGAGCGATCTCGATGCCGAAGGTGCTTTCGATTCCGACTAGCAGCTCGATAGCTCCCATGGAGTCAAGCAATCCTGCTTCGAACAAATCGATATCGCGTTCCTCTCGAATGATGTCGTCGGCGCAGATCTCTTCAAGCATGTCGAGCGTACTCTCTTCAACGTTGTGCATCACAAAAGTCCTTTCACTATAAGGGTGGCCTGTCCGCTAAATAGACTGAATCCAAGCATAATTAGATTTATCGTGATCATCCAAGATACAGCCTTGAACCAGATCTCGTTTTTGTAACGTTTGTAAAAGCTCGACTTCTTCTGGAACACGTCCGTTATCGCTAAGAGGGCCCCATGGTATACGCCGTAGAGCAGGAAATCGATTGTTAGACCGTGCCATGCGCCCATAAGGGTCATATCTATCAGGTAACCGAAACATGCGCTGGTCAGTCGATCCTTTATCAGTTTATGTTTGCTGACCGAGCGAACAAAGCGCATGAACACGAAATCGCGCAGCCAAAACGACAGTGTCATATTCCAACGATTCCAGAAATCCTTTATATCGAGTGATGCGAAGGGCGCTCTGAAATTCCGCGGGGTTTTGATGCCGAAGCAGTAGCTGGCCCCCATGGCCATCATAGAGTAGCCGGCGAAATTGAAGAAGAGAAAGAAACCGTAAGCCCAGGCGTCCTTGCCCGCTGCCGCAATGTTGAATAGGAGGGTCTTCGATTCTCTGAAAGTGTGGAAGTCGAAGAATTGGCTGCAGACTGTGGCGATGACCATCTGGTATACGGCACCTATGAGCAAAAGAAGGATGCCCCTGCTAAGAAGATCGGCGTATTCCGATTTGCTGTAACGCTTGTTGGCGTCTTCCATGAATCGACGGGATCGATCTATAGGGCCTGAAGTTAAAACAGGGAAGAAGGAGATGAAATATAAAAAATCCGAGAAAGCCATCTTGGTGATGAGCCCATCCCGTATCTCAATGATGACTTGCACGGCTTTAAACGTTACATAAGAAATGCCAATGAAGCCCAGCAGGCTGCTGTCAAGCAAGCCGCTGATCTTGTAAACGACCAAAGGAGCGATGGTTGCTGCTAGACACATGCGGTACAGGGCGAGAGACTTCTTTCCTTTCGTCCAGCTGCGTTGGGTGAGAAAAGCGGCGCTGGTCGCGATAAGGAGAAAGACGCCGAACATGGCTAATTGCTTGACATCGTCTGAGAACAATAAAGCGACGAACACAATTGTTGCCGCCATGCCATACGGTCGAATTCGCCGACCTGTAAAACCTAACACGGCTGCAGGGATGATGCTGATGGCGAGCAGGACGAAAAAAGATGGAGAAGTGTAGAAACTCATGATTCAAAGTGTCCTTATGCTTTGTTTTGAGATGCAAGCAACTTACGGTCAAGCTTGCCGTTAGGCGTAACGGGTAACGCGTCGATGAATACGATTTTCTTCGGAATCATGTAGTGTGGCAGACTTGATTTCAGGGCATCTTTCAAGGCGAGGCCTTCTTGGAAATCGGATTGATCGCGATGTGCGCCGCTTACCACATAAGCTACCAGATGGGCGAGCTTTTCGTTGCGATACGCGGGCACCACGCATGCTGCGGCTACTTGTTCAAGCGCGCAGAGCCGTTCCTCAATCTCACCAAGTTCGATGCGATAGCCATTGAGCTTGACTTGTAAATCGAGTCTCCCACGGAAATGCAGCTGACCTAAGGGATCCAGCATCCCCTCATCGCCTGTGCGATAGTAGCGTACCGAATCCCGTTGGGCGGGTAACCACGATCCGTCTGATTCGCCGAAAGACTGCGCCGTAAGATCGCTTCGTCCGAAATAGCCTTTGGCTACCGTGTCTCCTTCGATGACGATCTCGCCCCATTCGCCCGGGAGAAGATCGTTACCGTCGCTGTTTGCTATGTGAATGCGGGTTCCCGTGCGGGGTTTGCCGACAGTGAGCGGCTCGGGGGATTCAATCATTTCTTTGGAGACTTCGACAGATGTAACCGCTACGGTTGATTCCGTCGGCCCATACGTATTCATGATGCGAAGGCCTTGGAATCGGTCTAAGAGTTTTCCCGCTGTCTGGTTTGTCAATGTCTCGCCGCAAAACACCATGGTGGCAAGATTCGGCATGAGTTCTCTACGAAAGTCCTTATTTGCTAGACACATGTCCGCAAACGATGGGGTGGATACCCAGATATCAGGATGCACTTTATTCAAAAAGGAAAGCATATCTGCAGGATGGTCTAGCGTTTCCTTTTCGAGGCACAGGAGAGTACCTCCGCTGGCAAGCGCCATGGTGAGCTCGTACACCGACAGATCGAATGAAAACGGCGCTTGGTTAAGGAATCCCATGCCAGGCTTGTCGATTTGAGAGAATTCGAGCGCCCAAGGGTAGAAGTTGTCGACGCATGAAGCAGTAACTTGTACGCCTTTTGGAGAACCGGTTGAGCCGGAGGTGAAGATAACGTACATGAGGTCTTCGTCCGATATGGCAGTTTTTTCGTCGTTGTAAGGGATTCCTTGATTAGCAATATCTCGAAGAGCTAGGGGGGGGTGAGCATGACATCAAGGCTTCCTTCTGCGCTCTCTGGAAGGGGCAGCGAGGCTAAAACCGCAACATTTCCGGCCTTTTCTCTGATCTGTCCTGCTATAGATGCCACTCTCTCTTTCGGCACAGAGTAGGCATCAATGGGAACATAAGCGTGACCCGAGCGCATACATCCCAGGAAGCTGGCGAGCATGAGTGGAGATTTATGGCCGTAGACTATGACAGGATCATTGTTCACGGGAAGAGTTTCGTGAAGATAGGCGGCGATTGAACTCGAATACGACCATAGCTGACCGAAGGTTACCGATTTACCAGGGTTGGTCGAACCTATAAGTGCTGGCGTGTCGGGCCGTTCCTGGCAATGATAACGAACCCTGTCGAGGAGCTGCATGTTCTGATGCCTTTCGTGGATGTGCTGGCTAGGAATTGCCGAAGCTATTATACAGTAGAATACTAAGGGTGGCATATTCGGAAGCGGTCGATTTCGGTTCGACCGCAGAGAGGGCAAACTCGGGACCGATGATTCTCCGTTTAATTGTTTTGGCAGTGGTAAGGCGTTTATTGTATGTCATTGGATAATCTGTACGGTTTTCGGAGTCCTTTTTCCCTCGTGGTATCATGAACAGTCGTTTGCATGCGTACGAGGAAGGCAGGGTTTTGGCGGAGCGGGACTATTCGAGAAACTCTCCTCGGTATTCGACGTCTTCAAGGCGTCCCTCGCGCAGCGCCGCCCATCCGGGGAGCGCCTCGGGGCATCGCGGGCGGCAGGTTTCCGTTCCCCGGGGTGCATCGGCTCGC